>Ga0181582_10001164_pt1 | contig 20213 bp, 20 predicted proteins | sample 071ome_32_FD_132438 | JGI IMG/M metagenome (GOLD analysis project Ga0181582, IMG submission 132438) | Coastal salt marsh microbial communities from the Groves Creek Marsh, Skidaway Island, Georgia - 071405AT metaG (megahit assembly) | ecosystem: Environmental > Aquatic > Marine > Intertidal...
AAAATAATGTCGAAGTTATAGCCAGTGCTAAAGATTTACTTAGTAAAACACTTGATTTAATCAAGGCTTGATAAGTTAGGAATAGATGATGCCAACTGAAATCTCTAGTCTTCCTTCTGGGATAATGACAACAAGTCAATATCAGGAGCAGCAAGCAAAATTAGTAAATAAAACTGATCAGCTTGATAGAAATGCATTTTTAGTACTATTTACCACGCAACTAAAAAATCAAAACCCACTTGATCCAATGGAGAATGAGGCGTTTGTTTCGCAACTAGCTCAGTTTTCTTCATTAGAAGCGATGACTGCCATGAGAAACTCTATTGAGGAGATGGCAAATAATTCTAGGACTGAGAAATTCGTAACAGGATCAAACTTGCTCGGCAAGAAAATTGATCAGGTAAAAAATGTTGTGGATCTTGCAAAAGGGGGAAGTACTACCTCTAAGGGCGACCTCCTATACCCATCACCACAAGGTGTGTTCAGTGTAACTGATCCTGCGACTGGCGGACTGGTGTATCGAGAGGTTTTCAAAAACCTTCCCGCCGGCGGTATGGAGATCCAATGGGACGGCACAGATTTTAATGGTATGGCAGTGCCTGCTGGTTTATACGATGTTGAATTGATGATCGAAAAGGATGGTGAGGCTTTGATGGTCCCACTAATTAATCAGCAAAAAATAAAAGCCGTTACCTGGAATGATGAAACAGGTGACTTTCAGATAGAAATTTCTGATGGCAGTGTTCTAAACATTGCCGATATCTCAAGAATAGAAGATTAAGAAGGAGAAACAATATGTCTTTTTATACCTCGCTTACCGGTCTTAACGCTGCAACCACAGAGTTGTCGGTTACATCAAATAATATAGCTAACGCAGGAACCTCAGGCTTTAAAAGATCCGACGCATCTTTTGGCGATATATTTTCTAGCACACCGTTACAAAAGGCGGATTCTGTAACAGGATCAGGTGTCGCTCTGCGGGGTATAGTCCAGGAGCATAGTCAGGGTAATGTTGAATTTTCCACTAATGCATTAGATCTTGCGATTGTTGGTGACGGATACTTCAAGCTTAAGACAACTGATGGCGCGGATATTTACACACGGAACGGCGGGTTCATGCTAAACGAACAAAACCAGATCGTAAATTCTTCTGGTCAGGCTGTACAGGTTTTACCCGTGGATTCTATCAACAATGCAAATTTCGAGGTGGCCACAACCGGCCTAACTGTACCTAGAGCAACGGTTGCTGAATTTATCGCAACAACAGAAATCAATTTAGGCTTAAATCTTCCTTCAACTGTTGAGCCGATCACGACTGACTTTAATCAAGCAAAGCCTGATACCTATCATAAGACTACGTCTTTTACGACTTATGGTGCGAACGGTAAAGCGCAGCTTGCAACAATCTACTATGTTAAAACTGCCAACCCAACAACTGAATCTCCGTATAGCAAATGGCAGACCTATGTAACTATTGATGGGGAGCTTGTTGAAGCTGCGCTAACACAGGCCGAGGCCCCGGGTGAAGATAAGATGTACATTAATAAGTTCGGGGAGATTAAGACGAAGAGCGAGCTTGAAAAATTGGCGGCCTCATCTGGTGATGGTTCAAAGTACATTATCACTGCTGGTACAACCTACCGTAAATATTCCCTAGATAAATTACAGGCAATGACTCCGTCATTGCCAGCCTCAGCTGAAATTACAATCGGAAGCTCAGCCCCGAAGGATGGTCTTAATCTGACAAATGGCTCAGATGGTGTAGATTTTACTGCCTATACTGCAGCGCAGCTGGACAAAATGTTTACAGTAGAGATCGACGGCTCTATTGCGCGCGACATCAGTCTAACTCGACTAATGCCAAGGAGCATTCTTGCGGACAAGGTTTTGTCTGGTAAGGAAATTGCTACTGAGTTGACTAACGAATTAAATCGGATGTTTGGGGATGATAAATCATTTGACTTACAGGGAGCCGAGGGAGTTGCGACTGACCCCGGGAGATTAGTACTAAAAAGAACAACAGATTTGGGTGTAACAACAAACATTGAACTAGATGTTAGAGCGATTATAGATGCGATGGACGTTGTGGCTGGCACTCCTAGTTTAAAAATATCTGGAGCAGATGGTACTGCAGACACCGTGGCCGATGGGTGGCAGGTAGCATATGCCATCACGGAATATCTGAAGCAGCCGGCTCAGACAGCGGCGTGGGGCGACATCACAGTAGAATACGATTATGCCAACCAGGGGTTCGTATTTCATCAAGCTAAGGGAGTCCCGGACACATTAAGAGTTGCTAGTCTGGGCGCAGCATCAAACAAATTATTTAATGCCGCTCAAGGTGCCAATAATAATTTAGTTGATGTTGCCAATGGAGGCACTCCTTTGACTGCTCTTACACTTGATGGCTCAAAGCAGCTGCTTGGTGGAGTCCTTGGTAATGGTCCGGCTTTAGCATTAGCCAGTCGTAGGTCTGGTATCGTTGTGGAGTACGGCGGGGGTGTATTCACCTTCAAGAGTGGAACAACTGGTGACGCATCTAGTATTAAAATAAGAGCTAAAGAGGCAGCAACAGATCCATTAGCAGCTCGCTATCCGGCTGGTTCTGCAGGTAAATTAGCCTCTGACTTATTTGGGTTCAAAATTGATGGTGCGACTATTGATGACAACTGGTATGAAACCAAGGCAGCACTTTCACTTGTCGAAAATATTCCTACCGTAAGAGGGCAGGCGTCCTCACCAGCAGTATTGACTGGCGCAGCGATGGGGGTTGATACTTCCCAAGCATTCAACGTTACCGCGGCCAATAGGACAATCACGGCAGTAATAGATGGTATTACACAAAATGTAAAACTAGATCTCGGCCAGTACAACATTGATACGTTTGTCCAGCATGTTCAAGACAAACTCAATCTTATGGCGGATCAGAACGGTAGGACAGTGAATAATGTCACTGTTGGATTTAATTCTGAGAAAAATGCACTTGTTGTCACCGGAGCGACAAAAGACTCCCGATCATTTATTCAGCTTATTGGTAGTCAGGATTGGGGTCTTGATGATGTCCCCGTTGCATTTGGTAAGACATCTACCTATGCAAAAATTGACTCTGATAAGTTGGCAGGCAGCAACCTATTCGTTCGACAGGACGCAGCGACTGGCCGATGGGAGGAAAGTGTAGACCCGGCAGATTTTGATGCTAATGATTTACCATACTGGACGCCGATATTCCTTGACAGGGGAGAGATCACCTTCGATACGGCTGGTGCGTTAGTGTCTCCACTAACTGCTTACGAATTAGAGAGTGAAATTGCATCAGGTACTACCATTAATATTTCCTACAAGGGTAGCACGCAGTATAACGCAGCTTTCGCAGCAATCTCTCAGTCCCAGAATGGTCGTCCTGAGGGTGACCTTAATGGGATATCTATTTCAGAGGATGGCCTGATATCAGCTAGCTTCTCAAATGGAACAACCAAATCTCTAGGGAAAATTGTTATCGCTAACTTCGCGAATGCCTCTGGCCTCAGGCAGATTGGGGATTCCTCATGGACCGTAACTGCAGCGTCAGGTGACGCTAGGCTAGGCGAGGCTGGCGCGGCCGGCTACGGCACCATAAGGGGCGGCGCCAGGGAGCGTTCAAACGTTGACCTTACGAATGAGCTGGTCAATCTCATATCAGCGCAACGTAGTTTCCAGGCAAATGCTAAAGCAATTGAAACCAACAGCTCTATGACGAGCACCATTATCAACATCAGGAGCTAATAATCGCTTTATAGTTGAAACACTATGGATAGATTAATCTTTACATCACTAAGCCAAGCTACTTCTGGTTCAGTTCAAAGAATACAGATTACAAACGACTTGGCAAATGTGTCGACCGTAGGCTTCAAGAGAGCATTAATGTCGAGGTCTATACCTGCCAAGTTAGAAGGCCCAGGGTTTGGTACTAGGTATCAACCTATAGTAGCAACACAGAACGACATCATTAACCTATCTGAAGGCAATCATATTCAGACAGATAACCCGATGGATGTTGCATTCAATGGTCAAACTGTTCTGGGTGTTTTTAGCGATGACGGTAGCTTAGCCTTTACTAGACGTGGTGATTTGAGGGTTTCTCAGGATGGATTTATTGAGACATCCAATGGTTACCTTGTTTCAGATGAAAATGGCGCGCCTATAACCGTGCCGGCTGGAGGGACTGTAAACATCACGGCAGATGGAACAGTCTTTTTTAATACAACAGTGGCTGCGGCAGGCGTTGTTGCCCCTCAACCTATAGGTCAATTATTGATGCGGGACGCCTCTGGCACCTTGCTGCAAAGAAGGACTGATGGGCTATTTGAGGAGGTTGGTTCAAATGGGCAAGGGGGTGATTTTGTTACCGGGCCAGAGGTGCCAACCCTATCTTCTGGAGTCCTAGAAGGTAGTAATGTCCAACCTGTTGAGGTGCTCGTAGAACTGATGGATTATTACCGGTCATTTGAAACACAAATAAAAGTGATTAAAAGTGTTGAAGAAATTGACCAAGATGCTAACCGCCTCATGCGGGTCAGCTAAATATTAAAACGTTATTAGAAACGAGGTATTAAGATGGACGGATCAATGTGGGTTGCTAAAACAGGTCTCTCGGCACAATCGACGAGGATGACCGTTATTGCAAACAACCTGGCAAACGTTAACACCGTTGGTTTTAAAAAGGACCGTGCTAATTTCGAGGACCTCTTGTACCAACGTATTGTTCAGGCAGGATCTCAGGCAGACGTGGTCGCAGAAAACCCCACAGGGTTGATGTTAGGCACAGGTACTCGTGTTGTCGCGACCGAAAAAATACATCGTCAAGGCAACATGATTGCAACAGAAAACTCACTAGATATTGCGATAGCCGGAGATGGCTTCTTTGCTATACAGCAGGCAGATGGCACGATCGCCTACACCCGTGATGGATCATTTAAGTTGGATAACGCAGGCGCTCTGGTGACCGCCTCTGGTGAGACTACTATTCCTCAGATAAATATTCCTCAGGACGCTATTAGCATTAATGTTGGTCGTGACGGAACTATCACTGTTGAATTGGCTCAGGGCGGGGGCGCAGTTCAGGTAGGGCAGCTTCAGCTTTCTCGATTTGTTAACAATGCTGGATTGATGCCCCAGGGACGTAATCTGTATGCAGAGACGAATGCCAGTGGCCAGCCTATCGTAGGAATACCTGGCGCGCAGGGTGCTGGAATGCTTATGCAGGGTACTCTTGAGGCCTCTAACGTAAACGTCGTAGAAGAAATGGTTAATATGATCGAAACTCAGCGTGCTTATGAAATTAACTCAAAAGCAATATCAGCTGCCGATGGCATGCTTCGATTCTTAAACAACAATCTATAAAAGTATCTAGGTAAAAAATGAAAAAATCGCCTTACGTATTTATTGGATTTAGCCTTCTTCTAGTTGGGTGCTCTTCCATAAATCAGGATACTGAGCAAGATGAGGTATTTGAGATTTTGGATCCCTTGCCACTGGCAGGGCCGCCTATTCCAACAGGCTCCATCTTTGATAATGGGTCTAACCTTTACCCCGCTGGCAGGGCGTATTCAACGGGATCCTACCGTGTCGGGGATATCATTACCGTGGTATTAGATGAATCTGCTCAAGCATCAAGAGAGACCGGACTAACAACAGAGAGGGTGTCTAATGGTGTGCTGACGCCCGATATTTTTCCCGCAGGCACAACAGCTAATGATCTGGCGAATTTAGATAACTTGGGATCGACAATAGGATCCGTGGGTAACGGCACGGCTGGTCAATCTGCTTCACTTAATGGCAGCATTTCAGCGATAGTCCAACAGGTACTGAGTAACGGGAACCTGGTTATTGTGGGTGAGAAAGAAATCGAGCTCAATGAGGGTAGTGAATACATTAAAGTAAGGGGTATCGTACGCCCGGAAGATATTCAGCCAAATAACACTGTATTATCAAGAAGACTTGCGAGTGCACAGTTCTCCTACAGCGGCGTGGGGGCACTTGCAAATTCTACGAAGACCCCTATTGGTACTCGTCTCTTATATTCACTATGGCCGTTCTGATAGCAATATGATGCGTAATATAAACAAAAAATTCTTGAAGGTGAGCATTTTCATAATGTCCATCGCTTTATCTACCATTTGCTCGGCTGACCGAATCAAGGATATTGCTGATGTGGCCGGTGTTAGAAGCAACCAGCTAATAGGATTTGGCTTGGTGGGTGGATTATCTGGTACAGGTGATGGCCGAGACCTGCGAGTTACAGGACAAAGTCTAACATCATTGTTATCAGGTCTTGGGATAAGTGTAGACGGCCCAGTCTCGGAATTTGACTTAGGTGACAACATTGTCAGGTTGGCGCAACAAAATGCACAGCAACCACTACAGACCGATAACTTGGCTGCAGTATTAGTTACGGCAGAAGTACCCGCCTTTGCTAAACCAGGGCAGAGGCTAGATGTAAATGTATCTACTGTGGGAAGTGCAGAAAGTTTGCGCGGAGGTAATCTAATTCTGACAGAGTTGCGAGGTATAGATGGCGAAGTTTACGCCCTCGCCCAGGGACCTCTTACGGTCACCGGCATATCTGTAGATGCCGCCGGTAATAGTGTCGAGATAGGCGTTCCGACCTCTGGAAGAATTCCAAATGGAGCAATTCTTGAGAGGCTAGTACCATCATCTTTTGAAACCGCTGACAATATTATCTTAAACGTGAGGGACGCAGACTTTAGCACAGCTAATGCCATAGCCAACGGGATTAATAATCTATATGGAGTGGGTACTGCAAATGCTATTGATGCCGTTTCTGTTGTTGTTCGTAGCCCCCAGGACATGAGCCAGAAGGTCTCATTTTTAAGTGATATAGAGAATTTGGATGTAGATCCCGGTGACCCTATGGCCAGGGTTGTAGTCAACTCTAGGACAGGCACCGCAGTAATTAATCGCTCGGTCAGGGTGGGTGCGGCCGCTGTATCACATGGCACACTCATGGTTCGTATAACTGCTATAAATGATGTCGTTCAGCCAAATCCTTTAGGTCAAGGACAAGCTGTACCAGTTCAAAATGCGGACATTCAGATTGAGGAAGAGACAAGTAACATGTTTGTTTTTGAGCCAGGTATTGAGCTACAAGAAATTGTAGATGCAATTAATCAGGTTGGAGCGTCGCCATCCGCATTAATCGCCATACTTGAAGCACTGAAGAGAGCCGGTAGTCTGAAAGCTGAATTAGTGGTGATCTAAATGGCATCTATCAATAATTATGTGTCGAGCACGCTAGATTTTTCAGGCATCAGAAGTTTGAAATCTGGCTTGGGCTTACAAAATTCTTCAAAAATTGAAATAAATAAAAAAGTTGCTATGGAATTTGAGGCCATGTTCCTAAGGCAGCTTACAGACTCAATGCAGGCAGCACTTGAGCCCTTCAAGAGTGACTTGATAAATAACGACTCTATGAATTTATTTGAAGATCTATTTTATGATGAGGTTGCTCACTATATTCCTCAGACTCAGGGCTTGGGTATATATCAGTGGCTCAATAATTTAGATCAGCGCAATAAACTAATTGAGAGCTAAATAGTACTTAGATAATGGGTGATCTTCTAAATATTGGTGCAAGTGCTGCTGAACTTTATAGACAAGCACTTGCAACTGTCAGTAATAACATAGCTAACTTGAATTCTGATGGTTATTCAAGGCAGGAGATCTCGTCTAGAGAAAATAATCCTGTATTACAGGGTGTAAGTTATCTTGGGACTGGTGCAAATTCTAATGGTGTAACAAGAGCATTTGATGAATTTGCAACTTCAAATATTCGCGTAGCAAATAGTAAAATGAATGAGCAGGCGCCTATCATGCAGTATACAGATAGGCTCATCGATCTATTGGGCACAGAGAAGGGAAGTCTTGTTGCAGGTATAAATGAATTTTTTTCTGCAGTTACACAATTAAGTAGTAATCCTACAGAGGAGGCGTTCCGCCAGGAATTTATAGGGGCCATAGATTTTCTTGCAGAAAGAAGTAAGGCTATAGGTGCAGAATTAGAGCAAGTAAATTTAGAGATAGAGGAGACATTAAACACTCAATTAAACGAATTTAATAAGCTCTCTGAAAGCTTATCCCTGGTAAATAGAGAGCTTGCCAAGACATCGCTATCAAAGAGACCCCCACCTGCACTCTTAGATCAGAGAGACTTCCTTCTCCTTGAAATGTCCAAATATGTAAGTATGGATGTCACTATAGACGGGAGCGAACGGGCTCTTGTCAAGCTGGCCGGAAGCAGTGCTAACCTAACATTTGTCAATGCCCTTCGTTCTTATAATCTGAATCCTAGATTATCCATTGTTTCAGGCGGACCAATCGCCGTGATATTCGACGCATATGGAAAAAACTTAAACGTGGGAGAGGTGAGAGGTGGTACTGTAGGGGGGCTGCTTAAGTTCAGAGATGACATCTTCGAAAAGTTGCGGGATGACCTGGATATCTTAGTCACTAATATGGCTAATTCCATTAATAATATTCATAAAAATGGACTCAATAACAATGGTGATGTAGGTAATTTAGTTTTTGATTTGTCGCCTAAGTATGTGGCACTAAACTCTACAGATGGTACAGATTCCACTGGCATCAAGGTAACTGCACAAGCAGGCACGCCCGATATTAACATTAAAGCAAAATGGGACGGAGTTAAGAATGAGTGGACGGTGATTGATTTAGTTAATGAAACGCGCTCAATAATTCAGCCAAATTCCAGAGAAGATAGGGGCTTTTCTTACAATGGCGTAAGCATTAATGTCTTAAAGACGCTTGAAAATGCTGAAGAATATATAATCAAACCTTCGCTTAGGAATATTGATAATATAAAAGTCCTTATCAGTAAGACAGATCAGATCGCAACTGCCGATAGGTTACAAATAGAGAGTGCAATTACAAATTTTAAACAAGTTGATCCTTCGATTCTTTATTCACAAAGGGCCGCTCCGCTGAGTGGATATGTACAATTTAACACAGCGAAAAATCTGGGCGTTGCACAAACAATTTCGACCAAAACGAATATGGTTGAGCCATCCTTATTTATTCCTAGAGACTCGAATGGCTTTACAGTAAGCATACAGCCACCGATAGATAAAGATTACCAGTTACAGCTCTTTACATCAGAGTTTAATCATATAGTTGGCACAAGCGCGCTTGACCCTGCATTTAAGGCTGGGCTGTCAAACTCAAAATCAATTGAGGAAGGCACATCCTACATCGATAATTACCTTAATCTTCAAAGCGCTGCTGGCTATAAGAATTCAACAATTAAGCTTGGTAATTTTGCCAGTGATAAAATGTTGTCCTCAGGGCTGCCTAGACAGACCAATTCAACGGGTGCCCCGCTAACGCTCATTCAGGGCACTTCCTTAAAGTTAAACGGTCAAAATTTACCAGCACTCACAATAGCAAATGGCGTAACACTATCAGCGAAAGACGTTGCCAATTGGATAAATGCTGAAACTGGCAATACAGACGTGACCGCCAAAGCTATTAATGAATATTCTTATTCATACAGTGATTTCGATATAACAAGACAGCTTTCAATAAATGGCGTTTCGATTGTGAATGGTATGACTGGTGTTCCAGCTACACTTGATGCCTTAGCTAACCTAATTAATGCACAGACTGTAAATACGAACGTCCAAGCTACACTTGACCGAAGATCAGATAAGATTGTCATCTCAAATATAGAAGCAAACAGAGGCGAGAACATATCGTTTGGCAGCCCAGTTGCTGGCGACGCTAACAACTTCTTGGGTGAGGGTAACGGAACTTTCGTCGGCAAAGTTGAGTACACAGGAACAAATATAAACTTTGAATTTCAAAACTATGGCGCTGGGCAAGGAACAGCAAAAGATCTCAGTAGGCTTGGCCTTGCCACTACAATAGTGTCAAATTCGCCAATGGATGATGATTTTCTCGTCTATGCTACAGGTTCGGCTACAGATTTAAGCATTCGTTATGATGTTAATAATTTAGTTAAGAAGCCTGAAATCAGTATCGAGCAGCCCTTCTCATTGACTTTCTTATCTCCGACTGTTGTACAGATCACAGATACAACAACCAATACTGTTCTTGCTAAGAAAAATTATGCATGGCCAAATGGCGTTTTGGTGAACGATGTAAAAGTTACGTTTTCTGAAGCGCCCACAACTGGTGACGTATTTACCATAAAACCAAATACCGGAGCTATGGGCGATAACGGTACAATGAATCGACTCATTAAGGTGAGAGACATTGGAGTTGATGGAAGCCTCATTCCGACCCAGAAATATCTATCTTTAATTTCTGATATCGGTAATAAGCATGAGTTGGCTACTATCTCGTCAGATGCATTATCAGCAGTAAAAGACGACGCCGTCGCACTCTTAGACGCCACAGCTGGCGTAACCTTGGATAGTGAAGCTGCCGATCTAATCAAATATCAGCAATCCTTTCAGGCGGCAGCACAAGTAATAAAAGTCGCGAGGGATATGTTTGATACCTTGATTGCTGCATCTAGGTAAGCAAAAAAAATGAAAATATCAACGGCACAATATTATAAAAATTTAAACAAACTGATGACCAATCAGCAAGCCAAAATTGCTGAACTTCAGGCGCAACTAGCTACAGGGAAAAAAAACGTTACGCCAAGTACAGATGTCAAATCAACAACTAGTTCGATAAAGCTCTCGACGGTCATCTCTTCGCAAGAGGATTACATTGATACATTGCGTAATATCAATGCTAATTATATCGAAGAGGAAACTGCGATGAGCTCAATGTCAAACATGGTTCGTAGGATCCAGGAACTATCTATAGCGAGTTCGAACGGAACATATAGCCAGGCTGATTTGAATATATTTGCAAATGAAATTGCTGGATATTTGGATGATATTAGGGGGCTAGCTAATACAAAAGATTCAAATGGGCATTACATTTTTTCAGGCACAAAAACAACGACGATACCTTTTGCCAAACAGAATGATGGATCTACAGTATATCAAGGCAATCAGTCTGAAATAAAAACAACTATAGAGGGCGGGTACGCATTACCTCTCAATATAAGTGGCAACAAGCTCGCGGGGTCTCTTGAACGAAAAAATGATGCTGGTGTTGTCGTCACCAAGGTTGATATGTTCAAGGTGATGGAAGATGTTCTTAATGCCATACGCACAAATAACTTATCGGAAATACAAAGAGGTTCGGTTGAACTAGATTTAGTGATTCAAAATTTGAGTTCCAATTTGGTAGAAAATGGCTTGAGGCAAAAGGTAGTTTCGGAAAGGGAAACTATTGCTCAAGACAAAATACTGGTATATCGGAATTTGCTCTCAGAATCGCAAGATGTAGATTACGCTACGGCTATTACACAGCTTTCCTCAGACATGCTAGCACTTGAGGCTGCTCAGAGTACATTCTCAAAAGTATCCCAATTAAGCTTGTTTGATTTTATTAAATAATGGTTTTTGGAAATGGCTGAAGTATCACCTACAAATTCAATAGGTACCAAGATAACTCAGGCTCTAAAGACTGGCTCTGGGGTTGATATTGTTGAGCTTGCTACAACTCTCGCAGAGGCCGAGACTCAGCCGAGGATGGACAGTATCAGTGCTAAGCAGGAGTCCGCCACGCTTAGTATTTCTGGCTTTGGTGCCCTAAAATCAGCACTTACAAATCTAAAATCATCATTTGGAGCCTTAACTGAGAAGGATCAGCTTCTGTCAAAATCAATTTCAAGCCAGAATGATAATAGGGCTAGCGCAAAAATTTCCAGCCAGATAACTGCAACGGCGGGCACAACGACCCTAGTAGTGAGCGATTTAGCGGAGAATCAGGTTGTCTATCTGGATAATGATTCTAGTGATGTAACCAATGAGAAATATACATCCCTCACGCAAAACCTTAGCGATGATGACTTCACAATAACAATCAATTCCCCTTCAGGTGGCGGTGCTAACGTGATCACTGTATCGACACATACCCCTCAAGGAATCATAGATGCTATAAACGCTGCAGATATAAATGGAATTAAAGCCAGAGCACTTAATTTTGATTCGTCGGGAACATCTTTCAACATTGTTGTAGAGGGTAAGACTGGGGCCGCTAACAGTTTCGATATTTCTAGTAGCCTAGCAAATTTTGGAGAGATAACCACACAAACAGCTGCAGATCTTGATCTTACGGTGAATGGAATACAGGTATATAGGCCTGATAACTCTCCATCAAACCTAATTCCCGGAGTAGATTTAGATATCAAAAATACTGGGACAACCAGTATTGTTGTTTCAGAAGACACTGCAGGATTACGTAACTCTCTTGATAAACTTATTTTAGATTACAACACCCTAGTGGATGCAGCAGAGTATCTAACCGGAGATGAGAACGACGAAGATGAGTTGGCTGGTTCACTTTCAAATGAAAAAAATGTAGTTAATACAATATTAAGCAGCATTAGGGGATTGTTAGATAAAGTATCCTCAACTCCCTCAAATGGGTTCGATACATTAAGAGATCTAGGCGTCTACTCAGAACTGGGCGGAAAATTAAAAATCAATGAAACCATCTATGCTGCTGCAATTAAAGATAACTTCTCAGATATACGGACTATGCTGACAGCAGATACTAACGGCCAGCTTCCGACAAGCGCCTTGGCAAAAGGCCTAGCGCTTGATTCACAAAATGTTATCAATACATTTATAAATGATACTGGAACCATAAAATATAAGATTGACTCTGCAGAAGATAATGTATCGAAATATGAAGAAGATCTCCTTGATCTACAGGAGAGACTCGAAAAAATTAAGAGCAGGTACCTTGCCCAATTTGCGGCAATGGAAACCATTGTCCAAAGAAGTAAAAACACAAGTGAGTATCTATCTGGTCAAATAAAGGCTATGCAGAGCATGTATAGCAACGACTAATATGAACTATTAACTAATACAAATATATTATGGCAGATACTAATAATTGTTTGGTTTGTAAATACATCAGATGGTACCTATTGATAGGTTTGCCTATCCTCTTTTTTATATGGACCAGGCCGAATCTATCTATATTAGAGGGGGTAAGTTTGGTAAACATACTCGCCTTTTTGATTGTGGTCGGACTTATAGTTACTGTTATTTGGATGTATATAAATGAACACAAACGATAACGTTAATTGTCGAAAATGTGAGCATTTTTATACCACGTGGAATAAAAACTTTCCTTTTGGTTGCAGGTCCATGGATTTCGTCAGTAAATCACTACCGTGTATGGAAGTTTTTAAATTAGAAGGTAAGATCTGTTTGGCCTTTGCTCAAAAACCAGTTAAGACCGCCATTGACTGTGATTTGTTATTTGGTCAGAAAGAGGAAGATGAGGAGATTAATATAATAGTGTAGATGGTGGATCTTTTTCGATGACTAGCAGGAACGGGTGTTCGCTTTCTTTAGGGTCTAGGCATGAAAGCGTGCCCTTGAAGCTGTAGTAAGAGCACGCCAATTTAGACCTGAGAGTGTTGTCAGATGATGTCCAGAAGGTTTCGGTAACCATAGTTGGGAATATATTAAGATCAATTGCCGGATTTATGCATCGAGATTCAGAGATTTCTTCAATCTCATCTCTGGTCGGCATTCTGACAGTATTCCCTGATTTCTCAGATAAATCCTGAGTATATTCAATGGCTTCCGGAAAGGAAAGGTATATTGGTTCACCGACACACTCTTGGTCCCGAGTAAATCGCTGGCCGGCTGGGCAACGAGACCAAGATATAGTTGATTTGGGAAAGCTGGCGAGACCATTATTATGGAGTGTGAAGACTGATCTAGCGTTTGGACTATCTGTGAAGAAACGACCGCATTCTGGCGGTGTTTTAAAGCCACAAGACGCCAGGAGGCTGGTGTTTATAAGTAATAATATAAGCGTGCTAACTTTTATTGACACAATGAAATAACAGAATGTTTGCTAAAGAGTTATTTAAATAAAGTATATATCAATTTCGGAGTAAGAAAATGGACATTGCAACTGTCATAGGGCTTGTAGGGGCATTTGGACTCATTGTCTGGTCAATGCTGAGCGGAGGTTCGGCTGATGCGTATATAAATGCGCCCAGTATCGCGATTGTTCTAGGCGGCTCAATAATGGTTGTTCTATTGCGTTCCTCTTTGGAGGAGTTCTTAAACGCCATCAAGGTAGCAGGAAAAGCTTTTGGCAAACCCTTGGAAAAGCCAGATCAGTTGATATCTCAACTTGTCGAATTTGCGTCGATTGCAAGGAAGGATGGCATGATCGCCCTTGAAGGCCAACAAATTGAAAATAAGTTCATGGAAAAGGGAATCGGTATGCTGGTAGACGGTACTGAGGAGGAACTGATCATTAAATCGCTCAATAGGGATATCGAGATCATGAAATTAAGGCATAAGCAGGGTGCGGCCATCTTTTCATCTTGGGGAGAAGTGGCGCCAGCTATGGGAATGATCGGCACACTGGTAGGTTTGGTGCAGATGCTAGGTAACATGAGCGACCCGAAATCTATCGGTCCTGCGATGGCTGTGGCATTGCTGACCACACTCTATGGCGCCATGATCGCAAACTGTTTCTGTAACCCTATCGCAGATAAGCTCACAAACCAGTCCGAATCGGAAAGCGCTAATTGCGAACTTATCCTGGAAGCCGTGTTATTTATTCAGAGAGGCGGAAACCCGAGAATATTAACGGACCTACTAATATCATTTGTCGCACCTAAGAAGCGTGCGCAGCTGGTAAATGCATAAATTAGTGAATTGCTGTCATGGCAGAGGATGTACAGGAAAACGTAGGACCGGAAGAAGCACAGAAACCGGTTGAAGCGCTCGATCAGAATGATGAAGCCGGTAACGAGGTTGACAGTTCTGATCTAGAGGCTGCTGCCCAAAATGCTCAAGAGGCATCGGCAGGTGGTGGAGGCTCACAAAAAGGTAAAGATGGGTGTCCTGAATGCAAGACGGGCGCACCCGGATGGATGGCGACATTTGCGGATATGGCCACGCTTCTTATGGCTTTCTTCGTACTTATCCTGTCATTTTCAGATACTGAACTTCCTCGATTTGAATATATTAATGGAGCCATACAATTTGCTTTTGGTGTGAATAAGGTTGTACCTAAGGTATCAATTCCCGCCGCAAGGAGCGTGTTGAAGGAAAACTTCACGCCAAACGAGGCGGCGCCCACCGTAGTTTATAATCCGAGACAGAGGCAGCTCGATCCCACTGCAGAAAATTTACTAAGGCGTACAGAAAGCAACCGCGAGAAGTTTATAGAGGAATTAGACAGGGCTAAGATTGCGATGAGCGATCTCATAGCGACTGGATTGGTATCTGTAACCACTGATGGTCAACAAATCATCGTCAACGTACAGAATGACATCAGTGGTGACGTCTCCGGGGTGGGTGAAAACACCATGGGGGTGGTGAGCCAATTATTGATAGATACCTCAGAAATCGTTGCCGAATTACAAGAAGTTACAAATCAGGAGATCAGCGTTTTGCTGACTAATACAGAAGTACAAGAGACAAATGACGAGCAGGATGTTGCCCTGTATATGGGGCAGACACCGGAAGAGGCAGCCAATACCCGATACGAATTTATTAGAGCTGACCTGGGTTCTCAGATTAATAATGGTCTATTAGAAGTTGAAAAAGACGGAAGCGATGTGGTCATACGAATAGCTAATCAGGGCTCCTTTACATCTGGAAGCGCTCAGCTGGACCCCAACTTTTTATCCACCTTAAGTAGAATAGGCGTGACACTGTCTAATTTAGATGGCGCGATACGAGTTGAGGGTCACACCGACAACGTTCCGATATTATTCAGTGAAAATTTTACATCTAATTGGGATTTATCTGCCGCACGTTCGGCCTCAGTGGCCTCGTACTTGACCGGTAACAGTAACATTAGTACGGATCGTGTAGAGGTTGTTGGCTACGCGGACTCGGTACCACTTGCCTCCAACGATACGGCAGATGGTAGAGCCCGAAATAGGCGAATAGAAATTAAAGTATCAGACAGCTGATTCAGAAGATGCCGGGAGCCATATTTTGGCTGAAGAGACAAACGACGAAAACGAGATAAACGAAGCTGACCCTGAGTCTCAAGAGGAGAACAAGGATCATGATGTCGTTGAGGAAGATTCTGCAGGGACCGAAGCGGAAGAATCTGACTCGCCTGAAGTAGAGGCTGAGGAGGAAGAGGAAAAAGAACCCGTAGACTGTCCGCCTTGTAAGAAGGGTGCCCCTGGCTGGATGGCGACGTTCGCAGATATGGCCACACTGCTGATGGCCTTTTTCGTGCTTATCTTGTCCTTTGCACATGTCAATGTGCCTAAATACAAAGAGGTCAGTGGTTCCATGCGCGCTCGTTTTGGGGTACAGGTAACAGTTCCAATTGTCGAGGCCCCAACCGCAGACAATATAGTTGCGAAGCAGTATAGGCAGGCCGTGACCGACCCTACGGCAGCCAATGTGGTTGAAGAGCAGCTAGTGCGCGAAGAGCAGAACGAAGATGAGCTGGACCGTGATCTGGGTCCAGGTGAATCACCTACCAACTTCAATGAAGAAGATATATTAGAGGAATTTAAAGACGAAATTGCCGAAGGCAAGGCCACGATAACCATTGAGGATGGCCGCATTCTTGTCAATGCGGTTAATACTGTGCAGGATCCCGAGAACCCAGGCAAATTAAGTCAAGATACGATCCTGTTATTAGCGAAGGTCGCCGAGGTCCAAAGAGATGAGGACCTATTTATCCAGGTTTCTGGCGACCAATTTATATCCTCCGCAACAACGCAGGTTGATAGTCCCATACCGGGATTAGCGTCTGATAGAAATCAGGACCAGCTTGAGCTGATAAGAGCTAATCTGTCAGAAGAGATAAACAATGGACTTGCCGAAGTATTCAGGGGCGATAAGGGTGAGGTCATCATACGGCTCACAGAGAGGGGCAGCTTTCAAAGTGGTTCGGCAAATCTCCAGGACGATTTTGAAACCCTATTGGACAGGGTCGGATTCTCTATAAGGGGTGCCTCTGGCCAGGTACAGATTCAGGGGCATACTGATAACGTTGGCATGTCGTTTGGAAATAGATACAGGGATAACTGGGATCTTTCTTCCGCGCGAGCTGCCAGTGTTGCAGACTATATTATGGACCGTGGTTTCATCAAATCCGGTAATGTTGTCATAAAGGGTTTGGCAGACACAAAGCCCATTGCCTCTAATGATACGGCTATCGGTCGTTCTCAGAATCGCCGGATCGAGATAGCGCTGATGCCTAACTAGGCGTTTCGCTTATTCCATACAGACATCAAAACCTTCCTCCAAGCATAATTTAGCTAGAGCGTCGGCCTGGTCTATTTGCTGTTGGCTCAGCGGAATGCTGGCAATTGATGTTATGTTTACGGCGTCTTCTACACCATTTTCCAGGGCAATCTTTCCCCAAAGGTATCCGTTATAGGAATCTGATTCGCCTCCCTCGCCAGCCTGGAGCATAAATGCATACATGAGCTGGGCTGAAGGATAATTTCTTTTGGCCGATCTGAGGAGGTATTCTCGGGCGAGTGCATAATCTAAGGCAACTCCCTTGCCCTGTTCGTAGGCCATTCCTAGCATGTACTCAGATTCGGGGAACTCCTGTTCGGCCGCCATTCGAAACCATCGCACGGATTCTAGTAGATTTTCCGCAACACCATAACCGTGGTAGTAGAGGAGGCCCATATTATGTTGACCTTCTGGTAGCCCGCCCTCAGCTGCCTGCCTGTACCAGTTCATCGCGAGCAAGTAATTCTGGGGTACCCCCAAACCTTCCTCGTACATGTGGCCAACATTATTCTGTGCCTCGGCACTTCCTTCCTCGGCAGCCCGCATCCACGCACGTATTGCGGTAGCGTATTGGCCGCGATCGTAAGCCGCAAGGCCGGCCTCGAGTCGATCTACCTGGGAATAGGAGTAGCTGGCTACACCAGTTAGTAGGAGGAAGGCACATGCTATGAAGAAACGCATCTATGAACGCTCTATGTCTTTTGTCTGCTTTTGTATGGCAATGACCTGATCAAATAGCGAGCCCTCGGTAATGACTTTGCGCAGTTGGCTCTTATCCGAAGACAGTATTGGAATACTTTCACCCACAAATGAGGCTAGTCTTTGCATTGCTGTCTGGATACTTTCATCTTCCTTAAGGAAAGTAAATTGCTTTTTAGGGGCAGAGGATAAGGGGGAGTTCCCGGCCTCGATGGCCTCAAAAATGTCGACTTTTCCGCGAAATATATCAGCAGAATCAATAATATAGGATTCGGTAGTCTTATTTTTCCGCATCAATTCAAGCGCTTCAAGGCCTGTCATCTCAAGGCTAACTTGTGTGTAGGCTACACCTTCACAGGACATCACTGACTGCTGTGCCTGTGATATCGCCTCACGGCCGGACTTTATGTCGATTCCCCTGTCCAAGAGGACACGATCGAAATATGACAGGCCGTACAGTTTATGCGTAATTAAATTCGCAATGACAACGGCCACCATGGCCGATATTGCAAATTGATAGGATCCTGTTAACTCGAGGACCAGCAGGATGCTGGTGATGGGCGCGCCTATAACACATGAGCTTACAGCGGCCATGCCCGCGATCATGACAATTTGAGCGTAGCCCTCTAAACCAATTAGCCCCATCAAAGATGCCGCAATGGAGCCTCCAGCGATACCTATAAAAAGCGCCGGGGAAAAGACGCCTCCAAAGAGTCCACAGCCAATGCACAGGGACGTCATAACTAGCTTGAGTAGGAACAGCATGAGCAGGTGATCTGTAGAAAAGGTATTGGATAAAAGTAAACCCATCGACGCTGTGCCTATACCGAGTATCTCTGGATAAAAAATTCCTATAAAACCGCAAATCAAGGCACCGGAGAAAAGAAAAATTGTTTTACCGCGTTGAGATTTCGATTCAGCAAACTGAGAAAAAAATCTGGTGAGACGCATAAATGAAAATGCCATCAAAGAAAAGATGGGCCCGAGCAATAAGAAAATTATTATTAGGCTGCTCAGAGATACGTCGGCGCTTGTCACGTTGAAAATATTTTCACTTGTACCCCAAAAAACATTTGAGAATGCGCTTGCAGAAAAGGAGGCTATAAATATTGGCGCGACAGCCCTGAGGGAAAAGTGTCTAAGTATGGCCTCGTGTGCAAAAAGAACGCCGGCAATGGGTGCACCAAAGCCCGCTGAAATTGCTGCAGCTACGCCACAGCCTATGAGGACATCGTTTTCCACGCGGGTGAATTTCTGTATCCAAAGGCCGATGGTGGAGCCCAGATGAACAAGGGGGCCGTACTGTCCCACAGAGCCCCCGGCGCTCGCCACAACTAAAGCAGCAAGCGTGGACCCTACGCCCTGCTTGATTTGGTGATCCTTCTGATTAGTGTGGGCGCTGAATATGGTGTCTGCCGGCCCTCGCCAGGCCTTTATCTCGAATATATTTTTGATACAACAGATAAAAAATGCGGCAAGAGTTAAGCTAACGACACTGACCAGTGAGTATGTGTGCGTGCCGACTGAGAATTGCAAAATATCTAGGGATGCACGGAGGTCGGCGGAGGCGCTGACGGTGCTGACGAATCCGTTGGCCAAGAGAGCCAGGAGAATTCCCAGTAAGAAAGCCGAGATCACTGGAGCAAAAAAATCGAAGACAATTTTTCTGATCATAATAAAAAAGCCCCCTAGTTGCCTAGGGGGCGCTATTATTAGTTGATACTGAACTCAGTATCTACCATCAAACAATATTCCCTTGAGTGCCTCAATATTCTTAGACACCTTAAGGATTGCTTCTGAAGGTACTTCTCTGATCACATTGCCTGAATCCTTGTCGATAACCTTGACAACCACTCGGTTGGTCGGCTCATCAACCCTAAAAGAAAGGTTAGTAGATCTGGCCTTCATCTCAAAGTTAAGCAACTCTGAGATCTCATCTAACTTTTCTCTAACAGACGTTAGGTACTTTGAAGAGTGTATCTTCTTTTCCTGGGCCTGGGTGTAGACGTCGTTTGTCTTCGGATATTCCGGGTTATTGACGTCTAACTTGGGCCTGGCTTTATTTACACTTTTACCAATCAGAAGATTATTAGGATTACCCATGCCTACTGCAGTAGGATCTGAATGTTCCATAATGATTTCCTCATCTTA
>Ga0181582_10001165_pt1 | contig 20200 bp, 15 predicted proteins | sample 071ome_32_FD_132438 | JGI IMG/M metagenome (GOLD analysis project Ga0181582, IMG submission 132438) | Coastal salt marsh microbial communities from the Groves Creek Marsh, Skidaway Island, Georgia - 071405AT metaG (megahit assembly) | ecosystem: Environmental > Aquatic > Marine > Intertidal...
TCGTGAAAAAATTATAACCCACCAAATTTGAGCATAACAGCCTTTTCGGGTTGTTATGCTCTTTTTCTTTCCCATGGTTCAATCAATGCCCGCTTGGAGAATAGGCATTTCGGACAGGCTCTATATAATGATTAAAAAATAAACAGATTTTGTTTTCACCGAATCAAATATTGTCAACCCGGCGATTCCTCGACCTTACTCAGGTAAAAAACAACCAGACCTGAATGGCAAAATCGAGGTGTGACAAAACGATGACAATTCAAACAGCAGACCAGAAGAGGAACATTACGGAATACAGCAGGGTCATTCAGCCGGGAGAGGTGTCCAGGAAACGTTTCAGGGGATACCACCAAAAATGGTAGGCTGGCAGGGGCTCGAACCCTGGACAAACGGCTTAAAAGGCCGCTGCTCTACCAACTGAGCTACCAGCCCCCCAAATTCTCGCGAGTCGCGAGTAGTTACCCTTTTGAAAAGGAGGTCGAACCTTAGTCTCGGTCAAAAAACCATGCAAGCGTTTTTCCACTTTTTTTTAACTCACAGGGTTGATTGACTGCCCGAAGAAGATTCATTCACCTCGTCGGATGCAGCATCCATACGAATATCCAGTGTAAACGCGCCCTCCCGCCGCTCTTCAACCGTCGTCACACGAATAACATAGACCATTCCAGACTCAGGAGTGAACCGGAAACTGGCCCGGCCCAATGACGTCTCGTCCGGCAAACTCCATGCAATCGTTTCCTGTGTGGGGGGACGCATCAAATAACATTCCGGCAGAAAATCGTGACTCGAGACCGTGACAACAAGAGGCTCAGGCTTCTCCCCGGCTTTAAAGACAAAATCCGTAAAATAGAAAGTCCCATCATAAATCGAAAAATTTGGATCCTCTTCTTGGGTGGCCTCCACCACACCTGTAACAGGTTCATCGACGCCAACTGAAGGCACCACAGTCGCCTTGCTTGACAAATTGTATTGCCCGGTTTCGTCACTAAAAAAGGAAGATACCCATACAAAGAAATCATCTTCCTCTCCGGTGGTGAAAAAATCCAATCGGGCCCGATTCGTCACAAAGGCGACATCATCTGCTTCAAAGAAATCATTTTCCAGAACCATCTCCCCTTCCAAGGTTCGGCTGAGGCCCAACCATGAATCAAAACTGGAACTCTCCAAAACAACCGTCCAACGGTTCAATGACTCCGGCAACTCAAGTTGATATACATGCCCCAACCGATTACCAGGAAGCTTGTCTGTTGGCTTAATGAGTGCTTGATCAACAATCGCTCCAGAAACAAGAGGCAGAACGGCGAAATCCTCACCACCGGGTGGTTCGGAGCTCACACGACGGATGCTTAATTGATAATGGCCCATATCCTCGCCAAACGCGGAGCTTACTTCTACAAGCACCCTCTCACCGGAATCGGAGGGATCGAAGGTATGCGCAATCAATGCATTTGTCCCATTGTCATCATCGTTTTCCGCAAGATGAAAACCAAACTTAGTATCAAACAGGGACAAGTAGGCATCGAATTCGGTGGAGTTTAAGAATATCTCCACGGTCGCCCCCTCTTTCGGAATATCCAAGAGGTAATAGTCCGCTGGTTGAATGCCTGTATAGGCATCGAAATAGGTGTTGTCCCCAAGCTCCAGCACACCATCAATCACGTCACCTATCTGAATGTCCCTCGCAGGTGCCGTCAAAGCCGTGGGAACGGAAAGCTGCTCCACACTCAGGGTATAGTCCCCGCGGTCCATGGGATCAAATCCACTGACAACGATACGCGCCTCTTCTTCCAAACCTCCTTTAGGAACCGGATAAATGATACGGGAATTGGATGTCAATCCGCTGTCATCATTGTATTCGATCAGTTGCGACGTAAAGGCGTCCACCAACTGAAGATAGGTGTCAAAATCATCGGAATCCAAATCAATCGTCAACAACTGCCCCCCGACGACTCCCGTCAAATCGTAAACATCAGCGATAAGCACCTCACCAAAATCATCCACAAATCGCTCATCATTCCTGTCAATAACACCCTCCACCAAATCGCCTGGCCGCAATGTTCCTGACAACTTGGTCCGATCCAAAGATCCTCCATCATAAGGTGATACTTCCAATTGATACCGGCCAAGGTCATGCCAACCGGATGTGGTCACTTGAACAATCCACTCCTGCCCCACCCCGGTTGGCTCCAACACAAGTGCCGCATCCAAACCTTCCCCGGAGTCATCATCCTCACCAACCATTCGCCCCGTTTTCGGGTCCAGAATCACCAGAGCAATATCAATGTCCCGACTGATGGCATGAACCTGGAGAGCTTGACCATCCTCCTTACTTGAAAGAAGAAATGAATCCGTCTGCAAATCGTCCCCGTATGGATTACTTGTGAGTGGATCCGATTCGACCAATGTTCTGGAAAGAGTCTGCCCGGGGATGACTTCTTCTTCCGGCCATATCCAAGTCGCCATATCAAACTCACCTTCCCGATCATCCAATGACACCACCCATACCAGAAACTCCGACTGCTCCATCCCCTCCACCTCCAAACCCACACTTTCCAAGGAGCCACCGGGAGGCGACTGGAGCAACAAGGCATGGGTTTTAGGGTCACGTAATTCCAGACCGGGTAAAAAATCATCCGACGAAACCCCGATTCGAAAAGAAGCATTTTTCGAGACAGCTCTTAACCGAAACTCCCGAATCATATTGCCTGATGATAAAGGTGAAGCATCATTCATTGCCCTGAATTGATCCATCACCTTGCCGGAGAAGCCATAGCCCACATCAAGTTCAACTCCATACGATTGCGCCTCGGAAGAAATTTCCGGGACAAGTTGAAAAAAGTTTTGGGCGGGATGACCGGTTTCGACTGGAACAAAGAGTGACAAAGCATATGAATCCGGTGATCGAGAGAGAAACTCACCTTCCGACCGCACGTTGGCCACCCTGTTCCAGGACGCTAAGTTTTCAGATTGCAAAAGCTGAAATTCTGTTGCGAAAGCTGGCAAAGGCGCTGTGATATCGAGTTGAAACGCCTGCCCTTGATCCACCTGATCTGATCGCCACTGCACTGCAATCTCCGGAACAGAATCTGGACGATTGGGATCGGAACCAAAAGCGTATTCCCGAAAATGACTCACCCCATCACCGTCGCCATCGGCGTGCATCCCAGTGACCCTATGACGCTCACTCCATGAAGCAAAGGAGGGGTGCAGATACTGCATGATCCAGGGATAAAAGGAAGTGACCCGTGTATAAATACCATAGCTGAAAGGCTTCCCGCATTCCCTCCCAAAACTGACAATCCCCGCCTGCAACCAATCTCCATTGTCCGGATGACGGATCATCAGAGGCCCTCCGCTGTCTCCATAACAAGAACCGGCACGCCCCTTGGGATAACCTGCGGGCAGCATGGAGGAAATCACCGAACCGTCATAGGCCTTCTCCTCGTTTGCCACTTCGTTGGAGACGATGGGATAGGAAGCTTCACGGAGTTTGGCAGGCTTTTCATTTTCGGCATCAGGAGAAACCACTCCCCACCCGATCGAAGTAGCCATTCGCTGCACAAGCGGAAAATCCGGATCCTCCACCAAACCAATCGGCTCGACACCTTCAACCGGCCATGCCAGCAGCAACAAGGCGATATCATTGCCTGTATGAGCCACATCACCATCGTAATCAGGATGAACAATAATGTCCAATACCGGAATCCGCATCCCACCATCAGGAATGCTTAGATCGTGACTACCAATGATCACATGAAGTGACTCGGGTTGGATGAAACCAAAATCAAACTGCTCTTCCACGCAATGAGCAGCCGTCAGCACCCACTGGGGATGCACCAATGAACCGCCGCAAAAAGCACCATCAGCCGGAATCTCAAAGCGGCTTTGAATCAAGGCGGCCATCCAGGGCCATTCGCTTTCAGTTTCCTTGCCACCAACAATTTTAGGAACAGGTTGAGCGAATGAAGAGAACTGAACTGAAAGACAAACGACCAGGGGCACAGTCATGCACAACCCGCCCTTGACACGTTTCAACAGAAGGCCGACACCACAGCAAGTCCCCATAAAGATGCAAATCCAAACCTCCATAAGGTGATTACCATGACCGAACCGCCGTGTATTTACAATGGAATAGAAATCCACAATTCGACGAACCACCGTCCCCCAAAATTTCATCTCGTTTGCTCATGAACAATTTTGAGGAGGAACGTTTGGGTGACATAGCGAACGCTCCCCCCCCGCTACCTGAAAGTTGAACCGCACCCGCCTTAAACCAAAATCAAATGTAGGCTTGGACAAGGACTCCTGTTTGTGGTTTAGTCCCTGTTTTGGAAACATGGAAGATACGAATGCATTGATCGAATTTCGCCGGCAGAAATTGAACGAACTGATTGACAAGGGTATGAACCCTTTTCGCAACAAGTTCACTCCCGATGAAACCTGCGCTGAAGCCAAGGCCCAGTATGCCGAAGGCCGGACCGTCAAGCTTGCTGGACGCATTTCCGCCCAACGTGTCATGGGTAAAAGTCAATTCCTCGACATCAAGGACGGGAGCGGGCGTATCCAGGTATATGCCCAGAAACAACACCTGGGGGAGGAAGCGTTCCAACTGCTCAAGTCTATGGATATGGCCGATTTTATCGGTGTGGAAGGCAGCATGTTCACCACCAAAATGGGTGAAATTTCGGTCAAAATCGACAGTTTTGTAGTGCTCTGCAAAGCGCTTCGCCCACCACCCGAGAAATGGCACGGACTCGAGGACACCGAAATTCGCTATCGCCAACGTTATCTCGACTTGATGGCCAATGACGAGGTCAAGGATGTCTTCATCAAACGCAGCCAGATCATCCGCGAAATCCGCAACTACCTGCATGATCAAGCCTACATGGAAGTCGAAACCCCGATGATGCAGTCGATCCCCGGAGGAGCGGCGGCGCAGCCTTTCGTGACGTTCCACAACGCATTGGGATGCCAATTCTACATGCGGATCGCACTTGAACTTTACCTGAAGCGTCTGCTGGTGGGCGGCATCGACCGGGTATTCGAAATCGGTCGAAATTTCCGTAACGAAGGCATCTCACGACGTCACAATCCGGAATTCACCATGCTCGAAGCCTACCAGGCTTATGGTGACTACGAGTCCATGATGGAACTGGTGCAGGGCATGATCACTCACGTGGCCCAAAAAGTTCTGGGCACCCTGGTCATTGAACACAAGAACAGAGATGGCGAAGTCACTCGCACCATCGACCTGACCACTCCCTGGCGGCGTGTTCCCTACAAGGATCTGATCCGTGAAAAAGCAGGCGAGGACTGGTTTGATTTGACTCCGGAAGAACGCAAGAAGAAGGCGCTTGAACTGGGCGCAGAGATTCATGAAACTGACGAAGATTTCGAAGTATCCAATGCCATCTTCGAAAAGTTTATCGAACCCAATTTGATTCAACCTACGTTCGTCACCCACCTCCCCAAGGAACTCGTTCCACTGGCAAAATTATCGCCGGACGACGATTCCACCGTGGAAGTGTTTGAGTGTTGCATCAATGGACAGGAAATCGCACCTGCTTACACCGAGCAAAACGATCCAGTCCAACAACGAGAACGCCTCGAACATCAGGCAGGCGAGGAGCAGCAAAAACTGGACGAAGACTTTCTGGTAGCACTGGAACACGGTATGCCTCCGGCCGGGGGGATGGGGATGGGCATTGATCGCCTTTGCATGATGTTGTTGGGGCAGGAGAGCATCCGTGATGTGCTGTTGTTCCCTCAAATGAAACCCAAACTGAAAGTCCAGGCTTCTTCAGAGGACAAGGGAGAAAACGAGACAGAGTCCGAGGAAAAACCGTCGGATGAAACGTCAGGCGCGTCCTGATCATCCCTCTTTTTCCAGCACACCCAAGCGTTTGAGATAAGTCTCCTGGTCTTCCAGGAGACCATCCGGTCGTATGACGCTCAATCGCTCCCAATTAGCCAATGCTATTTCTTTGCCGGACTTCGGATCGGCCCGAAAAAAGCGTGCGGCCGACATGAAGCAACCGTGCAATTTCGCCCCTTTCAGATTGGCACCACTGAAGTCACACCCTTCCAGGTCCGCCCCGGTCAAATCCGCATCTTCCAGATTGGCTCCATGAAAGCGTCCGAAAGTCAGGTTGGCATCGCGGAAATCCACTCCCTTCAAATAGGCTCCACGAAAATCACATGACTTCAAATGCAGACCATGAAGATCCCGCGTCAGTGGGTTCCAAGCGGAGAAGTCAGCCTGCACAATGACCCTGGGATCACCCTGCCCGGCCCGGTAGGCTCCAAAATCGGACAACTGTTTGAATTGCTCACACTCCTCCCGCCGGCTAAAGCGGGTGGCATCCAGTCGTTGCTCTTTCCAAGGATCCGCCTCATTATGATACCCCGTGGTCCGCTCCCAAAAACCCAACTGATCATTCTCCATAAAATGAATTGCTTTCAGCCATTTGAGGCTTTTATAGAAATATCGTGAGGGCACAACGAGCCGTAACGGAAATCCATGTTCCGGAGTGAGTGGTTTACCACCGAACGCATGCACCAGCCAGGCATCCTTCATGGCCAAGGAAACCGGCAAAGACGTATCGTGTCCTCTGGACGAAAATGCTTCAAACCGCATGAACCTGGTCGTTTCAGGAATCCGGATATCGAACCGATCCAAAAATGATTGAAGCGGCCAACCTTGAAAGGATGCGTTGAATCGAGTCCACCCGGTGACACAATGAATGTCTGCCAACAATGCTTCAGAGGGTATATCACAAAGGGTATCAAAGGAAAATGAACCAAGCAGGGATTCGCCATTCCTAACTTCCAAACACCAGCGATCAAGGTCGATTTTTGCTGGATCCGCCACCTTCTCCCCTACCACCGGAAATTTTTGGGTGAGTACCTGATGGGGTGGCAGACGATTGGATTGGCTGGATTGCGTTGACATGAATTTGATGCCCAACCAAGCATTTCCAACCTCAAAAGTCAATCCGCCGCACAGGCACCACGCAGTTCATGGTTTTGACAATGGAGGGGAGAGTTCCACCCCTCCCCAAATTTTCCCCTTGAAACGTCTCTGAGCAAACGAAATGGAAGGTGGGAAGGACTATCGTTCATCGAACGACTGTGGTGGTTTCATTGAATCTTGAAATGGAAACGACAAAGGCAGCCAATTACCCGAAATTCAACCAACAGAAAGAACAATAAAAGGGAACATCAAGCCACGAGAAGTTTAGCCCTCCTTGCCTTTAATCGGGAAAGTGACTAAAAGCTGAAAAGTCCCCAAGGGCTCCAAGCTGGATGTTATGCCCATTTCAAGCTACGTAATACGGACCGAGCAAGAGGATTCAAGCGGCGTTTTGAGCGCATTGAAGCAATATCCTTGGGTCACGATAGGCAAACCGGCGGAAAACGGCATTCCGGTCGTTATCGAAAGCGAGTCGGAACATGAAGCCAAAGACAAAGGGGACATCCTTGCCCAGGTCCCCGGCGTATCGAGCGCCGTGCTCGTCTATCACAATTTCGAAGACTTGGAAAACCGAACCTGACTCATCCCTCAACAAAGAATACCAAATCATGATACAACAAAACAGAAGAGCATTTCTCAAGCAAGCCGCCATGGCGGCCGCAGCCGGAGCCTTGAGCGGGACATTACCTGCCAATTTCAATGGTTTGGCGGAGGGCGCCGATCAACTCATCTGGGCCAAAGCCCCCTGCCGATTCTGCGGAACGGGGTGTGGCGTGATGGTTGGGGTTAAGGATGGCAAAGTGGTCGCCGTGCAGGGTGATTTGGAAAACCCTGTTAATCGAGGATTGCTTTGCGCAAAAGGTTACCACGTGGGCAGTGCCCTTTACGGTTCGGATCGATTGACCCAGCCCATGGTCCGTAAAAATGGTGCCTTGCAACCCGTTTCCTGGGATGAAGCCATCGACACAGTCGCCCGTTTCGTCATGAAGCATTCCGCTGAATTCGGCGTATACGGATCAGGGCAATGGACCATCACGGAAGGATACACCGCCATGAAATTCCTCAAAGGAGGATGTTCAAGCAATCATCTCGACCCCAATGCACGGCTCTGTATGGCCAGTGCAGTGGTGGGAATGATCACCACCTATGGGGTGGATGAACCGGCTGGAAGTTATGATGATTTCGACGAATGCGACACCGTGGTGCTTTGGGGCAACAACCCGGCTGAAATGCATCCCGTGCTCTGGTCCCGCATTGTCGACCGGCGCTCCAAGGGGGATAAAATCGAAATCTTCGACCTCGCCACACGCAGGACGCGATCCACTGAAGCTGCCGATCATTATATTGAATTCACACCACAAGGCGACCTGGCCATCGCCAACGGCATCTGCCGTTACCTCGTTCAGTCGGGCAAAGGCAGGTATGATCGTGATTGGATTGAAAAGAACTGCGTTTTCAGGGAAGGAGAGGATGGAGCGGGCAAGCCCATGTCCTTCGATGATTATGCGGCTTGGCTTGAAACTTACACCCCGGAGTATGTCAAGAAAGTAGCCGGAGTGCCCCCTCATCAGTTGGAACGGTTGGCATCCACCTTCGCGGATCCGAAACGCAAGGTTCTTTCACTTTGGTGCATGGGGATGAATCAACACACACGGGGCACATGGATTAACAACCTCGTTTACAATGTTCACTTTTTGTCCGGCAAATTCGGCAAACCGGGAAGCACCGCCTTTTCACTGACCGGCCAACCGAGCGCCTGCGGAACCTGCCGCGAAGTCGGAACGCTGGCTCATGCCCTACCCGGAGGAAGACTGGCGGCCAATGAGGTACACCGCAGCCATGTCGAAACCGCCTGGAACCTTCCCAGTGGACGGTTGAACCCCAAACCCGGTTTCCACGCGGTCGCCATGTTCGACGGACTCCAGTCAGGCACTCTGAAAGGAGCCTGGGTACAGGTCACCAATCCGGCCCAATCCATGCCCAATCTCCACAAGCTCACTGACAAGTTGAAAGAACGGTTTCTGGTGGTCTCCGACATCTATCCGACCGTCACCACCGACGCCGCCACCGTCGTACTGCCTTCGGCATGCTGGGTTGAAAAGAATGGCCTGTTCGGCAACAGCGAGCGCCGGACCCAGCAATGGTTCAAAATGGTCGAGCCCCCCGGGGATGCACGGGATGACGTCTGGCAAATGATCGCCGTCGCTCATCGAATGTATGAACTTGGATTCGCCGGCATGAAGGACAAGGACGGTAAGTTTCTGTTCTCCATCAAGGATGCATCCGGCAAAGAAATCGAAGCCTGGAAATGGGACGTCTTCCGCAAACATAATGTGGACAAGGCTCTGTTCGAGGAATATCGCCCCCTGACTCATCTGAAGCAAAAGAATGTTGCTCCCTATGATGAGTTGGTCAAAACCCGAGGCATGAGATGGCCGGTCACCGAACAATCGGACGGAACCTGGAAGGAAACCTCAAGACGATTCGTCCGCGGGGAAGATCCGTTTGCAAGTCCGGACCGTGAAATTGATTTTTATTGGGGTAAGGTCGAGAAAGGCAAAGCCACCATCTGGGCGAGACCTTACCAGGCACCTCCTGAAGTGCCCGACGAAAAATACCCATTCTGGCTGACAACCGGCCGGGTGCTGGAACATTGGCATACAGGTACCATGACACGCCGGGTTCCACAATTAAACGCAGCCATGCCCAAGGCTTACGTGGAGATGCATCCGTTTGATGCCAGGAAATTGAATATCTCCACCGACGACAAAGTAAGAATCTCATCGCGCAGGGGCGCCATTGAACTGCCTGCCTGGATCAATGGTCGTTCCTTACCGCAAAAGGGCTTGGTGTTTGTGCCGTTTTTTGAGGAAACAGCACTGATCAATCAAGTGACGCTCCATGAATTCTGTCCGCTCTCCAAAGAGCCGGATTACAAAAAATGCGCCGTTAAAATAGAAAAGGTCTGAGTGTCGTAAAAAAGGACCAAAAGAGGAATGAAAGCACCATGAAAAAAACAACTTTTCTTTGCTTGGCGGCTGTGATTGCGAGTTTGTCATGGGCGGCCGACCCGGGGAAAACTCCGGTCAACGTCCCCCAATCCTCAAGGGATCGGCAGTTTCAGATCACTCCCAGAGAACCGGCGGTGGGTAAGGAAATCGCCAGCACCCGATCCTATTTTGGAGCCCCTCCCCCCGTTCCTCATACGATCCAGTCAGATCGCGGATCGGATTGGTGCCTGGGATGTCACGCGAAGGAAAACCGTGTGCGATTCAAACACAAAGCCATCGCTCCCACGCCGCACGCTGAATACACACAATGCATGCAGTGCCACGTGAAGAGAGATGATGGCATTACTCCCTGGAGGGAGAACACGTTTGTAGGGCTCGATTTTCCCGGCAAAGGATCCAGAGCGCATGATTACTCCCCTCCTACGGTTCCTCATAAGACGTTCATGCGGGAAAATTGTTCGTCATGCCATGGGCCCAAAGGGGAACATGCCATCCGTACCCCACACCCTTACCGAAGCCAATGCCAACAATGTCATGTGGCTGAGTTGTCCCAAGATTATACAAGACCACAACTGGATTGATTGGGGAGAGTTGGATGGTTTGAATCGACAAAGAGGTGCGAATCAGAGTGGCGTGTGCGCTCAACCCTGTAGGCTCTCCTGCACCTCGACACGCTCACGGCTCCGCAGCAGCGGAGCCCTACCTTACCTTACCCTGTCTGAATGCCTTCCTCGTGAAAAGGTCTCCTAATCTTTCGCCTGCAGGCGGAAAAACTGTGTTGGCAACAGATCGGATTTGGGCAGCGTGATTTGTTGCCAGTCCTGTTCAAACACAGGTTGCGCTTCCAGGGGGGACCATCCGTCGGTTTCGTTCAGGGTTTCATTCACCTGAAGTTCATACCCCCTGAGGGCCGGCGACCATCGCAACTGCACGGAATGTTCCGTTCCCGGGACCACACTCAATCGAACCGGTGGACCGACAATGCGACGCCGAAACTCCACGGTCCAGTCATCGGCTGTAGGATCAAATATATCTGCATCAATGCTGAATACATGTGTCTGAAAACCATGGAATGGAGAGGACACGACATGCTGGATTTCAACCGTTTCCCCAGCGTTCAGACTAACCACTCTGTCCACAACAACCTGCCCGAAAAGTTCTGTGGAACCACCGGTATTTGAACCACTCATACGCGTCACACCCTCAGGCATTTGATGTCGCACAAAAAAATTGCGAGCAGCGGACGGTCCGGCGTTGTGAACCCGAATGGTCAATCGAGATGGAGTCAGCCAGCTTGAAGAGAGCTCGTTCATTGACACTTCAAGACTCAAATCAGCAGCTGTTCGAACTTGAAACTGTTCGATCGAAGTTGACTGACCGATCGGATTGCGAACAATGATGGAACCTGAGGTGGCATTGAAAGGAACCTCGAGCTCCAAAAGCTCCGGCGATTTGATTTCAAAAGGCGCCGAAACCAAACCGATCACGACATCGACGACTTCGGTGAATCCACGACCATGAATCTCCAGCAAACTCCCCACCGGACCGGCCAGAGGAGTCATGAATTCCACCTCAGGGAGCACACCATAATCAAATGGTGTTGCGATGGAACCTGCCGGGGTCGTGACCGAAACCGGTCCAATGAGCGCGGCGGAAGGCACCGTCACTTGCAAAGATTCCAGTTGAACCGAGACAATATCAGCTTCCACCCCACCGAGCCTCACCCTGGTCGCACCCGTAAAATTGGTTCCCAGAATGCTGACTTCGGCGCCCGGAACGGCAGTGGATGGCTCGACAGACTGGACGGTGGCAGGCAGATAAAAGAAATCTGATGAAACAACAGTTCCCGCGCCTGATTGCAACTCGATCAGACCAGTTTGGGCACTGGCAGGAACGTGCGTCAGGATCTGAGAATCCGCAACAATCTCGAAAGCTGCATCTTTTCCACCAACCACCACATTCGTCACCGAATTCAGATAGATCCCCTGTAGGGTGATCTGTGTTCCTACAGGGCCGAATCCCGGCGTAAATGCCTCCAATTCAGGAGCAGGTTGCCTGACCAAGAAATCGACGCTGCTTTGCGTTTCACCAAAGGCGGTGACAATGGTGATCGGGGCAGTTTCAGCGCCCTCGGGAACATCAGCTGTCATTTGTGTCTCCGCCGTCACCAGAAATGCCGCTTCCACTTCACCATAGCGAACAGATTGCACATGGGCGAAGTGGGATCCAATCAATTGAATGGTATCCCCTGGCAATCCGGATGTGGGAGAAAATGATTCCAAGACCGGGCCCGGTCCGTCTACCGTGATACCGCTCTCAAAAACAAACTCCTCATCCACAGTGCGAAGGCTGAGCGGCCCGGAAGTCGCGTCGGCAGGGATCACAAAACTCATTTGAGTGTCCGCAACCACTTCAAAAGATGCCTCCACACCATTAACCTTCAGCTCGATCACACCGGTCAAATTGATTCCCGAAGCAACAATGGAATCCCCCTGTTGCCCATGATCTGGCGACAACGCAGTAATAAACGGTCCGCTCCCTGTCACCAGCAAATCCATCTCACTGATTCCCTGCCCCAGAGGAGTCGTTACCTTGACCGGACCGGAAGCCGCACCATCGGGAATTCTCACCAAAATCTGAGTGTCCGCCACCACGCTGAATGTTCCCGGCAAATCATCTCCAAACAACACCTGACTCGCATTGGATAACTGAACGCCACGAATGGCGACCAATGTACCGGGAGCTGCAACGCTCGGCTCGAAGGAAGTGATATACGGTTCAGGGCCGATGACTTTGAGACTGGATTCCGAATCAGCCCGTCCGGCAGGCGAATTCAGCCTGATCAGCCCGGAGACCGCACCAGCTGGAATCACAAAGCTCAACTGGGAATCGCTGACGGTGGAAAAGGCGGCATCAATCGTTCCAACTCGAAGCGAACTCAATCCGGCCAGGTTGGCACCACGCAACAGGATGGTGTCTCCCGGTTTGCCGTAAGCCGGCTCAAAACTAATGATTCTGGGCGCTACTTGAAAGAAAATGGGACTCGTGGCAAATCCATGATCCGTCGAAACAGTTATGGCACCTGTGGTCGCATCCTCCGGGACCACGGCCCTGATTTGATTGGCGGAAACGGATTCAAAGGAAGCGGAGCCCACTCCAAACATCACCGAACTGACACCGGTAAACCCACTACCATGAATCACCACCACCGTGCCAGGTTCTCCAGCGTTGGGGTTGATTTGGGTGATGACCGGAAAGGATGTCTGCCCCAGCAACTGCCAGCAAAAACTCCCTGCCACGACGAAGAGACCCCATGCACATCGGAAGCTCTGAAAACCTTTAAAATACTGACTGAAATAAATCATGACACAATTCAACCTGTTACTTCACCTGTAAGGTAAAAGCAATGAGAGCATGATTTATGCCCAAAAATGTTCTATCGAACCGTGTCAGCAATGAGAAGTCCTGTGAAATGGCATCCCGGTCATCGGTGATTTAGGAAGCTCCCTACTCTGCCTCGATTTCGGATCTGGTCTCCTCAAGAAACTCACGAAAACACTGCAGTTCAACTTCTCCATAGATGGTGTGTTCCTTGGGATAGACCTGCCATTGCATGGAGAAACCCTGTCTTTTCATCATTTCCACTTGTTCTCCAACCGGTTCGGAGGGAATCAACGGATCATAGGTGCCATGAGTCAGCAAAAATCGTTGTTGCTTGGCGTGGCTGGTTTGGTCCTGCAACAAGGCGTCAGGACGGTGGATAAAACCGGAAACGCCAATGCAACCTGCCAGTTGATGCGGATAACGAAAACCCGTTTCCACAGTCATCACACAACCTTGAGAAAATCCAAAAACAAACAAATGATCTGCCGCAACGTTATTTTGATCCCGAAATGCATCCAGGGTTTCAAACAACATGCCCCTGCTTCGAACGATGCCCGGATCACGATCTCCCTCGATATCGAACCAGGAAAATCCGGTAAAATAAGGATCCGGTGCGTTGATCAAGAGATAGTTAAGCCATGGAAGCCGCATCTGTTCGGGCATCCATTGATAGCCTTCCATGCTATCCCCCAGGCCATGCAGAACCGCCATCCAGAACGGTGATTCCCCTCCGGACGCTTTGATTTCAGAAGTCGTCAATGCCATGCATGGGTTTGTACGACGAATCAATCCATGAATCGATCTTTTTGTCGGAAAGTTCGATAGGAAACATTTTTTGCAAAAAAAATGAACCCGAATCCCGAAATTTTACGCATTGATAAAGAGAGGAGACGCCGCGACTTGCTTGTGTTGGTTCATTCACAGGCATTACCCCCTCCCTGGAGTCAAGGCGTCCCCTCTTTTTTTGAATGTTTCCAAATTCGGTGAATGACATCCAGCTTTGTTTCTCCATAATGGCGGGCATGTGGTTGAATGGTTGCAACTTGACGGCAAATTCGATGCGTTTCAAAGCACTGCTGCATGGAGCGGCAGGGATTCTATGCGCAATGGCAATACAGCTGAACGCGCAGAATTTTGCGGGCGACATGGCACTTTCGAAAGTCCTGATCGATGGCGAAAACTGGGAATTGGTTGGCAACGGTTTTGGTTTTACCGATGGCGCCTGCACCGACGCATCCGGTCGGTTTTATTTTTCCGGCCGCAATGGAAACAAAAAATCGATTTTCAGAATCAACGAAAATGACGACATCGAGGTATTCATTGAGGATGCACCGGGAGTCAGCGGATTGGCTTTTGGTCCGGATGGACGTCTGTTCGGATGTCGTTGGGGAAACGATGATGTCTTTGTCTTCGATGAAAACCAGCAATTCAACATCCTCTCCACCGATTCCCACGCCAACGATCTAGTCGTCACCGCAAAAGGAGAGATCTTTTACACATCGGAAAACGGCGTGATGTTCCTGGATGCTTACGGTAAAAAATCCAAAGTCAGTGATACCATTTCAGGGCCGAACGGCATCTGCATGTCACCCGACATGGGCAAACTGGCTGTTTCCGAATACACCGGAACCAAAGTCTGGGCCTTCGCCATCCAACCAGGAGAAGGCGCGTCACATGGAGACACCTACATGACCATGCGTTCACCATCCGACGGATCCGACTGTCGCGGCGATGGGATGACCGTGGATACGGAAGGCCGGTTCTATGTCACCACCGCCATTGGACTGCAGATGTTCGATGCCACCGGACGCATCAGCGGGGTGATCGCCAAACCTTCCAAATCGGGTATGAGCAATGTCGCCTTTTCAGGACCCGGCCGCCATTACCTCTACGCCACCTGTGGCGATGCCATCTACAAACGCAAAACCAAGGCGAAAGGTGTTTGGCATTTTCCTTTACGATAGACTCCAAACCGTTTTCGAACCATCCCCTCTTCCCTTTGGAATGAGGCCTTTCCTTGTTTTCAGAGCAGGGCTGGATCGTTCTGAATAGTCGCTCATGCATGGTGTTCCCGTTTACCTTCTGATGCCGATGATTGCGGCGGTGGTCTACGCGGTGGGAGCCTTGTTTTTCAAGGAAGCCTTCAGGCGCGGCGCGGGCACCTTGCATACGTTTGTGGCAACCAGTTGGATCATGGCGCTTTTTTTCGTGCCATTCATCTTCTGGGAAACAAAAGCGATCCAGTGGAATCTCATCCACTACCCGCTCCTGACCGGCTTCGCATTCTTCATCGGACACTGGATCACCTTCATCGCCATCCGGGTGGGCGATATTTCTCTGGTAACACCGGTGATGGGAACCAAATCAATTTTTGTCGCCTTCTTTGCATGGCTGGTCTTTCAAAAGGAAATTGCAAGAGGCATGTGGACCGCAGCCATCCTGACCGCTGTGGCGGTTTATATTCTTGGAAAAACAGATCTGAAACCATTGAAAAACAGGATGCCTCTGGCAACGGGACTAACCATCGCCAGTTCTGCTTGCTTTGGACTGTGCGATGCGCTGGTGCAGGAATGGGCCATCCAGTTCGGTGTGAAATCGTTTCTGAGTTTGCTGTTCTTGACAGTGGCCCTCTTGTCCTCCTGCCTGATTCCGTTCTTCGAAAAGCCCATGCGTCAGCTTGAAAAAAGCACCCTTGGATGGTTGGTCACCGGAGCGGTATTAACGGGACTTCAAGCCATTTTCATTGCTCTTTCGGTTTCGCTCTATCACAACGCAACGGGAGTCAACGTAGTCTACAGCTCTCGCGGACTCTGGGCCATCGTCCTGGTCTGGCTTTCCGCACGTGTTATTGGAAAAACCACCGAAGAAACCGATGCCCGCAAATTGCTTCTAAGATTCACCGGCGCCACCCTGATGTGCGTGGCCATCTTGCTGGCCGTCATGGAAAGCAAGTAATACGCCCAGATAAAAAGACCATGACACCGCATCATGCGAAAACGCATCAAAACCAACTGGCACTCCAATGTTTCCTACGGTAGATCGTGCCGTCCTCGGGGCGCCCCGGTAGATCGTGCCGTCCCCGGCGCGCCCCTTGTGGCGACCAAATCCCAGGCACTTCAAAATGGGAAGCCGACAACATTTAAGCTCTCCAGATCAGAATTGGTTACACACAACGAAACCATGCACGCGATCATGTAGCGGCACTGAGTGATTGGGATGTAATGACCTTTCCCTGATGTATCCAGAGCGGCGCTGCACGCCGCACTCCAGACGATCAAGGGGCCATTGTCCAGCATGTAGGAAATCCCCCATCTCTCTGACTCAAGCAAAGACCGAAGTCACAGGTTTTCCTTTGTCGGCAACTGTGAAGGGTCGTCCTGAGGGTGAATAAATTATTTCTTCCTGAGGCAATCCCAATGCATAGGCAATGGTGGCGTTGAAATCCGGAATCGACACCGCATTGGACACGACATTGGCGCCCTTGGCATCGGTTCGACCAATCACGGAACCACCCCGTATGCCACCACCCGCCAGCAGACAGCTGAAGGCCTTTGGGTAATGATCGCGTCCATTGTTCTGATTGATCTTGGGCGTTCTTCCGAACTCGGTTGCCAGGACCACCAGAGTCTCCTCCAACAAACCTCTGCTGGATAAGTCTTGTATCAAGGCACTCATAGCACGATCCAGAATGGCGGTGCGTTGAGGCACCCGGGTGAAGTTGTCCTGGTGCGTATCCCACCCCCCAAGACTGACCTCCACAAAGCGGACATCACGCTCTACCAGACGTCGAGCCAATAGGCAGCCTTTGCCAAACGCGTCGTCACCATAGGATGCCTTGATGGCGTCCGGTTCTTTACTGATGTCGAACGCGGCCAGATCCTGGCTCTTCATCAATTTGATCGCATTCTCATAAGCATCCGAATAGGCCCGGACACTTTTCACATTGAAGTCTTCCTGAAATTTTTTATTAAACCGCTTGGCCATGCTCAGACGATCTTCATATTCGTTTTCGTCCAGACCTCGGGGTCGACCGCTGTTTTGAAGTCCACTGTCAGGATTACGGATCGGAAGCGGCGCGTATTTGGCTTCCATGAAACCACCGCCCGGATGCCGACTGTCGCCGCCTACTTTAACATAGCCGGGAAGATTCGGATTCAACAAACCTCCCAGTCGAACCGCCCAGGCCCCCATGGCTGGATGTCGGATGGTTCCACGTTGATTATAGCCGGTCCAAATATAGTAGCGCCCGCGCTCATGAGCTCCCTGGTTTGATTGCATACCACGAAACACCGCCGTGTGATGCATCAAACCGGCCATGCGAGGCAGGTATTCACTGACCTCGATGCCGCATTCAGGTGAGACCAAAGACTCGACGGGGCCACGGACCTCCGAATCCGTTTTCGGATCCAAAGTGTCGAGATGGCTCATCCCGCCGTTCATGTAGAGATAAATCACCTTGGTCGCCGCTCTCTTGCGGATGATGCCAGGCATTGGATTGGATGCAATGCCCGCCAGCGCATGCGAAGACCAGGGAGCCAGTCCCACGCCCAAAAGAGATTTGGCCAGATAACCGGCAAAGGCGCGGCGGGAGCATCCAGTTTCCGGATTGAGTGAAGGTTTCATATTCGAATGAAAATTTTAAAAGTGATCTACCGTTTACTGAATGAACGAAAACTCACGGGCATTCAACAATATCCAGGCAATTTTTTCGACGGCCTCCCTGCCCTGCTGATTCCATTCGGACAAGAGCCACTCCTTCTCCTCGACACTGGGCTTGCGTGTCAGGAATCCCATGAACAGGACGTCCAGTTTTGCATCCGGTGTTTCGGCTTGTTTCAGTGCGTGTGCCAGTTCCGCCCGGCCGTTTTTGAGATAATCCATGATAGGTCCGTTCAACAGCATCAATGCCTGTGGCACACTCGCTTCGTCGTTGGACGCATCAATGGTTTGCCGATCCGATTGGCCGAATTCCCTCAGGAAATGTCCTTCCGGAGCCGGAGATTGAACAGCCGAAGCGCGGACCAACTGCCCGGATAATCCGCTCCAGCGTTTTTGATCAACTTCCTGTTCCCGACTGGAGTACACCATGGACTCAGCGCGATAAGAGGCAATTTGTTCGCGCATGTCTTTCAATTGACCTTGAAGTTCATCTGCCTGCCCTTTGCGCTTCTGCCTTTGAAGGTTTCTCAAACGTCGTTGCATTTGATTCATCTTGTTTTGGGTGGATCGAATGGATTTTTCCAATGCATCCTCTTTTTCGACAATGGCAAGGATTTCATCGAGCGATTTGTCTTCCATTTGACGGGCCAGTTCAAAATTCCGATCGGTTCGGACCGTGCCGAGACGTTCGTCAAGGTCGGGAACAATCAATGCCATCACCGAATCCCACATCTGCTCGGCGCGCATGCGTTCCAGAGGACGTCCTTCAAACAGAAACGGAACATCCGGATCCAGTTCGCGCTTCAGGGTGGCACGCTGGTAGGTTTCCGTCCGGCACAAAATGGTCTGGAACTTGCGTAGGTCGAAATCGATTTCCACCAGCGTATCCGCCAGGAATTTCATCAACTCAGGATGACTGGCTTCCACGCCATCTTTCAAATCATCCACCGGTTCAATCAACCCGACTCCCATCAATCGCTTCCAATAACGATTCGCCACTACCGTCGCAAATCGTGGGTTCTCCGGATCCGTCATCCATGCCGCATACTGATGTCGGAGGGAATCGTCGATTTGAGAAAGATTTTCATCCCCAAACATGGGATGAGGGGAGACGGCGGACTTGGGAGCCGCGTCGTCATACTGATAATCGTGCGGCAGCTTCAATGCCGTCTTGCTCTCGAACACACGATTTCGCAGTGGGCGCACCATGCGCCGGGCCGCAACCTTCAACTCCGGGTCGATGTCTTCCCGCATCTTGTTGTTCCCCAAGCCACGGAACTTGCGGTTGATTTTGGGATCGTTGGTTTTGACGCCGTAAATGTAAGCAGCCTGTTCGTAGTATTGTTTCTGGGTCCAACTGTCGTATGGATGATCGTGACACTGAGCACAGACAACCTGCGTCCCAAGGAACACCTGGAACGTGTTGGCCATATGGTCCAGTTCCATCCCGGCATCACGGAAATAAAAACCGGTCGCACCGTCATCCCATAGATAACCCTCGGCCGTGATCAGATTGGAAACAAACTCATCGTAAGGCATGTTCTTCCGAAAGGATTCCTGAATCCATTCCACATATGGATGCCCCGGCAAATTACGCATGCGGGACTGAACGCGCAGCAAATCCGCCCAATGATTGAACTCGTGGCTGACATGTCCTTCAGACGTCAACAGTTCTCCGATGAGACTGTTCCATTTCTCCGGACGATCGGCATTCAAATAACGGTATGCTTCGTCGGTCGTTGGAATACGGCCGATCAAATCTAGGTAAAGACGCCTGAGCAAAACACTGTCATCGGCTACGGGCAAAGGTTGAACCTGCTCATGATTCAGTCGCTCACTGATGAATGCGTCGATTTGCCGGCTGCGTGCCATCAGGTCCGCATCCTGTGATTTCCCTGTTGAGGCTCCTTCGACCTGGCATGCAAGGGAGGCGAACAGGCAGATTAAGGCCCCGAAGACCAGGCCTTTGGCTTTGACGACGATGGATTTGTTTGGATCACAAAAGTGACTCTGTGGTGCGTTCATAACCCGGATACTCTGATTCACTCAAAATATGCTGTGAGAAATCAATATTGCCAAGAATTAAGTCCCGGTCTTTACTTGGACGCAACCACACTGGAAAAACACCATGAAACTTCCGAACAAGGCTCATTTCAAATTTCGCTCCCTCTCA
>Ga0181582_10001172_pt1 | contig 20168 bp, 18 predicted proteins | sample 071ome_32_FD_132438 | JGI IMG/M metagenome (GOLD analysis project Ga0181582, IMG submission 132438) | Coastal salt marsh microbial communities from the Groves Creek Marsh, Skidaway Island, Georgia - 071405AT metaG (megahit assembly) | ecosystem: Environmental > Aquatic > Marine > Intertidal...
ACCCGTTCGAAGCCGAGCATTTCATACAGGGCGTCGTACAACGGGCGCAGGTAGGGATCGACCTTCTGGGTCAGGTCGCCGGGCAGAAAGCCGAGTTTTTCACCAGCCTCCACGGCCGGGCGCACCAGCAGGATGCGCTGGATCTGTTCCTTGACCAGGGCTTCCACCGCGCAGGCTACCGCCAGATAGGTTTTACCAGTGCCCGCCGGGCCGATGCCAAAGTTGATGTCATGGCGAACGATGTCACGCACGTAACTGTTCTGGTTGCGTCCGCGGGGTTTGATGGAAGCTTTGGGCGTGCGTAGCAGAACGAAGTCCTGATCCTGGGCAGCGCTGCTGTCCTGGTTGTCCATCTGATCCATGGCTCTTGCCTGAGGCGGCGAAGAATTGAGACCTTCCTGGATGGCAATGTGGACGGCATCCGGGGCCAGTGAGGCTGCCGAGCCGGTCTGCTCATACAGGTCACGAAGTATGCCCACTGAGCTTTTGACTGCATCAGCAGGACCGATGACCATGAACTCATTGCCCCGATTCTGGATTTTGACCAGCAGGCGGTTTTCAATCTGTTTCAGGTGTTCGTTCAGCCGCCCGCAAAGGTTGGCAAGGCGTTGAGGATTTTCAGGTTCCAGCAGCAAACGCTGGGAAAGGGATTGACTGGACATGTAGGGTGTAACTTGCCCTCCTGGGGCGATAAACATGGGGGGAGTATACCAAGTGAAACTGTAATTGGTATTAATTTTTTATCAAAAATTGCGCCGGCAAAATACGTAAAACATTGAAAAATATGAATAACTGGGGAAATACCAGAAGCCATTTCAGGGCAGTTCACCACGCAGGGAGTTGGGCAGGGCGGCAGTGATTTTCATGTTGACGATCTGGCCCACCAGGTTCGGTACATCGATGCGGAAATTCACCACACGGTTGTTTTCGGTGCGGCCCTGCAGTTCACCCGGATCCTTCTTGGACGGGCCGGTCACCAGTACCGGTTCAATCGTGCCGACCATGGCTTCTGAAATGCTGTTGGCATGCTGCAGGATGCGGGTCTGCAGAATGGACAGGCGCTGTTTCTTTACCTCCATGGGGACATCATCAGGCAGGTCAGCGGCAGGTGTGCCGGGACGCGCACTGAAGATGAAACTGAAACTGTGATCGAAACCGATCTCGTTGATCAGGTTCATGGTGTCCTCGAAGTCCTTGTCGGTTTCACCGGGGAAGCCAATGATGAAGTCGGAGGAAATACTGATATTCGGTCGGATGGCACGCAGTTTACGGATGATGGATTTGTATTCCAGGATGGTGTGATTGCGCTTCATCAGGGCCAGGATGCGGTCGGAACCGTGCTGGACCGGCAGATGCAGGTGGCTGACCAGTTCCGGCACACTCGCGTAGGTATCTATCAGGTTCTGGTTGAATTCCACCGGATGGGAGGTGGTATAGCGAATCCGGTCAATACCATCAATAGCGCTGACGTAGGTGATCAGGGTGGCCAGATCGATGATGTCGCCTTCATGGGACAGCCCCCGGTAGGCATTGACGTTCTGGCCCAGCAGATTGATTTCCCGTACGCCCTGTTCGGCCAGATGGACGGCTTCAGCCAGAATGTCATCCAGTGGACGGCTGACTTCTTCACCGCGGGTGTAGGGCACAACGCAGAAGGAACAGTATTTACTGCACCCTTCCTGAATGGTCAGGAATGCCTGGCATTGGGAGACCTGGGGTTCAGGCAGGCGATCGAATTTCTCGATTTCCGGGAAACTGATATCCACCACAGGATTGCCGCCGTTGGAGGATTCCAGCATTTCAGGAAGACGGTGCAGGGTCTGGGGTCCGAAGACCACGTCCACATAGGGGGCACGCTTGCCGATCATTTCCCCTTCCTGGCTGGCCACACAGCCGCCAACGGCTATTTTCAGGTCCGGTTTGGCTTCTTTCAGCTCGCGCCAGCGTCCCAACTGGTGGAAGACTTTTTCCTGGGCTTTTTCCCTTATAGAACAGGTATTTAGCAACAGGACGTCGGCTTCTTCTGCAGTCTCGGCCAGTTCCATGTCACGGCTTTCCCGGAGCAGATCGAGCATGCGCGCAGAATCATACTCGTTCATCTGGCAGCCGTGGGTCTTGATGAATACTTTCCTGGTCATGGGAGGGTGTCTTGAAAATCCGGAGTCAGGTGAAAAAGAGGGCGGATTATACCGGCATCCCCGACAACTCTCTATATAATGGTCATTCCGAAGATTCAGAAAAATTCTCCTTTCGGCCCTTGAAAAAAGCGGCTATAACCCTGATATCAAGAATCCAGATTGTTTATACGGAATCTCCCCATGGCCAGTTCGTCCCGAGAACCCAAAGAAATCTACAAAATCACCTTCCTGAACAAAGGCCAGGTATACGAGGTATTTGCCAAACAGGTTTACCAGAGTGACCTGTATGGTTTCATCGAAATTGAGGATTACCTGTTCGGAGAGCGCTCCCAGATGGTGGTTGACCCCGCCGAGGAGAAACTCAAGGCCGAGTTTCATGATGTAAAGCGCAGCTTCATCCCCATGCAGGCCATCATCCGCATTGATGAAGTGGAGAAGGAAGGTGTCAGCAAGATTTCCAGCGGCGACAACATCAAGCCGTTTCCCACCCTGTTCACTCCCCAGGGCAGCTCAGGGGACAACTGATCCACAGATCGATAAAAAGGCAGGTGAACCCTGCCTTTTTTGTACTTGTCATTGCCGGCTTTTTCCATCATTTACCGCACACCGGTAAAAACCCTGTTTACCTGGATGAACCATCTGGTCTTTAGGTCCCGTATACGGAAAAATGGCTCGTGCAAGTGGGCAGGGCGAAGCCCGTGAATACCATCGGATCATGAAATACCTGATACCGGTACCATCCATATATATCAACCATGTACATGGCAAAAAGAGGAGCAGCAATGTCAGACAAGGCACCCCAGGAAATGCAGTCGGAAAGCTGGGCAGGGGAAATGGGCGACAAGTGGAATCGCTATGTGGAACAGTTTGAGGGCATGATTGCCCCGGTTGGATCCGCCGCTATTGCCCATGCCGGGTTTCGGGCTGGCGAGCGTGTTATCGATATCGGCTGCGGCGGTGGTGCCACCACCTTTGAGATTGCCCGGCGTATCGGGAATGGCCACGTAACAGGACTGGATTTGTCGCAAACTCTGGTCAACACCTGTAATCGGCGCCTGGCAGAATCCGGGTTGGCCAATGTGGATTTTGTCTGCGCCGACGCTGCAACCGATGCCATGAGTGGTTATGACGTGTTGTTTTCCCGTTTCGGGGTGATGTTTTTCAATGACCCCGTAGCTGCCTTCCAAAACATGCGCGGCTACCTGAAAGATAGCGGCCGTATCAGTTTCGTGTGCTGGGGACCGCCCTCTGAACAGCCCTGGGTCGGTGAGTTGATGGCGGTGGCCGCCAAATACGTAACGCTTCCTCCACCAGTGCCCAATGCGCCTGGCCCTTTTGCCTTTGGCGATCAGGACTATCTTCGATCCATCCTGGAACAGGCCCCGTTCCGGGATATCACTATTACCCGCTGGAGCGGCAATCAGCAGATTGGTGGGCCGGGAGCCACACCGGAATCTGCGGCCCGTTTTGTCCTGGACGCCTTATTCATGGGAGACGCCCTGAAAGACGCCAGCGACTCGGTAAAGGCGCAGGCTTTTCAGGATTCCGTTGAGGTTTTGCAGCGGCATGTGATTGACGGCAACGTGGAAATGCAGGGCTGTGCCTGGCTGGTGCGGGCCAATTGCTGAGGAGCAGGATATGTCCCGGATTCTGATCACAGGCGGTACAGGGTTTATCGGCAGGGCGCTGGTTCAGCGTCTGCTTGCAGGGGGGCATGACCTCATCGTGATCACCCGCCAGCCTGATCGCTACCAGAATACGGAAAAGCTCAGATACATCGGCCGCTTTGGTGACATTGCCAATGACACGATCATTGATGCAGTGATTAATCTGGGGGGAGAGGGCATTGGAGACCGGCGCTGGTCAGAAAAGCGCAAGCAGGTTTTACACGATTCCCGGATCCGGCTTACCGATCACCTGGTCGAATGCCTGGCCCGCCTGGACCATAAACCGGCGGTCATGATTTCGGGATCGGCCATTGGCTGGTACGGCGCCCGGGATGATCAGGCTCTGAATGAACAGAGTGATTTTCATGATGAATTCAGTCATGCCCTGTGTCGTGACTGGGAAGCGGCAGCTGCCGGCGTCACTGACCTGGGTGTTCGTCTCTGCACCATCAGACTGGGGGTCGTTCTGGGGCCGGGGGGAGGCGCGCTGAAGCGCATGTTGCCGCCTTTCTATTTTGGCCTGGGAGGACCAATGGGGTCAGGGCAGCAAATGATGTCATGGGTGCACCTTGATGATGTGCTGGAGGTTTTGGTATTTCTCATGAACAGGGAAGATACCGTGGGAATTTATAACCTCACCGCCCCTGAAGCTGTCAGTAATCGGGAATTTGCCCGAACCCTGGGACAGGTTCTGGGTCGACCCGCCATACTCCCCGTGCCAGGTTTTGTCCTGAAACTCTTGTTCGGCGAAATGGCAGACAGGCTGCTGCTGCATGGGCAGAATGTGATGCCTGCGCGGCTTTTGGAGAGCGGCTATACCTTCAATTACCCGTCACTGTACGACGCTCTTGCCAATATTCTTGAACGATAAATTGCCAAATCCCGTGCGTTGACTCACACTTTGATTAACTGTAGGCAGGATGCCTGTGACCTGGGTCATGAATTCCCGGAAAGCACATAGGTGAAGTGTTTTCACAGTCCTACAATCCTTGGGCACTGAGACAGGAAATATCCAGGAGTACTATGAATATGAAAGAGAGACGCGCTTTTCCCCGTTATCCGATCACCTTCCCGGTGTATATCGGTTTGAGCACACGTGATGGCGATCTGCAGTTCAATACCGAGTGTGTGAATATTTCCCGGTCGAGCATTGAAGTGAGCTGCGACAGCAAACTGGTGGAAGCCCTGTTGAACCAGGATGAATACCCGCACACCGCCCGTTTGAAGTTTTCCATGCCTGGCGACCGCTCCAAATTTGGCGTGCAATCACAGGTAGTGACCCACCGCCGGTTGGCGCAGAACCATTATTATCTGGTGATGGTGTTCAACGAATTCAGTGAAGGGTCTGACGAGCAGTTGTCAGAGGACCCGCGCGAATTCGAGCCCAACGGCTTCAGGCTCGATTCCAACCGCTAGTTATTTTCAGCCGGCCTTGTCTATCCATTCGGCCAGGGTGTCGACCCATGCCTCGTGGGTGTTCAGGCAGGGCACCAGCGTCAGCGTTTCTCCGCCGGCTCCCTCAAACACTTCCTGCCCCTGTATTTCAATTTCTTCCAGTGTTTCCAGGCAATCCGTAATGAAGGCCGGGCACAGTACCAGTATTTTTTTCACGCCCTTTGCCGCCAGTTCCTTTAATGTCTCTTCTGTGGAAGGCTCCAGCCATTTGGCGCGTCCAAGGCGGGACTGAAACGTCAGCGTGTACTGGTCTTCCCGAAGGCCGGCCTGCTCCACAAACAGGCGCGTGGTTGTGAATACCTGGTGCCGGTAGCAGGTGGCATGGGCCGGGGAGGCCACATGGCAGCAGTTTTCCACGTTCAGGCAGTGCGATCCTGTCGGGTCGGCCTTGGTGATATGCAGTTCCGGCAAGCCGTGGTAGCTGAACAGGATGTGGTCAAAATCATGCTGGAGGTAATCTTTGGCACTGGCAACCAGTGCCTGGATATAGTCTGGCTCCTGGTAGAACGGGGCCAGGGGTACCAGTTTTACTGTCAGGTTGTGTTTGCGGATTACCCGTTCGGCTTCCCGGATTGACGTGGTCACGGTGCTGTCCGCATAGTGGGGATACAGGGGTATGAAAAGGATTTCGTCCACTTCCTTGTCTTGCGTCAATTGCAGCAGGCCGGCTTCTATGGAAGGATTGCCATAACGCATGCTCATGGCCACCGGTGTGCTGGTTTTTGCAGTTACGGCAGCCAGCAGATCTTCAGACAGGCTAATCAGGGGAGAGCCCCGGTCGGTCCAGATGCTCTGGTAGGCTTCGGCCGATCGTTTGGGACGGAACGGCAGCACGAACAGGCCCACGATCATCCGACGCAGAATCCAGGGCAGTTGAATCACGTAGGGATCCATCAGGAACTGGTTCAGGTAGCGCCTGACAGAAGGCACATCAGGATTGTCAGGGGAGCCCAGGTTGGCGAGCAGCACGGCACGTTTGGTCATAGATCTGTTTCAGGTCTGTTAGCGTATATGTCACTTTGAGTGAAGCATTATATGCCAGATGTATACGCAATACCTGAGGCAATGGATGACACCAGCCCGAATACCTCTCAACTGATCCTGCTGGCTCATGGCAGCCGCGATCCAAACTGGTGTCAGACCTTCGAAGCAGGCCAGGGTCTGGTCAATGATTATCTGGATCACAAGGCCGGGCTGGCCTACATGGAAATGGCCGCGCCATCCCTGGAAGAGCTGGTTGGCGAATATTACCAACAGGGGAAGAAGGATATTCAGGTCCTGCCGCTGTTCTTTGCTGCCGGTCGGCATCTGCTGGTGGATGTGCCGCAGATGATGGACGACCTGCGGAGGCAGTATGCCGGCCTGCGCCTGGATCTGCTTGATCCCGTGGGACATCATCCGGCATTCTGGCATCATCTCGGGTCAATGATAGCCCGCCAGACAATGAATCAGGATTCGCCGTCATGAATGATTTGAAAAATTCACCGGCCCGCATCAGGGTCGGTATCAGCAGCTGCCTGCTGGGTGAGGAAGTGCGCTATAACGGCGGGCACAAGCATTCACCGCTGTGTACACGGGACCTTGCCCGTTATTTTGAATTTGTGTCCACCTGCCCCGAGGTCAGTATTGGTCTGGGTATACCCCGCAAGCCCATTCGCCTGGCCGGTAATCCCGATGATCCGGATGTTGTGGGTGTTGATAACCGTGATTTCGTGGTCACCGATAAACTTAAAGCCTTTTCCAGCGAACGGGTGAAGGAGCTGGACAACCTGTGCGGTTATATCTTTATCAAGGGCTCTCCCAGCTGCGGGCTGTTCAGGGTCAAGGTTTACAACGACAAGGGCTTTCCTCAGGAAGATATGGGGCGGGGCATCTTTGCACGGGCTATCACCGAAACCTATCCCCTGCTGCCTGTAGAAGAGGCCGGGCGTTTACAGGATGCCGTGCTGCGGGAAAATTTCATCACTCGTGTGTTTGCCTATCACAATTGGCACAGGATGCTGGAAGGCGGCCTGACGCCTGGCAAACTCATCGACTTTCATGCCAGTTACAAATACACCCTGATGGCCCATGACCCCCAGTCCTACTCGGCGCTCGGCAGACAACTTGCTGACTTGAGCAAACAGGATTTGGATGCAACGGCACAGGAATACTTTACCGGCCTCATGGCTTCACTCGAGAAAAAAGCCAACCGCAAAACCAACACCAATGTGCTGATGCATCTGCAGGGCTATCTGAAAAACCAGTTGAGCGCTGCTGAAAAACAGAAACTTCTCGAAGTCATACACCAGTACCGCAACGGCATCATTCCATTGATCGTACCGGTGACCCTGTTGCGCAGTCATTTCCACACCCACCCTGACGACTACATCAGCAAGCAGGCCTATCTGCAACCCTATCCCGACGACCTCAGTCTGAGAAACCAGATATGAAACTGGTCTGGTTTCGTTCAGACCTGCGTACACGTGACAATCTGGCCCTGAATGAGGCGCTGGCGTCTGGTCCGGTGGCTGCGCTTTATATTGCGACCCCCGGACAATGGCAGGAGCATGATGATGCGCCGATAAAACAGGATTTCTGGCGTCGAAACCTCATTGAACTGGAAGGTCAGCTCCGGGCACTTGGTGTGCCGTTGCTGTTTGCCCAGGTAAAGCATTATGCCGACATTCCAGTATTTTTCCGGCATATCCTGGCTGACGGTACCGTGGATGGACTATACCTGAACGCGGAATACCCGTTGAACGAGGCGCGCCGGGACCAGGCAGTAGCCAGCGTCTGTGAAGACCTGTCCATGCCTTGCCGAATCTTTCATGACCAGGTGTTGCTGCAGCCAGGTTCCGTGCTCAATGGCAGTGGTGAACCCTTCAAGGTGTTCACACCATTTTCCAGAAAATGTCGGACCATGATGCCAGTCTTCAGCGTTGAAGATGCCATGACCTGTCGGGGAAAGGCAGAAACCGACACGCTGTTTGAAGATTATATGTGCAAGCTGGATGACATCGACTGGCCGACTCCACAGGCTCACTGGGAAACCCTGTGGCCTGCCGGTGAGACACATGCCAGGCAAATGCTGGACGGATTCTGTGAAGAGGGTATTCAGCGTTACCACGAACAGCGGGATCTGCCAGCCGTGGATGGCACCAGCATGCTTTCACCCTGGCTCAATGCCGGTGTGCTCTCGATTCGTGACTGCTGGCAGCGGGCTACTCTTCATCATCAGGGTGAAGGTCCAACAACCTGGACGAACGAATTACTGTGGCGGGAGTTCTATCGCCACATCATGTTTCATTATCCCCATGTGAGCATGAGCAAAAACTTTCGCCCTGATTACGATCACGTCCCCTGGCGCGACAGCGAGGAGGATTTTCAGCAATGGTGTGAAGGGCGCACCGGCATTCCTGTCATTGATGCCGCCATGCGTCAATTACTCGAAACCGGCTGGATGCATAACCGCCTGCGGATGATCACCGCCATGTTTTTGAGCAAGCATCTGCTGATTGACTGGCGGAAAGGGGAGCGTTGGTTCATGGAGCATCTTATCGATGGCGATTTTGCCGCCAATAATGGCGGCTGGCAGTGGAGCGCCTCTACCGGCACCGACGCCGTTCCGTATTTTCGGGTGTTCAACCCGGTGACCCAGTCTCAGCGGTTTGATGGCAACGGCGAATTCATTCGCCGCTATCTGCCGGCACTGGCTGAACTTGATAACAAGAGTATCCACCAGCCCGGCTTGCTCAGGCCGGATGATTATCCCTTACCGATGGTGGACCTGAAGGCAGCGCGAGCCAGAGCCCTGGCAGCATTCAAACGCTGATTTATTTGGTAGGGCTGTTAAACAGTGGCATAAGAAGCCTGTAGATCGGATTCTTCATTACGATGGGGGCATCCAGGGTGGCCAGACAGATGCAGTCTTCATCCTGGGAGGCCACGGGGGCGTGAGTTTCACCGTTGGTGCGAACCACGTAATCTCCGACCTGGTATTTGTCTTCCTGGTCGGAAAAGCTGCCCTTGAGGATAACGGTGATTTCATCACCCTGATGGTGGTGTTTGGGTATCGTTCCACCCGCCTTGATACTGAGCAGGGAGGTTTCTCGAGGATCCTGCTGCATCCTGATGGTGGAGTAGCTGAAGCTCTTACCTACCTTGCGCCAGTTGAGATTGGCAAAATTTCCGCCGGTGAGTTTATGGATGGCAGGGGGCAAGGCTTGTTTGCGGCGACTTGACGGGCTGCTCTGGTCATCCACTGAAACCGGTCCGGGTGAGTTGTCCAGTTTATCCATGATGCGGGTAAAACTGGCTTCACTGACGTTTTCACCGGTCTGGGTCATGAACAGGGTGGTGCCAAGTTCTGTCAGCTCGTTAACCCGCATACGGCAACTGGCGCAGTAATGCAGGTGAGCGGCAACACACAGGGCCTGGGATTCAGGCAGGCTGCCAGCCGTGTAGTCTGTTAAAAATCGTGTGTCAGGGTGATACTTGATCATGGTCATTAAACCGTCTGTTTGCTTCCTGTTGTTTATCTAGCGATCTACTGTGAGTCGCAGTTTGTTCAGTGCGAGCCGGATTCGGGATTTCACCGTGCCCAGAGGCAGTTCCAACTCTTGGGCTATTTCAGTATGGGATTTGTCTTCCATATAGGCCTTGCGCAGGATGAAAGCCTGGTCTTCCGGTAATTCCTGTAACGAGTCGTGGAGCATTTCACTGGTTCTCTGGCTGGCCAGCTGGTGAAATGCGTCGCCATCGTCACTGGCTACCCAGATATCTTCAACATCCAGACCGTCATCATCGACAGCCGGCTGAACCCGGTTGCTGATATGCCGGGCATTTTTCCGTAGAAGGTCGATTCGGGTGTTTCTGGCGATAGTGAATATCCAGGTGCTGGCTGCGGCTTTCTCGGCATCATAGGCCCCGGCCTTTTGCCATACCTTGATCATGGTCTCCTGGACCAGTTCCTCGGCAAGCTGTTCATGCTGTTCTCCAGCAGCAAGCTTTCCGGCATAGGCTTTTATCAATGGACCGAAATGCATGAACAGGGCATGAAAAGCTTTCCTGTCAGCATCCCTCGCCACCTTGCCAATGGCTTCAGCCCATTGAGTGCTGGCATCATCCATGGTGCCGGTGCTCCGGTGCCGGGATGTGGTCAGTATTGTCGCCATATATCGCCCTGGTGTTGTGTCCTTCAAGCAAATGGGCTTCACGGAAACAGCGTACGGGCTGTCTGAAGCTCACCATACCGGGATATACGCGCGAAAATGGCGATTGGATCAGGGAATGTAAATTGGAAGGGGGCATTGATCCGGGGGGATTCCAGTTACGTATACAGGCTTAATTTTGTGGATAACCAGCTAATCTGTAAAGGACATTATGGCTGCCCTGACTGCTTTGAAGAATGATACATTGATTAAGAGCTTCATGGAATTCTATGAAGATTTCTCCCTGGATAATCTTGGCAAGCTTGATAACTTTTATACACCTGATATTGAATTCATCGACCCCATCCACCGGGTTGACGGAATCCTTTCACTGAAGCGATACCTGAAAAAAATGGCCGGCAATCTCAGCCATTACAGAATTCATTATTTAGACAGCCTGGCTGTGGACAATATGGCCTACTTGACGTGGGAGATGGAGTTTGCTCATAAGCGTATCAACGGTGGACAAGTCGTCATGTTGCGGGGTATGTCCCACCTGAAGTTCACCAGTCGTGTTTACTACCATGAAGACTGCTACGACCTTGGAGCCCTGGTTTATGAACACCTGCCGTTGATAGGCAGCCTGACACGTTCAGTCAAGGCCAGAATGGCAGGGCTGGGGAACTGAGATGAAGAAGTTCCCAAAAATCTGCTGGGTCACCGGTGCCGGTTCCGGGATAGGGCATGCCATAGCCGCAAAACTGGCCTCTGAAGGGCACCGAGTCTATATTAGCGGCCGGGATCAGGCCAGGCTGGAAAAAACGTCTCGGGAAATTGCAGGTGAGCTGATTCCGCTGCCCTGTCAGGTAGGAGATGACGCTGGCATGGCATGCCTTCTGGTGGATCAGGGAATTCCGCATCTGGATCTTGTCGTTATCAATGCCGGCACCTGTGAATATATCGAGCTGCCAGACCTGGATATCAAAGCCTGTCGACGTGTGGCAGAAACCAATTACTTCGGGGTTATCAATACCTGCATCGCTGCCTTGCCATTGCTGCAGCGGGCGGCGTCCATGCCGGGCAGGGCAAAGCCACAGATTATCGGCATCGGCAGTCAGAGCAGCCTGCTGGGTTTGCCGCGTGCCGAAGCCTATGGATCATCGAAGGCAGCCATGAGCTATTTTCTGGATTCCTTGCGAACCGACATTGATGGCCAGATCGACGTCACCGTGGTTTACCCCGGTTTCATCCGGACCCCCATGACAGACCAGAATGATTTCCCGATGCCTTTTTTGCTGTCGGCTGAGAAAGCCGCAGATATCATCCTTTCACGCGCCGCTAAACGGCCGTTGCGCGTCATGTTTCCTTACCGTTTGTACTGGTTGCTCAAGGTGTTGAATATATTTTCAAGACTTTGGTATTTCCGTATCGCGCCAAGGTTGAGCCGTCAACAGGAGATGAACACATGAAAATAGCCATCATTGGCAGCGGGATATCCGGCATGGCGGCAGGGCACTTCCTGGGTGAAGATCATGAAATCACCCTGTATGAGTCAGCATCTGTACCTGGAGGCCATACGGCAACCATTGATGTGTCGCATAACGGCAGGGACTATGCCATCGACACCGGGTTCATTGTCTACAACGACTGGACCTACCCGGAATTCATTCGCCTGATGGATGAACTTGGCGTGGCAAACCAGCCGACCAGTATGAGTTTCAGTGTCAGTGACAAACGCTCGGGTATTGAATATGCCGGATCAGGTCTCAATGCCCTGTTTGCCCAGCGACGCAACCTGGTGTCACCTCGCTTTCTTGGCATGGTCAGGGATATCCTGCGCTTTAACAGCCAGGTCGAGGACCATCTGCAGACAGATCCCCGTTGTCAGGAGATGAGCCTGGGAGACTACCTGTCTCTTCATGGTTATTCGACGGCATTCAGGGATCTGTATCTCATTCCCATGGGTGCCGCAATCTGGTCATCCGGCACCGATGTCATGCTGAATTTTCCCTTGCAGTTTTTTGTGCGCTTTTTCCGCAACCACGGCCTGCTCAATATTCGCAACCGACCGCAGTGGCGGGTTATTCAGGGAGGTTCAAGAAACTATATTGATCCTCTGACATCCCGTTACAGGCAAGGCATTGAGTTGAATAACCCGGTGAAGGCCGTGACCCGCATCAGAACTGCCAACGGCGGAGTGAAAGTCAGGGTGGACAGCAAAACGGGAGTCGCTGACTTTGATCAGGTGATTTTTGCCTGCCACAGCGACCAGGCCCTGGCGCTGCTTACGGATGCCTCCGAAGATGAAAGGGACATACTCGGTGCCATTCCCTATACCCGTAATGAAGTGGTTCTGCATACTGATGAGCGCCTGCTGCCGAAAAACCGTCGCTGCTGGTCCAGCTGGAACGTGGCGCTGGATGGGGAGATGGCATCCACTACCATGACCTACAACATGAATATTCTTCAGGGCATCCAGTCTGAGGATACGTTCTGTGTGACACTGAACCAGACCGGTGAGATTGATGAATCGCGCATCAAGGGGGTGTTTCACTACGATCACCCATTGTTTACAGAAGCCGGCATCAAGGCCCAGCAGCGCTGGCATGAAATCAACGGGAACCGGGCCACCTGGTTCTGCGGCGCCTACTGGCGCAACGGCTTTCATGAAGATGGGGTCTGGAGTGCGCGCCGCGTTGCTTACAGGATTCATGCACTCAAAGAGCAGTCTGACCTGTTCCCTGACCTGGCAGTGGCTATATGAGCGAAACAGCCAGTGCCATTTATGAGGGCTTTGTCAGCCATGCCCGCTTTACCCCGGTAAAACATTACTTCCGGTACAGGGTATTCATGCTGTACCTGGATCTGGAAGAGGTTGAGACCCTGTTCAGACCAATGGCGCTGTGGTCATCGACGGGCTTCAATCTGGGCTGGTTGCGCCGCAAGGATTTTCTGGGGAACGCAGAGTTATCGTTGATTGATGCCGTACGGCAGCGGGTTCATGAAGAAACCGGTGAGATACTGGAAGGCCCGGTGAGAATGCTGACCAACCTGCGTTATTTTGGCTACATCATGAATCCGATCACCTGCTATTACTGTTTCGATACCCGGGAGGTCCTTCAGTATATCGTGGCCGAAGTCACCAATACCCCATGGGGTGAACGCCACAGCTATGTGATTCCGGTACACGAAGGACGGGTGAGTCAACAGGCGTTTGATAAAGCGCATCATGTATCCCCCTTCATGCCGATGGATATGCGCTACCACTGGTCAAGCAGTGCTCCTGGCGATCATTTGAAAATTCACCTCGCCAATTCACGGGACGGAGAGTTGCAGTTCAATGCCCGTCTGGCCCTGATTCGAAAACCCATGACGGCCAGGGCACTCAATGCCTGCCTGTGGCGTTTTCCCCTCATGACCCTGAAGGTGGCAGCCGGTATTTACTGGCAGGCGCTGCGCCTTTGGTTAAAAGGGGTGCCCTTTGTCAGGCATCCCGGAAATATTCGACACCAGCAACCACAAGCAACAGGAAGCAGCAATCCGTGAGAATTACGACTGTAGAAAAGCAAAAAACACTGGCACTCCCTTTTATTGATCTGGACGGCGCTGCACGCCGGGCTGTTCATGCTTTGCTATCACGCCTCAGCGTCGGCTGCCTGGTACTGGAAGAAGCGGGACAGGTCATCTGTTTTGGTGACAGGTCTGATGCACGTGTGAGCGCCACCGTCCAGATTCGTGATGCACAGGCGTATACCAGTATTCTTCGCGATGGATCCACGGGTGCCGGCGAGGCCTATATGCATGGCCTGTGGGATACGCCGGACCTGCTGCAGGTCATCCGCCTTTTTGTTCTGAACATGAATGTTCTTCACGCGATGGGTGAACAGCAGCCGGTATGGCGCCGTGTGGCTGGCAGATTGTTCCATGCCCTGCGTGGGAATTCCCGGGATGGATCCCGGCGCAATATTTCTGCCCACTATGACCTGAATAACGATTTTTTTGCCCTGTTTCTGGATCCGACCATGGCGTATTCCGCCGGCATATTCCAGCACGAACTGGACACGCTGCACGATGCCTCGATCAACAAGTTCCAGCATATTTGCGAACGACTGCAACTGCGTCCTGAAGATCATCTCCTGGAAATCGGGACGGGCTGGGGAGGATTGGCGATACACGCCGCTCGCCATTTCGGCTGCCGGGTGACCACAACCACCATTTCCGCTGAACAGTATCGCTATGCCCGTGACTGGGTGGCCAGGGAAGGGCTGGAAGACAGGGTTACGGTACTAGACCGGGACTATCGTGAACTGGAGGGACGCTATGACAAGCTGGTGTCCATCGAGATGATCGAAGCTGTCGGCGAGCGCTATTACAACGAGTATTTCCGCACCTGCAACAGATTGCTCAAGGACGACGGTTTGATGTTGATCCAGGCCATCACCATTTCGGATCAGCGCTACCAGCAGTCTGTGCACAGTATCGATTTCATCAAGCGCTATATCTTCCCGGGAGGTCAGCTGCCTTCCAATGCTGTTATTACGGATCGCCTTGCTTCATGTACAGACATGCAGCTCATCGGCATGGAGGATATCACCCTGGATTATGCGCGTACCCTGCATGCCTGGCGTGAGCGCTTCTGGAAAAGCATCCAGCAGGTTCGGGAGCTGGGCTGCGATGAGGCGTTTATTCGTATGTGGCATTTCTACCTTTGCTTTTGTGAAGGGGGATTTCGGGAGCGGGTGATTCACACCGGCCAGTTCCTGATGGCAAAGCCGGGTTTCAGAAACCTGCCCTGTATAACCTGATTCATTCCCTGGCCGTGATACCATTGCCCTGCCTGCAGATACGGGAGGGTTGAGTTTGCAGTCCCATCCATTTGAAACGCTCACACCAGACATGGTGATTGATGCCGTTGAAAGCACCGGTATCATTTCTGATGCCCGTATTCTGGCGTTAAACAGCTATGAGAACCGGGTTTACCAGGTCGGGGTGGAAGAGGGCGAGCCATTGATCGCCAAGTTTTACCGTCCAGGCCGCTGGAGCCGGGAACAGATACTCGAGGAGCACGATTTCACCCGTGAGATGGCGGCACTGGAGATACCGGTAGTGCCGCCCACACTGGTGGGTGCTTCCACCTTGAGTGAATACGGCGGCTTCCAATTTGCGTTGTTTCCGCGCCGGGGAGGTCGAAGTCCTGAACTGAGCCTTGATAACCTGCTGATCATGGGACGATTCATTGGTCGCCTGCATCTGGCCGGTGCTGCCAAACCCTTTCGTTTTCGACAGACCCTGAGTGTGGACGGTTACGCCAGGGACAGTGCCAGTTTCTTGCTGGAGAATGACTTTCTGCCAAAGGACCTGCGTGAAGCTTACAGTACACTGGCCCGCGACCTGATCACCCGTATTGAGCAGATATTTGCCAACTGCGCCACGCCAGTTCAACTGCGGATACATGGCGACTGTCACATGGGCAATGTGCTGTGGCGGGATGATACGCCGCATTTCGTGGATTTTGATGACACCATGACAGGTCCTGCCATCCAGGATTTATGGATGCTGCTGTCCGGGGACAGGGGCACTCAGCTGGCCCAGCTCAGCGAGCTGGTTGACGGCTACAATGAATTTCATGATTTCAACCCGGCGGAACTGCCGCTGATTGAGGCCCTGCGTACCATGCGACTGATGTATTACAGTGCCTGGCTCGCCCGCCGCTGGGATGATCCTGCCTTTCCCATGAGTTTTCCCTGGTTCAACACTGACAGCTACTGGGCGGGGCATATCCTGGAGCTTCGAGAACAGCTGTACGCTCTGGATGAACCGCCGCTAACACTTTTTTAATCAGATTCATTCCAGAATTCCCGCTGCCCACCCGAATAGGGGATAGGCCTACCTGGGGAAAAACCTATACTTGCTTCCGATCCATGTTCAGCGTGCCTGTTTCCCGGCACGGCGCTTAACACAATCCCCGGATGCAATAGATAAATTTCAAATTCAGCCTGTTCAAGCTAATGATCCTTGCAAGTCTGAGTACCACCGCTGTAGTGGCGTCTGCTAAGCAGGTCTATGTCAATGATTTTGATACCGGTCATACCGACATTATCGGCTTTTTTGCCTGTAAAAAGTGACCGCACCTTATGTGATTTTAGAGGTCTGACTCTATATCATGGCAGCTTTGTTGTGCTGTCAGGCATATGGGGTATTTATGGCGTTACAGGCGATGTTGTTCAAGGGGCAGGCGGGGTACTGGTTGCATGCCGTGCGCATCCTGCTGCTTGCGGTCCTGGTCGGGTGCACTCAGCTCCCGGACAGTCTTTCCGGGGTAGCGGGAAGCATTGGTAAAAGTCCCAATGACCGGCGGGATTACCGGGCCCTTGTTCTGGACAACGGCCTGAAAGTAATGCTGGTGTCTGACCCGGAAACCGAGAAAGCGGCAGCAGCGCTGGATGTGAATGCCGGTTCCAATGCTGATCCGGCAGAATTCCAGGGACTGGCGCATTTTCTGGAGCATATGCTGTTTCTGGGAACCCGGAAATATCCCCAGTCCGGCGAGTATCAGGAATACATCAGTTCACACGGGGGCAGCCATAATGCCTACACAGCATTTGAAAACACCAATTACTATTTTGACGTAGAAAGAGATTCCCTGGCTCCCGCCCTGGATCGTTTTTCCCAGTTCTTCATCGCACCGCTGTTCACGGAAGACTATGTCAATCGGGAACGCAATGCGGTGAATTCGGAATATCAATCCAATCTGCAAAGTGATGGACGTCGAGCCTACTCCATCTTCAAGCAGGTGATGAACCAGGCACATCCCATGTCGCAGTTTTCGGTCGGCAGTCTGGAAACCCTGCAGGACAAGGAAGCTGGTACGCTGCGGCAGGCACTGCTAAACCATCATGAGCGCTACTATTCAGCCAACCTGATGAGCCTGGCAATTCTTGGGCAGGAATCCCTGGATGAACTTGAAGTTCTGGCTCGGGAATATTTTGAAGCGATCCCGAATACCGGTGCGCAGGCACCGGGAACCAATGAGCCGCTTTTTGAAAGGGGCCGGCTGCCTGCATTGCTGGAAATCATGCCGGTGCGAGACAGCCGCAGTCTCGGGTTTACCTTTCCCATTCCGGTCGTGGAAAAGTATTACCGCGCAAAACCGCTGAACTATCTGGGCAATATCCTGGGCCATGAAGGGGAGGGCAGCCTGATGTCGGTGCTCAAGGCGCGTGGCTGGGCCAACGGGCTCAGTGCTGGTGCAGGCATGTCGTATCCGCACAATGCCACCTTTGCAGTCAATGTGGCATTAACAGAAGCCGGTCTTGAGCATATCGATGAAATAGGCGCCCTGTTGTTCCAGTTCATCGAACTGGCCAGGCGTGACGGCATCCAGTCCTGGATATTCGACGAGCAGCGCACCATGGCGCAGATTGCTTTCCTGTTTCAGGAAAGCGGCCAGCCGATAGGGCTGGTGGGTAGTCTGTCACGTCGTCTTCAGCTGTATCCGGCAGCCGAAGTGATCACTGCTGCCTATGCCTTCGAGGACTATAATCCTGCCCTGTACCGGGACATCCTGTCCTACTTGCGGCCCGATAATGTGCTGTTAACCCTGACTTCCCAACGTGTGAGCACCGACTCGGTGGATCCCTGGTTTGGCGGTGAATACCGTTTCAGTGTCATCCCTGACGCCCGTGTCGCTTCCTTTCTGGCAGGGGATATTGATCCTGCACTGGCCATCAATGGACCGAATCCCTTTTTACCGGATGATCTCGGCATCGTGGATGCCCCGGGGGTTCGCAGTGACCTTGGACCTGATACCAAGCCAGAGCTGATTCAGGACAATGACGGCATACGCTACTGGTTTCGACATGACAACCGCTTTCAGGTACCGCGGGCCGATTTCAATGTCTATGCCCTGACGCCATTGTTCAGTGAATCCCTGGAAAATACACTGTTATCCAGTCTGGCCATCAGCCTGGTCAGCGATTCCCTGAATGAATACAGCTACCCGGCGAACCTGGCAGGGGTTTTTTATGGTGTCAGCCGACGGGCCAGAGGCTTCACCATCAGGGTGGGCGGCTACAATGACAAACAGCCGGTGTTGCTGGAGGCCGTGCTTGAGGCTTTTGTGGCGGCGGATTTTCAGCAGGAACGTTTCGACATCATCAGGGCCGAAATGATTCGTGGCCTGGAAAATGCCGGCATCCAGATGCCCTATACACGGCTATTCCAGAAAGTGCAGGGACTGATGGTCAATCCATACTGGTCTGAAGAACAGCAGATAGCAGCGCTGGAAGCTATTACCCTGGATCAGGTGCGTGCCTTTGTGCCCCGGATGCTGGAAAACCTAAATTTGCAGGCTTTCTATCACGGGAATGTGCTTGAGGAAGATGCAAGGGAGATGATGGATATCGTGACACGGTATCTGCATGTTACGCCTGAAATTGTGGACCCGCCATTTGGCACAGTCACCAAAATGCCCGCTGACCTGCGCGTAGAACAGGTTGTGGATGTGGATCATGTGGACTCTGCCATCGTTATTTATTTGCAGGGGATCGATGACTCGTTGCAGACACGGGCGACCAATACTCTTCTGGGCACCATCTTACGGACACCGTTTTTTGATGAGTTGCGCACCCAGCAGCAGCTCGGTTATGTGGTCAATGCCGGCACCATGCCCATCCTGGATGTGAATGGCCTGGCCTTTACCATTGAATCCCCGAATACTGATCCTGCTGCACTGGAGCGGCGGATTGATGATTTTTTCTCTGTTTATGCCGGGGAACTGGCCGCCATGCCGGAAAGTATGTTTGATGATATCAGGAGCGGCCTGCTGAACAACCTGCGGCAGGAGCCGCAGACACTTCAGGCCCTGAGCAACCGCTACTGGAGTGACATCCTGCTTGAAAATTACACAGTGGATTCCACCCATGAAATGGCTGATGCCATTGCTGCCCTGACAAAGGCTGACATCGTCGACTATTACAACAAACGGGTAATCCAGAATGGCGGCAGCCGTCTGGTGGCCATAGCTGTTGGCAGCACACACGGTGCTGAATATAAATCCAATCATGCCCCCGGCAGCAAGACGATATCCATCCCGGATGATATTGACCGGTATAATGCCTTCAAGGCAGATGCTGAAGTTTACCAGTACAGCCATTAAACACTGTTGAAGGAAATCTGATATGTCTGCCAGGCGTCCCTGGGCCGGATTCGCATTATCGCTGCTCACTGCCTTGATGTGGGGAGTACTCCCGGTATCTTTTGTGCTGCTGATAGGCAGCATGGATACCATGACCATTACCTGGTATCGCTTTCTCGTTGCTGCTGCCGTGGTTCTGGTTGTGCTCTGGCGACAGAGACGTCTGCCTGCAGTGACCCGTTATACCGGGCGGGTCAAACTCATGCTCATTCTGGCGGCAACAGCGCTGGCGGCAAATTTCCTGCTGTACCTGAAAAGCCTGTCCTATTTGAATCCTGAAAGTGCCCAGACCCTCATACAGCTGGCGCCATTCATCCTGATGTTCGGCAGTATCTTCATTTACGGGGAACGGTTTGGGCGCCTGGAGTGGCTGGGTGTAGTGCTGCTGCTTACGGGGTTTTGCCTGTTCTTTAATGACCGGCTGGCCGATATCTTCACCTCACTCAACGATTATTCCATTGGCATTGTATTAATGGTGATGGCTTCACTGTCCTGGGGTACCTACGGGCTTCTGCAAAAGACGCTGCTTAAAGCCATGGATTCGGTGCAGCTGACCAGCCTGATGTACCTGGGTGGCGTG
>Ga0181582_10001177_pt1 | contig 20152 bp, 13 predicted proteins | sample 071ome_32_FD_132438 | JGI IMG/M metagenome (GOLD analysis project Ga0181582, IMG submission 132438) | Coastal salt marsh microbial communities from the Groves Creek Marsh, Skidaway Island, Georgia - 071405AT metaG (megahit assembly) | ecosystem: Environmental > Aquatic > Marine > Intertidal...
AAGCGCTTCTTCTCGTCCTCCGCCAGACGCGGGAACGACATACCAGATTCCATTCCAATCAAATCTGGCGGCTGTGATGATGGCTGTGACGTCTCTGCCCCCGTCCCCGTCCCCGTCCCCGCCATCGTTCCGACTCTTCGGTCAAGTGGTTGTCTCTCTCTCGCGCTTCCCGCCAGCCTCAGGACGCTCGAGGGGCAGTCCAGCACGCTCACACGTCTACCTTGCTCGTGAACTCGTAAGGCACGCAACGACCTCAGGCTCCCGATAGTCTTGCAACCCACTGTTCTCATGCACAGTTGCATGGGCAGCAGGACTGCTTCTCTCGAATAAGGCTCTTCTCAGAGAGAAGAAGAAGAATCACAGGGCGGTTACAAGCTTGACGAGAGCGCTAGAAACAAGTGTTTTGCAAGCCAAATGAATGTAAAGACCGTTCGTTCAAAAGAGAACTGCCCCTCCTGTCGACGACTACTTCCTCTTCTTGATCATGGGGTTCTTCCTCAGCCTGATGCTCTCGGGCGTAATCTCCACGAGCTCGTCGTCGGCGACGTACTCGAGCGCGTAGTCGAGCGTGATTGCTACCGGTTCGGTCAGCACGGTGGTGTTGTCCTTTCCGGCGGCGCGCATGTTGGTCAGCGCCTTCTTCTTGCACACGTTCACCTTGAGGTCCCCGGCCCGCTGGTGGATGCCCACCACCTGTCCCTCGTAGATCTGGTCACCCGGCTTGACGAAGAGCCGGCCGCGCTGCTGGGCAGACTCGATTGCGTAGGCCGTCACCTGGCCGGTCTCGAACCCTGTCAGCGATCCGTTCTCCCTGGTCTCGATCTCACCGGCGTACGGCTCGTACCCGGTGAGCAGCGTGTTGAGCACCGCCGTACCCTTGGTCGCCGTCAGCATGCTGTTCCTCAGTCCGAGCAGTCCCCTTGTCGGCAGCGAGTACTTGACCCTCGTCAGTCCCTCGCTTCCTCCGCTCATATCCAACATCTGGGCCTTCCTGCTGCCCATAAGGCTCGTCACCGCGCCCACGTGCTCCTCGGGCACCTCGATGATGGCCTCCTCAAACGGCTCGAGCGTCGTGCCGTCCTCGCTCTTCTTGGTGATCACCTTGGGAGGTCCCACGCTGAACTCGTATCCCTCGCGCCTCATCGTCTCCATCAAGATACCCAAATGCAGCGCACCCCTCCCGCTCACCTCGAAGCTCTCCGCGCCCTCCCCCGGCGCGACCCGGAGCGCCAGGTTCCGCTCCAACTCACGGTCCAACCGCTCCTTCAGGTTCCTGCTCGTGACATACTTGCCCTCCTGTCCCGCGAACGGACTCGTGTTCACCGCGAACGTCATCGTCACCGTCGGCTCCTCCACGGCGATCGTCGGCAGTGGCTCCTGGTTGGCCGGGTCGCAGAGCGTATCTCCGATGCTGACGTCCGCCAGACCGGTCAGACAGCAGATATCCCCGGCAATGACCTGATCAACCGGAACACGGTTGAAGTTCTCGTACACGAACAGCTCTGTGATCTTCCCCTTCCTCGGCTCGGCATCCGGCAGGCACAGCGCCACACTGTCCCCCTTCTTCACCGTGCCTCGGTCCACCCTCCCGATCGCAATCCTCCCCTTATGCTCATCATAATCCAACGCACACACCTGCATCCTCGCTGGCCCACTCACGTCCACCTTGGGCGCCGGCACCTCGCGCACAATCGCCTCGAACAACGGCTCGAGGGTCTCCGTCAGGTTATCCGGCTCGTCACCCGCAATCCCGCTCATCCCACTCGCGTACACCACCGGGAAATCGCACTGATCATCACACGCCTCCAGCTCACAGAACAGATCGAACACGGCGTCGATGACATAGTCGGGACGCGCCGCAGGGCGGTCAATCTTGTTCACAACGACCACTACCTTTTTGTTCAGGGAGAGCGCCTTCCGCAGCACGAACCGAGTCTGCGGCATCGGACCTTCCACGGAGTCGACCAACAGCAGCACCCCGTCCGCCATGTTGAGAACGCGCTCGACCTCCCCACCAAAGTCCGCGTGCCCGGGGGTATCAATGATGTTTATCTTCTTGTCCTTGTAGGTGATGGCCGTGTTCTTGGACAAAATCGTGATTCCACGCTCACGCTCGAGATCATTCGAGTCCATAATACGGGTCTCCACCGACTGGTTGGCACGGAACACCTTGGACTGCTTGAGCATGGCGTCGACCAACGTGGTCTTTCCGTGATCGACGTGGGCAATAATGGCGATATTACGCATATCGTTGTTGGCACTGGCCGTATCGACGTCCGTACGTTCCTCCACAGCCGCCGCAGTCACGGCCGCGTTGTTGGCAGCGTTGCTGGCCAGGAAGCGGGGAGCGGCACGGGCAGTCGTCGCAGGCCCAAAGGCAGCGACGCGAGGAGAAATCATTGGGGCGTTGCGGGTCGCTGGTTGGGATACACGGGTGAGAAATAAACAGTGAGGACTGCATACGGAGGGAAACGGGAAACAGAGACAGACACGGCGAGCAATCGGACATGCGAACGTGGAAAACCACAGAATTTCGATTGGCGGACGATACAAAGGACAGACAGGGCAATGCCATGGAGACATGCCAAAATTCACTGTCATGTGCTATGTAAGGTGCCACAAAGGCTCCAGAGACGGATATTGCTGCGTGTAGAGAACGCACCTGCGCATTTCCCGAGCAAAGCCAGCGCCCTCAGGCGCAGGCAGGTCGTCGTGCCATGCATCGTGAATGAATGAATGAATGAATGAACGGGAGATGAAATCTCCGAAAGAATGAATGAAAAAGGCGGGTCGATGCCGCGTGGGCGACTCTTTGACCAGGCGGTCAGACGGTCAGAGCGAGCGACAAGCTGCGAGCGGTGATGTGAGATGCGAGCTGAAGGATGCGAGCTGAGGGATGTGAGCTGAGGGATGTGAGCTGAGGGATGCGAGATGAGAGCTGGGAGATGCGTCGTTCCGGGCGCGTCTCTCGCTTCAATGGGAGCGGAACGCGGGTCGGGCGAGAATCTCGCCCGACGGGGCGGCCTCCTCCTCCCAGAAACACCGGGGGTCAGGGCGCGCGAACGCACGTCCTCTGTCTCATCCTCTGTCTCCCGCCATGCCCTTTCCGCAGCAGCTGCAGTCACACCCTCCTACGCAGTCCTTGCGCCTTGGTTGATGGCTGGGCCTTCCAATTCCACGGGCATTTTAAACCGTCGTGCGCCTTCCACCCCGAGACCCGAGACCACCCGCACACCTACACCATGACCTCCGTACAGGCCGACGACGACAAACTACGGCGGCGGACCAAGGAACGGAACACAGTCGTGATTCCAATTCTCGATTCTCGCTCCCCAAAGCTCGTCAAAATCGACCGTGGCGACGTGAACGACCGCTTGGTGAAGTTCATGTCGAATCACGACGTCCCGCTGGAGTGCTACCTGGACTGCTGCATGGTGGCGCTCGAGCGGGGGGACCTCGAGTTGAGTGAGCGTTTTGCAGAGGCCGGGGCGGACGTGGCGCTGAGTTCGAGCCGGAGTGAGCGCAGCTTCCGCGCGCTCAACGAGCGGAGCAATGATCGTTCTCGGGAGAGCGCGGTGGACAGGAACTATCTGCGTGTCAAGCTGATATGCTTCCTGGGAGACATCTACCTGGAGCGGGCGAGGCAGGTCGACGCGACGCAGGACACGAGTGGCAACCCTTCGAACGAGAAGCGGCGGCTGACGGATCTGGCGAGCAAGTATTATTACAAGGCGACGTTGGTGGACGGGAAGCAGATGTTGCCGCACCTCGGGATGGGGAACGTGGCCGTGCTCAAGGGCAACGTGCAGGTGGCGAGGCAGGAGTACGGGGCGGCGATCCAGTCGAGGAATGGGAGGCAGCGGAGCGTGGCTGGGGTGATCAGCTTGGCGAAGTTAGAGTACGGGGAGAAGAACTACGGCGATGCGCTGGGCCTGTACAAGAAGGCGTTGCGGCAGTGCCCAGAGGTTCCGGCCGAGGTGCGGGCTGCGATCGGGGCGTGCCACTTCTGCCTGGGGAATTTGGCGAAGGCGAGGCAAGCGTTCGAGCGGGCTTTACAGTTGAATCCGGGGTGCGTCGTGGCGAGCATTGGAATGGGGGTGATTGAGCGCGGCAATGACGGGAAGGACGGGAAGGACGTCGAGACGCCAGGCAAGAAGGGGGGCGCCTATCCGAAGTCGCTGTTCAAGGCAATGAAGCAGGACGCGTCACATCCGTATATGGCACTTTCCATGGCGGAGTATGCGATGTCGGAGTCGATGTACGAGGAGGCCCTGGAGTTTGCAAACGTGGCCAAGGCGGCCATCCCGAGCGACGACGTCGCCGCCCGGGCCCAGCTGACGTCGACGATCGGTCGGCTCCATCATGCCACTGGGAACTTGGAAAAGGCAGCGGCGTGTTATCGCGAGGCGATCGACATGGACAAACAGGGCTGCCGGTCGGCGAGGCTGGCGTTGGCGCAGGTGTTGACCAGCCGGCGGGACCTGACGCAGGCGACCAGCATGTTCCAGCAGCTGATGCGCGAGTATCCGGCCTGGCTGGATATCGCGAGCTACTTCGGACCGCTCATTCCGCATTTCAAGGGCGGGCAGAAGAGCGCCGAGATGGTGAAAGAGTTTGCGAGGATGGTCGAGGAGACGGACGACGATCCGAGGCTGTGGGAGGTGCTCGGGGACATCGTGTGCTTGGAGGATCCGGCGAGGGCGTTGAAGGCGTATAAGCGTGCGATCGAGCTGTTTTGCGCGGCCCCCTCGCACGACGCCGACGGGGACGTCGAGATGGCGACCGAGAACGCCACCAAGATGGACTACGCCAAGGCGCCGTGTCGTTTGATGAACAACGCGGCGGTGTTGTACCTTCGGACGGGGCAGACCGCGACGGCGTTCAACCTGCTGAGCGCAGCGATGGAGAGCGTCAAGTCCGGCAAGCTGGGCAACATGCACCCCCTCTCGCAGGTGACGCTGGGATACAACATCGCGCGCACCACGGAGGCCATGGGAGACGTGCAGTCGGCGGAGAAGGAGTACGTTGCGCTGCTCAAGGAGTTCCCGAAGTACGTGGACTGCCAGCTGCGTTTGGCGTGCATCTGCAAGAAGCGGGGGGACATCCGGGGCGCCGAGAAATGGGCCAGGGAGGCCGCCGAGGCCTCTTCTAACTCTGCCGACGCGCTCGGTCTTCTGGCCGGCATCCACATCGATCGCCGCGACCTCGGATCGGCGAAGAAGTGCGTCGACGAGCTCCTCGCGGCGCTCCCGACCGAGTCCAAGGGCGTCGAGGTCTACGGCCGTCTGGCACTCGGCAACATCCACCTGTACTCGATCCCCGGAGACTTGCACCAGGACGGAAACTACGAGAAAGCGGTCAGCAACCTGACGCACGCCATGGGACTGTACAGGAGGGCCCTCGAGAAGGACCCGGGCAATCTGTTTGCCGCCAACGGCATCGGGTGCGTGCTGGCCGAGTCTGGCCGGCTGAAGGAGGCCAAGGACGTCTTCATGCGCGTCCAAGAGGCTGCGGCCGCGACAGACGGCTTCGTCACGGTCTCCGACGCCTCGGTCAACCTGGCCGGCGTGCAGCTCGGGCTCCAGCAGCCCAAGGCGGCCGTCGCGACCTTCCTCCAGGCGTGCAAGAAAAACCCGAGCCTGCAGCTGGACCCGAGACTACTTCTCTACCTTTCCAAGGCGCAGTACGAGAGCGACCAGGTCGGTCCGGCCCTCAAGACGATCGCAAAGGCGCTGCACATCGCCCCGGGCGACCACAGGCTGCGGTTCAACGCGGCCTACCTGATGCAGCAGGCCGGCGCCAAGATTCTCAAGCAGGACAGCTTCGTCGGTGGCGATGATGGAAAGGTCGCGGCGTACAAGGGCGCTGCCTCGTCCTTCGACAACTCGCACCGGATCTTCGAGTCGCTGCTGTCGCTCGGCCAGGCGACGACCGGGATCGCGGCCAAGAAGCTGGAGCACCACGTCGCCTTTGCCGCCGAGATGCACAAGAGCGCTTTGGATCGTGTCAAGAAGGCCGAGGAGCGGGCGCTGCAGGCAGACGCCAAGCGGCAGGAGGTGGCCATTCGCAAGGCCGCTGCGGACAAGCTGAAGGAGCTGGAGGCCATGAAGGTGGCCGCCAAGGCCGAGGCCGAACGTCGCCTGGCGCAGGAGATTGCCCTCGAGGCCGAGGTCCAGCACCGAGACGTCCTGGCGTCAGTCGCCAACGAGAAGAAGCGGCTGAAGGCGATTGCCAAGGGCGACGTCACCAACTTGCCGGACAAGAAGAGCAAGGAGATGAAGGACGCCCAGAAGGAAATTGCCATGGACCAGATGTTCGCTGACGAGTCCGAGGACGACGAGTACGTGCCCGGAGACGAGCAGCAAGACGAGGCACCGCCCGAGGCCGGCGCCGACGTCGGCGAGGAGGAGGAGGAGGCCGAATACGTCGATTCCGACGACGATGAGGACGAGGACGAGGACGAGGAGGACGGCGGCGATGTCGGAAAGAAAAAAGGAAAGGGGAAGAAGGACAGCAAGGGGAACAAGAAGGCAAAGGGCAAGGGGAAGAAGAAGGCAAAGGCAAAGTCGCCCGCGGTCAAGAAGACGCCGGCCAAGAGGAGGGCCGACGCGCCCGCCGCGCAGCTCGAGGATCCGGTCGTAGACGACCCGGTGGTCGACGGTGCGCCGACCGACTCGGCGAAGAAGAGGGCCAAGACGACGATCGACTCTGACGACGAGTAATAAAACTGCAGACGAGAAACGTTTCGTTCGGGTGAGGTAAACTCACCCGCTCCTCCTACTACGCCGAGCAGCTGGACGAGGTCACCTCAACTCACGACCGCTTCTTCTTCGTGGGCTTCTTCTCCTGGCGGGTCCCCAGCTCGACACTTTTCCACACAAGAGCTGAAGCTGAAGAACGAGCGCGAGAAGCTTCCACCCTCACTTCCACCCTCACGTAGCAACCACCGCCCCCGCCGATGTCAACCACCCAGGCCCCCATGCTCGGGGGCGGCCCGACCAGCAAACCTTACGTCCTCCTCCAGTCCATTGCGGGCGTCTCCCTGATCCTGGCCGCCACCCTCTTCCTCGCCCGCCGCCTCGTCGAGCTCGAACACCAGTCCCACCAGACCCTCGTCGCCATGGCCTTCCCATTCCTCGGCATCACCGCAATCGTCACCTCCCTCCCATTCCTCTTCTACATCTTCTACGCCGACCAGTTCCCAACCCAGCGGGGCCGCTGGACCGGCCCGCTCTTCTCCGCCACGGACTACCTCCTCATCCTCAAGCGGATCCTGTCCGCCGTGTCCCAGGCCAACCAAGGGGGCAAGATCAGAGCGAAAGACCTGTAGGGACATTGCTGGGTTGCTGCTGACGTCTGGCTGATATATGACGAATGGGGGTGCATGCAGTGTGACAGTCTTCATAAGAACTCAATCAAGTCGTCGTCGTCATCGGGCATGACGGACGCGACGGACACTACGACCGCCCTCGAGGGCTTCACCTGCCAGAATCCTGCCTGCGGGAAGGCAGCCACACTTCAGTGCCCGAAATGCCTTGAATTGGAGCTCGAATCCGAGTTTTCCACCTTTTGTTCGCAAGACTGCTTCAAGGTACGGCCGGACGGTAATACTGATCGTCGTACTCGTACCCGTACTCGTCGGCGAATGCGGTCGGTCGGTAATACTGATCGCCCGCTTCCCTTCCCTTCCGGTAACCACCCAACTCACCGTAACCACGTATGTATAGGACGTGTGGCAAGAGCATAAGAAGATCCACAGGCCGGGGCCGCACGCGTGGCACTACGTTGCAAAGCGCGGGGCGGCTCGGAACGTCGGCCGTCCCAGCTTCAAATGGACAGGCTCCCTCCGGCCGCACCGCGTCGGACCCGACCGCGTGCTCCCGGACGACATACCAAAGACAGATTACTATACCACCGGCATTCCCACCTCTGAGATCCGTTCGCCGCAGAACCTGCTCCCTGGCACCGCGGGTGTCGTCGAGTGGGCCCCGGGTTCGGAGGGCGAGTCGGGCATCAGGGAGGCGTGCCGGATCGGGCGGCTGGTCCTCGACCGTGCCCACGCCGCCGTCGACGTCGGCGTCACGACCGACCATATCGATCAGGTTGTGCACGAGGCGTGTATCGAGTACGGAGCGTATCCGTCTCCATTGCATTACTACGACTTTCCAAAGTCTGTGTGCACGAGCGTGAACGAGGTCATCTGCCACGGCATCCCGGACAGGCGGAAGCTCGAGGACGGTGACATCGTCAACGTGGACGTCAGCGTGTTTTACAAGGGATATCACGGGGATTTGAACGAGACGTTTGTCGTCGGGACGGCCAGCGAAGACAGGTATGTCGTCATATTGTGTCTGTATACTATGCAGCGTACACCCGCTCACCCACCCGCGCTTGTCACTGCCATCTCTGTCTCTCTGTCCAGCAAGCGCCTGATCAAGACCACCCACGAGTGTCTGATGAAGGCCATCGAGTACTGCCGCCCCGGCGCCAAGTACCGCGAAATCGGCAACATTATCACCAAACACGCCCACGCGCAGAACTTCAGCGTCGTCAAAGCCTACTGCGGCCACGGCATTGGCGAACTCTTCCACTGCAACCCCAACGTGCCCCACTACGCCAACAACAAGGCCGTCGGCATCATGAAACCCGGACACATCTTCACCATCGAGCCCATGATCAACCAGGGCACCTACAAGGACAGGACCTGGCCCGACGGCTGGACCAGTGTCACCGAAGACGGCAAGCGCAGCGCACAATTCGAACACCAACTCCTCATCACCGAGGATGGCTGCGAGGTCCTCACAAAAAGACTACCGAGTAGCCCCAAACTCTTCTGGGAATGAAGAGACGACTGGAAGGAGCTTTGTTGTTGCTCTTGCTCATGACGTGATCCACCGTGTAACCCACGGTTTCGTCCCCTTCTCCTTCTCCTTCCTCTTCCCGCTCTACCCTTACATCCATCTACGTAACAACAACAGCAGACATGCTCTTTCTTCTCCTTCAGCGCCTTTAGCGTTCAGACACTTAGGCCTCCTCCACCTCGTCCAGCGCATAGTTGTTCGTGCTCACCCCAGCGTAGTTCACCTTCTCGAACCTCACCACGACCGGGTAACGAATCCCAGACTGATCCACAGATACGACCTTTCCGGTATCCCTGAACCAGTACGACTCGGGCCTCAGAATCCTCACCGTCGTTCCACGCTTCGGGCCAATCTCCGGCTTCTTCGGCTCGGCAGGCGCCGCCGGCGCATCCTCAGCGCGCACAACCAGACGGGTGGAACGCTGCACACGCGCAGTGCCTACAGAGTCGAGTATACGTATACGAGTGGTCGATAAGGTAAGTCGGGAGGATCGCACAGCCATGATTCTTGAGACTCGAGTCGGCGCTTGCCCTCCGCTCCCCGGCTCCCCCGCCGTCCCGCCGTTCGTCGCGTCTCCGCCCCCCCGTCCCCCGTCCCATCCGCCACCGCCCTCCGGGAGCACGGGAATCCGGCGCCAAGCGGATTTGTGAAATTTCAGAGCACCAGGATTTCGCACCCGGGGTGCCGCGATCGAGGTGACCGGCGGGGGAGGGACAGGCGGGGGTATGGGAAGGGGCCAGGGAGGGACCAGGCGAGGTCAACGCCAACAGAGGCGGAGGACCGTGGAATCATCGTTCGAGCGCACGAACAGACTGAGAAAGCGTGAAATCAGCACGTACGTGTGGTCGACGGGGCGAAGCGAACAGACTGAGTGGCAAGCATCGTGATTATGATAACGTTTGGGGGTGATGGATGCGAATGCCGCGCTCTTTCCGAGCTCCAGAGGTAGGATAACCGATGGATTTCGTGAGCAGCAGCGGATCTGGTGTCTTGCGTGGTCTGGTGTAGAATCTTTCTTCTCGTCTCATCTTCGTATCGTCCTCTCCGCTCCGCTCTCTCTTACGTCTTACGTCTTACGTCTTACGTCTTACGTCTTACGCCTTGCGTCTTACGCCTCGTCCATCTCCGCTGTTGTCCTCTTCGGCCTCGTCCGCGCCGCCCCCGATGCCCCCTCCTTCGCCAGACGAGAGCTGGAACAAAGCCACTTCTTGGTCCAGTGCGAGGAGGTTGTCGAGTACGGTGCACTTTTTCCATTGGATTTCGTCGACAGTGTCTTGGTCGACGTCCATGCGCTGTTCGTTGCGCTTTCGAATGTCCTTCCAGGACTCGCTGTTGAGGGTGTCCTGGAGGTTCTGGAGCAAGTTGCTGGAGGCCTTGTAGAGCATGACGGCGGTGGTGCAGATGGCGCTGGGGGTGGTGGCTCTCCAGGTGTAGAAGGTTCTGCTGGGGGCTCTGTCGGCGTTTCTGGGGATGTCCTGGAGGGCGACGAAGCCGTTGCGGAGCATGGCGTAGAGGATCTCGCGGGGGCGGGTGTTGCCGAGCATGGAGTCTTGGCTGATGGCCTTTTGCTCCATTTGGCCGTCGGTGTTGAGCATGTTCCAGACGCGTTTGCCGCTGGGGCCGAAGCGTTGCTCGATGATCTCGAGGAGCTTGGCGGTGCGGGCAATGTTGAGGGCGGTGGGGGTGTCGAAGAGGTAGGTCGTGCCTTTGGAGCCGGGTTTTCCGTCTCGGGGGTAGACTTTGAGGCACGAGGAGAGGGGCGGGAGCTTTTGTGGGTTGGCGGGGGGCTGGTTCCTTGAATCGGTCTCGGCGGCCTTGCGGATGCGGGTGTCTGCCACGGCGGCGGCCTTGCGGCGTTTCCTCGGGGGGTTGCGGTCGTCATCGGCGGCGGCGGCTTCGACCTTGATGCGAGGGCCGCCGAAATCGGCGCCGCGGACGTCGTCGTCCCCGTCGTCCCCGTTGTCCCCATCGTCCCCGTTGTCCCCGCCGTCGCTGACGCGGTCGTCCCGGGCGTCCATGGCGTTTTCCCGCTCCTCGGCCCGGCTGTCGGCCAGCATGGCCTTGACGGTCTCCCTGATCTGCGCGGTGTTCAGCATCAAATGGGGTTCGTGGATGTCTTCGGAGGCTTTTCGAATCGTCTCGATGTTCATCGGATCGGATCGGGACATCAGGGGGACGACGCTCTCGAACGAAGAGTCGGCGGGCGGGGGGCTGTCGGTGGCGTACAGCATCGCCTCGACGACACGCCCGCAGATGTCCGCGTCCAGCTTGTCAACGCCTTCCAGCCCGGTCCTCACCGTTTCGACCGCAATGCAGTTGTACACCCTGCGGTTGAGCTCCTGGAAGTTGACCCGCCACTCCTCGTGCTCTGGCTTGATATTGACGGCCGGGTCCTTCGCCGGGGTCCTGCTGGTCATCTGGACGGCGTGGCTTATTTCTCCCTCGGTGTACGAGTGTTTCGGCTTGCGATTTGGATTCTCCCAGGTGTCCTTGCGGGTAAACCTGTTGAAGGAGTGGAGCAAGCGGACCATCATCCCGTGGCGCTTGTTCTCGCACTCGGCGACCTCGTCTTCCCCCTGTCCGTCGCCTTTCTCCTTTGCCTTGCCCTTCTTCATCGCGTTCTGGTGCACGCGGTCCTCGGGAGGCCAGAGTATCGCCGGAGGCGCCTTTTCAACGATCTGCTTGTTGATCAGCTCGTTGACCAGGTCGCGGAAGCGCTCCACGAGTTCGTCAGACGACATATCCCTCAGCAGCTCGTTCGCGGCATCGACCGCGCTCCTATCCATGATGTTCTCGGTGTTGGTGTATTCCACCGCCTCCGTGAAGCGCACGTCGCCCGTCAGGTCGTCCGTGTTCATCCTGTCATCCGGGCGTTGCAGATCACCGCCGAAGCGCTCCTCCTCGACGTCCAATCCAGTCTGCACGCTGTCCCCGTCCCCGTCCCCGTCCCCGTCCCCACCCATGTTGATCTCTGACGTCTGATACGTATTCGTGCGCCGGTCTCCTCCTCCTCCTCCTCCTCCTCCCTTCTTCCGACCCCCGTCGTCCCACCCAGCCTCTTTCCGCAGCTCCCTCACACTCGCATCCACCAGCTGCTCCAAAGTCAACCGCCCCTCCCGCACCAACACGCGCATCACCAGCCTCGCCTCCTTGACCGACGACCTCTTCACCGTCGTCTCCATCACCGCGTGAATCAACGGCACCCGCAGCATATTCAGCGTCCTCGGCATATCCAACTCAAACAGCACCTCCGGCTTCCCCTCCTTCCTCCCCTGAATACCCGGATTGATCCACTCGTTCGCCACCACACAACCCATGCGCAGCAACGACATGACACTCGCTGCCACCTCGTCCTTCGACATCAGCAGCGACCTGTTGTGTTCACGCTCATGCACCATCCGATCCTCCCGCCGGCCCCGCTTATTCGCACCCCTACCGTTCTTCACCTGCTCCTCCCGCTCTTTCTGCTCCCACTCCAGCGGCCGCCGCTCCCCACTGCTCTCCTGCTGCAGATCCTTCGCCCGCACCTCCTGCACCTGCTGCACCAGCTCGAAATAATTCAGCCGACCGTGCTTGTTAAGCACTTTGACAATCGTATGCGCAAGCTCCCCATACATCCAGCGGACAATCTTCAGACCCAGCAACGCAGCCTCCCGCGTCTTTTCCGGCTCGATCGCCGTATGCATCGGCAGCTTTTGGTCCGTGTGCGCATCCGCCGGCATTGTGATGATGGTACTGACTGACGGAATGGCTGGCTGACTGACTGAGGATGGCGATCGCGACCGCGATGCTACTGATTAACTGACTGGCGATGTCGCGGAACCTCTATCGGGGGCTCTCGTAATGCATGAAAGGTCCTTGGGCCCACAACGACTGTTTAGACGCACCCCGTCCTCGGTTCCGTACGCGTACAGGGTACAGAATCCGGGTCGACGCGTGATCCGGCGGATAACGAGCCAGACAGGCCGGAAAAACAAAGAAACTCGAGTTCAGTTTTTGAACGTGAAAAGTTTTTGAGCCGCTCGTCGTCGTTGATCGCGCTTGTGGCACATTGGCGGGTCGAGTTGCCCCCTGTAGATACATCGAAGGACCAGGCATGTCCGGCGGCGCGAGGACAATCGTGGCGAGTGGGCTCCGCTCTGGCGGTTGGCGGCAGCTGCGCATGGTTGAGAGGGAGAGGGAGGTTGGCGGGCCGACGGGTCGATTGTCGTCGACGGGTAGAGTATCGTCGACGGGTAGAGTATCGTCGGCGGGTAGAGTATCGTCGACGGGTAGAGTATCGTCGCCGCGATGCGCCCACGCGTCGTCGTCGTCGTCGTCTTCCGACACCGGCACCAGCCATCCCACCCCCCCGTTGTCTTTTCAGCAGCTCGGGATCGACAAGGATCTATACAACAAAACCTCTGGTATCCGCTTTCGGCAGCATGTGAATCCGCTGAAGAAGGAGCTGCAAGAGCCGACGGCTCCTTTGGACTGGTCGAGTGTCTTTGCCGACCCGTCCAAGCCGCTGATACTGGATATCGGGGCGGGGTATGGGCGGTTTTTGCTGGGGCTGATGCAGGTGGAGGCGTCGAAAAATGCGCTGGGGTTGGAGATCAGGGAGCCGATCATTAAGCGTGCAAACGAGTGGGCGATGCATCTCGGTCTGGACGCGCGGGTGCGTTTCGTGCGGTCGAATGCGACGGTGTCGATCTCGTCGTTGTTGTCGACGTATCCTGGTCCTGTGGAGTTGGTGACGATTCAGTTTCCGGACCCGCATTTCAAGAAGAAGCACCGCAAGCGTCGGATCGTGCAGGAGGGGCTGGTGCGGGACCTGATGGGGGTGGTGGCTCGTGGGGGTGGGGGGCGGGTGTTGCTGCAGAGCGATGTGTTGGAGGTGGCGATGGATATGCGGGATAAGTTTGAGGTGTTTGGGGAGGGGGGGTGGCGGGTTTGTGGGGGCGCCGGTGGGCACGACGGTGCGGTGTTTTTCGAGGAAGCGGAGGAAGCGGAGGAGGAAGGAGCAGCAGACGGGGAGGGAGAAAAGGGGGCGCCGGGGGCGCCGTTGACGTTCAAAGAAAAGGGGTGGTTGGTGAACAATCCGCTGCCGGTGCGGACGGAGCGCGAGTGTCTGGTCATGGAGCAGGGAGGCAGCGTGTACAGGGTGCTGCTCGAGCGGACGTAGCAGCAGTTCGATTATTCGATTATTCGATTATTCGATTATTCGATTACTTGTGAGCGTGAAGACAGCAAAATAATAGACACGCATGCATCATTGCGTTGATGACGGTGGGGCCTCGCCGTCGGCGTCGTCCTCCGGAACCTCTTCAATAACAACGCCCGCGTCTTCCCCGACCTCCTCTTCCCCGACTTCCTCCTCTCCAATCTCCGGATCGAGGACCGCAATCTGTGTCATCGTCCAATTCGTCGTCGCCCTCGAGAGGCTCCGCGATAACCGCAGCGAAGCGTCCCCTCCCGACAACTGTTCCTCGACCTCTTCCTCCACCGCCTCCACCGCCTCCACCGCCTCCATCAAGGTATCATACTTGACCACGATCGGCCCCGTATACTCCTTGCCGATCTCGACCAGCTCGACCTCCCCCGTCCCCGCCCCCACCTCGAACAGCTCGGGGGGCTTGGGCCCCTCCCCGCGCTCCAACCGCGCCCGCTCTCGCTCCGACACGATCCGTGCCACGTCCCGGTCGATCGCCGCCCGCCGACGCCCCTTGACAAACATCACCATGAGCGCCACCCCCACCCCGAACGCGACCACACTCACCGCCGAAATCACCAGCACGTAATTGAACGACGACGACCCCGTCTTCCGCTCCAGAGGATCTCCAGACATGTTATACGCCAGATCCCAGTCGAAATCCGGAGACTGACATTCGTCACACATCAGCGTGTACAACAGCCCTGGCGAACGAACAAACAGAGGAGACGCACACACGTCGTGAGCGAGCCAGTCGGCGAGCGAGTGCGAGGTAATCAACAACACCTACCGTTCTCACTGCACGTGTACCCCAGACCCCGTTCTTTGTACCCCCACTGGATGAAATTCCGGTAGTCGTAGTCGCACGACTCACCAGACGACAGCCTGATCTCGCTCGACCTGCCCAGGCTCGCCGACGAATAGACGAGCGAGTGGGCGCATTGCATCGTCATACCACAGCTCAGAGCCCCCACAATCTCGTTCGGCCAGACCCGAAGGAACTGCTGCCTCCTATAGACCACGACGGACGCGTCGCCAAGCGAGGTGTAGACCGGGTCGTAGGCCTTCCCGTTTGAGTCTGTGCACGATGTCTTCAACATGACACCGTACGTCCAGCGACCGGGTATCCTATTCAAGCCCACCATCAGGCTCGTCTCCGTCAGGTTGATGCCTGGACACGTGGGCAAGGTCGAACTCCCGTCAGCGGTGACCTGTCGAACCGTCGACGCGTCGTCCGTCGACGGCCCGCCGGTCCTGTACACCGACGGCAGCCCCCGGGAGAGTTTCCGACCATCGATGGTACCGATGGTCAAAACGAGCACTATTTGTACCAGCAGGACACCGAGCGCCGACAGTCGAAATGGCTCGAGTCGTGGGAATAACGTCATGGGTGGGTGAACCGCGTTGGTCGAGTCGTCCCACGACTGGGATGGAAAGGGATCCGCCGTCCGCGCCTATACACCGAGACCAATGGATACCCGTCCTACGGACTCGGGCGTGCGTGTATTCGCCGTGTATTCGCCCGTGTGGCTCTTTCGGTTGAATCACGTCCGGGTTGAAATCCGGAGAACCCCCACCCGTAGGCTATGTAAATCACTGACGCGCGAGACTCCGAGTAACAAGCGTGGAGACTCTGACGGGCGAAGGATGAGAATGCGGTTTTGTATCAAGTCTGGCGCGGCCGACCGCCGGGTCGGGTCCATCAGGGGGATCCGAGCGTAGGCCGTCCGCTGGCAAGGGGCGGTCGGGGTCCCTGGGTGGAAGGTCGTCCTCCTTGCCGAGAGGGAGAGAGAGGGAGAGAGGGAGAGAGGGAGAGAGGGAGAGAGAGAGAGAGGGAGAGAGGGAGAGAGGCCCCCGTACCGACCGAAGACGCGCTCTGCGGCCTGTCGGGCCTTGGCTTGGCTGGTTGGCGTCCGGCAGGTTGGTACTTATACATACATATACATACATACGACCGAACCGACAGGTAGATCGTACGCACGTACGTACGTACGTACCCTGCCATGCCTCCTCGTCCAAAACGCAAGCTCGCCGCGAGCGATGATGAAAACGGTGCATCCAAACCCAAAATCCAAGCCCAAAATCCAGGCTCCACCGCGAATTCGAACGCTATCTCATCCTTCCATACGATAACCGAGGACATACGGCAGCTTCATGAAGACTTGGAGCGCCTGGAACGCCTAATCTGCGAGGAATTTCGGCGCTTCTTTTCCGGGCCCACGCAAGGGAACACGTTCAACGCGCGTGTGTTCCACGAGTATGCGGTGCTGGACCTCCTCACGCAGGTGGAGGAGAAGTCCGTGAAGCTGCTGGGGTTGTACGAGGACGGGCGGGGGGAGCGCGAGGAAGAGCTCGAGGTGCTCAAGGCGTCGTCGGCGGGGGCGGGGCTGTTGAAGACGTTCGACGCCTACGTGGCGTGTGTGAACGCCGAGCTTGGTTCGCACGACGCGGCGCTTGTGGAAGATTACGACGGGATTGCGAAGCGGGCGTTGAAACGGGTGGACGAGGGGGTGTTGGAGGGGCGGGTGCGCGGGTTGTTTAGTGGGGAGGAGGGGCTCGGGCGGTACTTTGACGTGGAGGAGCTGTACGCGGCGTACAAGGGGGTCGAAGGGGTGTACTTGAAGTCTGTGGTGAGAGTGAGAAAGGCCGGGGGCGGCGGCGGGGGTGGCGGCGGGGGAGCGGCGGACGACAAAGCTGACGAAGCTGAGGCGGACGACGACGGGAAGACCGGGAAGACCGGGAAGACCGGGGAAGTGTCGTTGTCGCTTGCAGAGTACCTGGTGTCGTTGGGGGAAGGGCACGAAAGCGCGCTGTCGCTGGGGTTCAAGATGAAGAACCACGGGCGGTATGTGGGGTATTTGGAGCGGGTTGTGGGGTACTTGAGCGGGCTGTTCGCTCGGAGCAACCCGCTGAAGGAGTATTCGGCTGCCGAGCGGGAGATTGCCGGGGCGTTTGAGGCCGCGTGGGAGGGTCAAATCAAGGATCGGCTTGCGGCGTTGACGACAGGTGCGGGCGCGTCGGGTGCGTCGGGGGCGAAAGCCTGGGAGGGCGCGTATGCGAGCGTGGACGCGCTGGAGAAGGGTATGGACGGGGAGGAGATGAAGGTTTTATTGGCGTCGATGGGTCTCAAGTGTGGTGGGACGGTGCGGCAGCGGGCGGAGCGGCTGTGGAGCGTGCGGGGGAAGGCGCCGGGGGAGATTTACCCGGGCCTGTTTGCCGGGGCTGGTTCCGGGAAGAAACGGCGCGGAGGAAAGAAGAGGAAAGGCGAGGGCGAGGGCGAGGGCGACGGGGATGGTCAGAAAGAGAACGGGAAAGAAGGGCCTCGCAGTGCGCCTGCCGATCGTCCCGATCGTCCCGACGATATGGCGAGGAGGATTGCCGAGCTGGAGTTTGCCGTCAAGCATCTCTGCACGACCCCGTCACTGCTCGCGAAGCAATACAAGGCCACGATCGAAAAGCTGGAGAAGCGGCACGCGCAGACGTACGAGGAGTTCCAGGCCGACATGGAGGCGGAGATGGAGGACGACGTGGCTCAGAACGTGTTTGCGAACGAAGGCGACGAGGACGAGCGCGACGTGCATAACCCGCTAAAAATCCCACTTGGCGTCGACGGCAAGCCGATCCCGTACTGGATGTACAAGCTCCACGGGTTGAACCACGAGTTTCCGTGCGAGATTTGCGGCAATGCGACGTACTGCGGGCGGCGAGAGTACGAGAAGCACTTCACCGAGCCGAAGCACGTTGGGGGACTGCGGGCGCTTGGAATCACGAACTCGAGACAATTTTACGAGATTACGAGTATTTCGGAGGCTCTGGGGCTGTGGAACGCGATCCAGGGAAGAAAGAAGGCCGGCGGCGCGGTCGAGGAGGAGGTCGAGGACGCCGAGGGCAACATCATGTCGCGAGACATGTTGACACAGATGCAGATGCAGGGACTGCTGTAGACGTACTTTTTTCCGTTCGTGTTATAAGAGGCTCATTCCGTGCGACTGCGTGGCTGCTCTGAGTACATCTCTGGCGCGATCTGCACGGCCTGGGACGACGGCGACGATGCCGACGGTGCTGACGACGGCGATGCCGACGATGCCGACGATGCCGACGATGCCGACGATAACCCTGGAGGCACCCTCCCCAGCACGTTGCCCATTTTTTTGTCCTTGTTCAACCCGTTGCCCGACGCCCCCACCCCCCCACCGCCATCTGCATCATCACGCTCCTCGTCAAAGTCACTGTCGCTCAGCTCGCTCAGCGACAGCAGCCCGTCCTTCACGGCCACCGCCTTCTTGAACCGCTCGTAAGACTCGAGCGTCTCCCCAGCGACCTCCAGCGCAAACTTCTCGTCGCTCATCTTCAAGTAACTGAGCGGAAACGGCATCGGCGCCCCTCCCTCGAGCACCTGGCCCAGATACAGGTGCCGCATCTGAATCCGATTGCTCAACGACAGCGAAAAGTACCCCGGATACGAACACAGCGCCTTCACGTCCCCGCCCAGATGCTCCATCAGGTAGTGCCACTTGGGCGCCATGTTGGTCGTCACGCTCAGCGAGAAAATCTGCGGAAACCTCGTCACAGCCTGCGCAATGTCGCCCTCCCGCATCCCCACCCCACGCAAATACTCTAACCGCTCCAGCATACTGTCCAGCTTGTAATGCAGCACCTGCGGGTGCGCCACCACCACCTTGCTCAGGTCCGCCGCAGGCACCTTGGCCTTCTCCAACAGAAACTCCACCCGCTGCCGCATACTCTCCTCCGTGCACGTCAGCACCTGCGGATGCCGACTGATCAACTTCCCCAGCTGGCTCCGACTCAACCCCAGCCCCTCTTTCAAGAACAACACCCGCGGCTCCAACGTCTCCTTCATCCCCAGACTCATGATCATCGGGCTCTTCAACACCACCTTACTAATCATCTGCGCGGGAACGCCACACTGCTCCCCCAGAAACACAATTCGCGGCCGCACAGTCTGCTCGGACGAGTACTCGAGCACCCGCGGCGACTTGGAAATGAGCTTGACAATCTCCCCGTCTGACATCGACAACGCCTCCCGGAAGAACTCAATCTTCCGCGTGAGCGTCTTCGACGACGTATTGAAAATCTCCACCCGCGAATTGGAGATCTTCGCCAGCTGTTGGGGCGTGAACCCCAGCTCGGACAGGATGTGCACCTGCGCACGCCACGTCGACTCAAACCCGTTGTCGCTCGCAAACGCCGCCCACCCTTCCTTCGTCCGACCGTCCTTGACAATCGCCGAGAGCGACGGCGACGAACCGACGGGGGTGGGTGGTGGTCTTTTTTTCTTGCCGCCGCTACTTTTCGAGGGGGAAGACGCCAGAGCTTTGCTGCTGCTACCGCTGCTGTTACCACCACCGCTGCTGCCACCGCTGCTCTTCGTAGACGCCGATGAGGCCTTGTTCCCGCTCACGCTCTTCTTCTTCCCGCCGCCCGCGCCGCTCACGCTCAACCCTCCCTCCCCCATCCCGTCCCCCTTGAGCCCCTTCTCGCCCTTCTCGCCCTTCTCGCCCTTCTCGCCCTTCTCCACCAGCCGCTTCGCCATCTGCTGCTGCTGCCGAAACATCTGATTCTGCCGAAACTGCCGCATCCGCTGCAATTCTTTACTACTCGGCACCCGCAACCCCTTGGTCCCCGGCCTCGGCCGCTCCGCATGCGGAACCACCGCCGATTCCCGGCCCCGTCCGGAGGACAACCCAGACCGCCGCCTCTGCATATCCTTGCCGACCATGGTAATGGTCAACACGTGATGCAAAGGGACCGAAAGGGACGACGTCGGCGGGACGAGAGGCCACATTTGGAATCCCGCCCGGAAAAATGGACGAGAAACAGACGTAACCGCCTCGCCAACTCGACTCGGCGGTCACCAACTGGATGGACGGTGTACAGGGTCGAACTTCGCAATGCGCTATCTATCTACAAACCCGCAAAGTTCGTTGTGGACGTCTTCTTGTGGACCCACAAAATCGATTCGTCTCGAGCGAACGACGGCGCTGTCGCTTGGACTTGGACGTCACCGAGGCGCTGTCAGTGGTGGTGGTCCTATCTGTGACGTGACCAGACGGCCGGCGAGCGACGCGAGCGACGCGAG
>Ga0181582_10001180_pt1 | contig 20148 bp, 11 predicted proteins | sample 071ome_32_FD_132438 | JGI IMG/M metagenome (GOLD analysis project Ga0181582, IMG submission 132438) | Coastal salt marsh microbial communities from the Groves Creek Marsh, Skidaway Island, Georgia - 071405AT metaG (megahit assembly) | ecosystem: Environmental > Aquatic > Marine > Intertidal...
AGCGGCCGCGTCGAAAACAGCGGGGTGAACAGCGGGTCGCAGCGGCGCCCAAGGCAGGCGTGCGGGGCCGCGAAGGGGTGAGGGAAAAGGGTCAGCATCTGCGGAACAAGATGCGGGGAGACGTAGGGGTTTTATCACGAAAATCGCACGGATTCCGTCACTGACGAAGTGAATTTCGACGTCGCGACCGCTGCAAGTCCGATGTCGAATGCGAATCGCCGGCGGACAAGGCTATGTTGTGGCAAGGATGGCCAACTTTTGCGGAACGCGTTGGCCGAGCGACACGCACCTTGGTACTGTAAGGGCTGGAGTTGAAGGCGTTGTTTGGTCGTTGGGATCGCTGAGATGTTTGGAAGTGTGGGGATGGGGGGGGGAGGCTCCCTTTTAACGGCGGGGAAAAGGAACCTTCTACAGGGTTAGGGCCGTCTGACACCGTCGGACGCGCCCGAAGCTTGGCCAACGCGGGGAAGACCCTCACGCCAGAATCCCGGGCTAGCGGCGAGCCATTTTCGTTCGCGGTGTCTGCAAGTCACTAGGGGCGCCATCGACCCCGCCCGGTGTCTCAGGCAGGCATTCCCCCCCCACCCTTCCAAGGACCCGAGCTGTCTCTTCCGTTCCTACCCTACACCGAGCCGCAGAGTGTGTGCCAGTGCCATGGCGTGTGTGCACTCCATAGGATCGTTGCGTCTGCCATCGCGCGCCGTTATCCCTGCGGGTCCTCGAGCGGCGCGGCATTCGGTGAGGGACATCCGGAGTGGACCCTCCTGCAACGGCCCTTCATCGCTCGGCGCACTCCCAGCTGTAGGCTCTTGCACTGAAATCCCGTCCGCATCCGGGATTGTGACATCACATTCTCCGGAAGCGACGCGCGACAGCCCCCTGGAGTGGCGCCCGCGGGCGAATTCGCCACTCCTCGCCGCGCGGCGCACCCTCCATATCTCGCCCTATCTCACCCCGCTGCGCCCTCGCTGAGCGCGATGCCCCCGTGATGCTTCGTCCTGTAGGTTCGTGTGGCGCTCGTGTCGCGAGCGGAGGGAGATCAGAAGGCCACCGACGTTTCGGCGGACTTGGAGGACACGCTGAAGGCGGACCTCGAGCGCCTCAAGGCCGCTGAGCAGGCGAGCAAAGCCCGCTTCTCGGCAGACCTGTCGGCTCCCAGGGAGGACGACGAGGGGGAGGGGATCAAGGGGCTCGTAGACCAGTTCCTCATCGCCGACTTCTTCTTCATCCTGGCGGCCCTCGCGGCACTGGCCATCGCCATTGGCGTTAACATCGCCACGGAGGACGACACCCTCGCCCAGTACTGGCTGGCGCTGTGGCCCTTTGTCTTCCAGCCCGCCATTGGGATCCTCATGGCTGGGGCTCTCGTGAGCGGGGGGCTGGGGTGGATCCGGGAGCAGCAGGACAAGATGAAGTGAGCCTCCGGCACACGGGCCGGGTTAACTACACGTCCTGACCCATTGAACCCCCGGGCCCGGCGCAGGGGTCCCCGCGAGAGGCAAATCGTCGACCGCTCAGCAGACGAGCCCTTCAACCCATGGCACGCGCCCCCCCGCCCCTCCGCCCGTCCACCTCGCATCACTTGGCGGCGAGAACCTTGTTCAGCTCCTCGATGGTCTCGGCCTTTCCCACCTTGAACAGCGCCGTCCGGGGCTCCTTGGCCACCTGCCGCTCCTGCGTCTTGTGGTCCACCTCGAGCGGGTAAACGTTGCAGACGCCCATCTTCGGGTTGTTCTGCCCCGGGGTCAGCCGCATGCCCTCGTACACCGGGGTGGTGAGGAGGACCCGCCCGCCCTCCGTCTTGCGGAAGATGACAAAGGGCTTGCCCCCCGCCTTGGGCCGCTTGACAACCACCAGCCCCAGCCCGATCTCGTTCCAGCTCTTGTCCTTGAGATCCTGCATGAAGTACTTCGCCTTGGCCTCGAAGACGTTCTCGTTCTCGTCGTCCTCAGGCTCCGTGTCCACCCGCACGCGCCGGGCCTTGGCCTCCTTCTCCTCCTCCTCATCCTCCTCCGCCCCGTCGCCCCCGTCCCCAGCCCCCTCCTCCGCCTTTCCGCCCGCGGCACCGAACTGGAAGCCCCCGGACCCCGAGCCGAACGCTGGGAGGGCCCCGGTGGATGCGCCCCCGAAGCTGAAGCCTCCGGTGGGCTTCGAGGCGCCCGCGTCGCCGCCAGCCGAGGCCCCCCCGAAGGAGAAGAGGCCGCCACCGCTGGGCCTGGCGGCCGCGTCCCCGTCCCCGTCCTTCTTGGTGTCGGGCTTGGCCCCGAAGCTGAAGGCGCCCCCGAACGCCGGTTTCTCCTTGCTGGCGTCGGCCCCCGCAGGCGAGCCACTCTTGGGGGCCCCGAAGGCGGGAGCCACGGCGGCCTTCTCCGCAGGGGGCTCCTTCGCCGCGGCCCCGTTAGTACTCCCGAACGCAGGCGCGTCCGCAGAAGGCTTGGACCCGAACCCGCCAAATGCAGGCGCGGCATCGGCCTTCTTCGAACCGGGGGAAATCACGTCGCTGAACTCTTCCCGGATGCCCTGCGCGCAGGGCCCAGCCGAGCCAGTCGGGGTCACTGCCCAAGGTCCTGTTACGTTGTTCCCCCCGCGCGCGCGTCGAGTAGTTTGAGGCCCAGGGGGCGACACGGTGATCGTAGTATCAAGGATGGCAGCCGCAGAGACAGCCACGCGCAAAGATATAGAGAGCAAGCCAGTCAGCGGCCCACGTTCTCACCTCTGCGTGGTCGAGGTAGTCCTGGACGCCGGCCGTCCACAGCTCACCCGCAGCCATTGCGGACTGGGTGTTCACCCAGGTGAGAAACTGAGTGTTCAGCGCCTGCGGGGCGGAGCAGCAAGGCAGCGACTCAGCCTCATCTAGGGGGGAAGGGCTCGGGGAGGTCTAAGAAGGAAATATGCCGATCCTGGGCGCGAAGAAGGGTTTCCGGGAGGACGGATCTTGCCGTCCGGGCCGTACCTGGATGTGGGCAACAAGCTTGCTCTTGCGACCACCATCGCCAGAGGGGGGATCCGCAGAGGCGCCGAACATCGGCTTCTTGCTCCCAAAGGTCTGCTGGGGGGAGTCGTCGGCCTCGGCGGGCCTCGCACGCTTGGCCTTCCCCATATCAGTACTCTATCCGCAGCCGGCGAATGACCGCGGCCGGGGGGGGGGGCAGGTGCATGAATAAAGAAGGCGAGGGGTTGCAGCGCAGGCGAAGCAGCGCCCGAGTCGGGCGTGCGACGGGGGTAGCAGGGGTCTGTCCCTCGCGGTGCTCGAGTGGGTACCGGTGGCGGGGACTCTTTCGCCTGCACACCCTCACCTTCTCTCCACTCACTCGAAAGCCATGCAACGGGTTCCCCACGTCATCCTCGCGGCTCTCCTCGCCGGAGGAGTGGCCCTCGTCACCGCTCCTGTGTGCAGGGCAGCCGTCGTTCTCGCCAGCGGGAAGCTGGAGGCGTGCGTCAACGACGGGTCGACAGGGGAAACAGTTTTCTCGTGTGAGGAGAAGCTGACAGCGACTGTTGCCATACAGGACGGGGAGGTCTTGTCGACGTCGTCGCTCCAGGTCAAGATCTCCTGCATTGGCTCCCTCTCTGGGAAATGCCCGTGCGAGTGTTCATTCGAAAGCGATTCTGGTTGCACGTGCAGGTGAGAGCGCATTTTGTCGTATATTAATTCCATATAAAAGCGAAGGACCCGACACGGAGCGGCGAGTGCGGGGATATGCGATCCCGGACTCAGCGAAGGACCCAGTCCCTGAGCAGTGACCTCGCGCGCCCCCGCCCCCAGGTGATACGCGCCCAAGATGCCCCTCTCTGTCACCGTGCCTCTCATCTTGAGTTGTCCCCCGAACCCGCTACTCGGCTCCGCAGGGACCTTGACGACGACGTGGTCCTCTCCCTCAGCAAGTCCCCCACGAAGGTCACGTACCCACTGACATACGACAAGGTGGGAACCCGGTCCCAGGCTCCCCGGCGACCGCGACTCCCCCACACGCGCGTAACCCCGGGTCGCCCCTCCCCCTCCTGTTCGCTCAGTCTACTCCGCTCAAGTTCTTCGAGACGTACACGGTCACCCAGGACGGCGCCCTCGGGGGGCTCGTGGGGGGGGGCGGGGGGTGCGATGCCTCCCCGTCGTCAGACTCGCCCACCTGCGGCTGGGTCGCGGACGGCCGAGGCGACAGGATCCCCGACAGCCAGGGCTTCTGCTGCATGTGCTCGGTGTCGGACGGGCTGTCTGACCTGACCGGGTCGCCATCAACCCGCCGCGGGGACGTCTCATGCTCGCTCCTGGAGAACGGCTTCTACCTGGGAGGGTCCCCTGGCAGCGCCCACTGCCTCAACTTCTCGAGGCAGTTCTACCACGGGCACACCGTCGGGGAGGCGCGGATCGACTTCGACGTCCACGTCCACGGGAGTACAGTCGTGACGTCCGTGACCCCCGAGTGGGACCTGAGCGTGGGACCCCGAGACAGGGCCTCCGCCACCCCCGGGGGGGACATCATCGTGCGCCTGCTGGGGGACCTCAGCGGGTACTCCGAGGTCCCCGTGCTCGCCGGCAAGACGCTTTGGATCGAGGCGCTCGGGCAGGACGAGTACGTCGCGGAGATGGAGGAGGGCGGCGGCGACGCTGTCGCGGCCACGCACCAGCGTGACCCCCACCGCTACGTCCTGAGCGACCCCGACATGTACTCGAGGGACGGGTCCGAGTGCAACAAGATCAACACGGGATTCCACGCATTCCGAAACCAGCCCAACCGCTGCGAGGCGCCCGTCGGGACGTGCCTCTCGAACGGGCTGGCGCAGGTGATCCGGGAGGACGACGAGCGCATCGCGCTGGGGACCACCCCCCGGCACCGGCTGCACCGGTTCTACGGGGGGAGCCCCCCTGAGAGCTTCTGGCCCAACGACTGGGACCCAGACGGGAAGCTCTGGAGGCTCCAGATCCCCCACCTGTCGCAGGCGACGAGCCTCCTCTACTTCGAGATGCGGGCCGACGGGCTCCGATTCTCCCGGAACAAGTCCCCCGGGCAGATCGCCCTCGCGCAGGTGTGCACGTTCGGGGAGACGCAGGAGTGCGGGGGATTCGAGGCAATGACGCAGCGGGGATACCTCGACGTGTTGGTGCAGAACTCAGGGGGGGTGGCAGCGAACTACCGAGTGCGGGTGGGCAACTGCACGGCGGGCGTTCTGGGCATGGAGGAGCAGCTCCGGGCGATCGAGCCGGGGGACGAGTTCCGCTTCACCTTTGAGCTGTACATGGAGACCCCCGAGGCGAGGGAGGACAACGAATGCGTAGTCTACCTGGAGAACGAGTGGGCCGAGGTCCTCGACACAGAGAGGGTTGGCTTCTACACAACAGCAACGCAGTTCTCCGACGGCTGGGACAACAGTGCGAGGCCCGGGGAATCCGTGGCGGTCGTTGGGGGGGGGCGTTCGTGCAAGGAAAAGTGCCCGGGCCTGTTCGACGTGTGGTGCGTGCTCCGTCACGGCTGCTGGAAGAACCTGTTCACGACGCTCTTCACCCTCGGCATGGTTCTCGTGGCCCTCGTTGCCGCCGTGTTCATGGTCAAGAAGGGGTGGTGCACCGCCTGCAGGATCGTGCGCGCGAAGCAGTCGCCGGGACTCCCGGCTAGGGACGACAGCCCCGGCCGGGCGTACCGGCAGGACTGGTGGCAAGCACCCCGCAGGAGCAGGGAGCGCAGCGAGTACCCTGACGTCAACGGCTGGGAGTCCCCGGCAGGCCCACGAGGGCGCCCTCGGCCGCGACAGTAGGCAAAGATGGGGCAACCGCGCTGACGAGCGCACAATTGAAGTCCCCGCTGTCCCTCCGTCCCTCGGCACATGCTGCGCCACCAGTGGTGGCGCAGCCCGTGCCGACTCGGCCTGCTCAGCAGGCTCTGAGAGCTTGACGCAGGGCTGACACACCCCCAGCTCCGCTCCTGCCCTCGGCCTGGCACTGCAGCGACATCGCCAGGTGGCAGCTTTTGGCCCGAGTGGCGTGCTTAGGGCCCTCAGTTTCCGGGACGCCACGTCTGCGGGGCACAGGAAGCTTTTAACCCACGCAGGGCCCTGTTGCCCTGGTGGGAGTCTTTGGAGAACTACTGGGCGCACTGTCGGGAGCGCCCGAGTATTGATTGAGCGCGACCGCAAAGAAACGCCAAGAACGCTTATTGGCGCTGGGTGTACGCTTTGGCATCGATGTCGAGGCCGTCAAGGTGAGCAAAATGAATTCGCGACACCGCTACCGAGCGCCCCGCTGCTCTGCAGCCCTCGATAACGCCCAAATCCGGAGTCAAGCGAGTTACTTTGCGTCATTGTACTATTTTTTATCCGACAGACCAGCGAAAAGTTCCCTACCCTGCGTATACCGGCCTCAGTCGCGGTCAACATGCCCCCCGCATGCCACAACGTCACGAGAGCAGGAACCCCAGAAGCTCCCGGACGCGCGGTCCTGGGGCCGAGATGTTGACCCGCGGGCACAAAGAACTGTTAAGAGCGGACGTGCCCCTCCTGTCCCTTTCAAAAACCGCAGCCAGGGGAGCCAGCGGGCGAGTGTTCAGGGCAGCAGGCCCGGCACGCAGCAGGGGACGCGGGGGTCAAGCCGGGGGATCGACACCATCCCGGAGCGGTTGCCAGAGGGGCCGATGGAAGACGAGGTCAAGCTGCTCCTGTCGTACCGGTGTACTATCCGCGATAAGACGGCGACCCTTCCCTTCTTTCCCCCGGCCGAACCGGCGGCGGACGCCCCGCCCGCGAAGGGCAAGGGCAAGGCCGCTGCAGCGGCAGACGCCCCCCCACCGGAGTGGCAGTGCGACCCGGAGACGGGCTGGAGCGTCTCGCTGCGGGTCCCCCCCCTGGTTAAGGGCGGGGCTGAGATGAAGCCCCCGGAGTGCAAGGCTCTCGAGCGCTTCGACCTCGGGGAGGGGGCCGGAACGTGCGCTGCGACGCCGCTCCCTGTCGAGGACCCGCCGCCCCCGCCGCCCGCCCCTGCTGCGGAGGAGGACCCCCCACCGCCCCGCCCGGCTCCCGTGATGAAGGCCAACCGCGACCGGGTGTTCGTGCTGTCGGGGGAGGCGGAGCAGACCCTGACGGTGAATGCGGCGCTGGTCCGGACCATGGCCGGGGCCCGGGGGGAGTGCCCGGTCCACTTCACCGTGCACCGCCTCAAGCAGAGCGCGGCCCAGGCCGAGGCCCCCGAGGGCGAGGAGCCCCCGCCCCCCCCCGTCGAGGTGGACAAGGAGCGGGGGGACAAGGGCGACATCAAGTTCGACGTGGTCCTCGACCTGGCCGATCTCCTGGCCCAGGAGCCGCGGGTCGTCCAGACAGTCCCCGCCAAGCACGGCGCCGTCCCCGCGGAGATCGCAGCCGCGTGCCCGGAGATCGCTTCGATCGAGCTCTCCGTGACGGTCGTCCAGCCCGAGCCCAAACCGGCCCCTGAGGCAGCAGCGGAGGGCGACCAGGGCCCCGCGGTGACGGGCGGGGCCGAGGGCGACGACACGCCGGCGGACGGGGGGCCGGACGCCCCCCAGCACGCCCCCGGGGCCCCCCGGCCGCTGCTGCCGCTGGGGCTGGCGCGCATGTACAACCCCATGGTGCTCCGGGTGGTGTCCGTCAAGGACCTCCCCGACCTGCCGGCGACGAGGCAGCAGCTGGACGAGCTGTGCGACCGGGTCGAGGTGCGGTTCCGCCTCCCGATGGTCGAGGAGCCCTTCGCGTTCAAGGGCGAGGCCGGCCCCTGGAGGGACCCCGGGATGCCGGGGGAGCCCAGCCGGCGCACGGTGGCGTTTGACGGGGCCAGGGTGGTCATGCTGCTGGGGGAGCTCGACGTGGACCGGCTCCAGTCCCAGGCGCGCACGGAGGTGGTCCAGTTCAGCGTCTTCGACCGGGTCGTGGTCGTGGAGGAGCCGGACGTGGTGGTGCCGCCCCCGGAGCACCGGGTGGAGGTGGAGCTGGCCGAGGAGGAGGCGGAGGAGGCAGAGGAGGTGTTCGGCAGCGCGCAGTGGCCGCTGTCGGACCTCTCCAAGCGGACGCGCGTGTGGACCCGGCTCAACGTGCTCCCAGGGACCAACCTCCGCGCCGCCGCCGGCCTGGACTGGAAGACGCGCCCCGGCCGGTACCTGGAGGCGGAGTCGTACCTCAAGCTCGACGTCAAGACGGCGGTCAAGATTCCCGAGACGACCGGCGCCCCACACCGCCGGCCGTTCCAGCGTGCGGTGTTTGTGATGGACCACCGAGACACGGAGCTGCTCCACCGCCTCGAGCGGACCATCAAGGTGCTCAACGCCATCACCCTGGGGATGGTGGAGCACCCCGTTGCTGACCCGGCGGAGCCCGACCTGGGGCCGATGCCCGAGGAGCCGAAGGACGAGGACGGGGAGGAGGAGGAGGAGCCGGCCAAGGACGCCTCGGTCTCCCGGCGCAAGGCCGCGAGCGTCAAGGCGCAGAAGTTCAAGGACGAGCACGACGCTTGGCGCGAGGCAGTGGAGGAGCGGCGGCGGCTCATGGACGAGTACGAGGAGGCGGTGCAGCTGGCCAAGGCGGAGCGGCTGACGCACCGGTACGACCTGGAGGACGTGTCGTCGCACACGCTGGTGGTCATGTCGACGAAGAAGATGACGCAGGAGGAGGCGGAGGACCCCAGCCTCAACCTGCTCACGGCTTGCCAGGTCATCGACTCGCAGCAGCGGCTGCTCCTCGTCGAGGGCCTCGCGGACGGGTGGATGCGGCAGATCATGCACTTGTGCGAGGTTGCCCTCGTGGAGCAGGCGCCCGACCACTGCAAGCGGCCCCGCCGGGCCCTCTGGTCGCCCCTCCTCACCTACGACGAGCGCGTCCTCCAGCACTACGGCATCCACGCGGAGCAGGTCAAGCTGCGGGCCCCGATCCCGGACCTCGTGTCCGAGGCGGGGTCCTTCAGCACCGGCCGTGTCCGCGATCTGTGCAGGGAGGGCGTCCGGAGGCTCCACGCCGTCGCGCGCGCCGACTTCACCCGGCTCGTGGAGGACCTGCGACTGTTCCCGTCAGGGGCCATGATCGACCTCGTGTACAAGAAGTTCGGCGGGGAGCTGACCAAGGAGGACGTGCTCGGGTGGACGGAGCCGAAGAAGAACCGGCACCGGGGGACGCGCGCCGGGTCGAGGGCCAGCCGCGCGAGCCGCGCCACGGGGATGTCCCGGATCTCGGGTCAGCCCAGCAAGGCCGGGACTATCTATAGCCAGGCCGAGACCTCGAGCAAGGGCGCGGCGGGCGCCCCGGAGCCCCTGGACGACGAGGACGAGGACAGCGACTTCAGCGACGAGGATCCGGCCAGGAAGCCGTACGTGCGCCCCTGGAACGAGCTCTACCTGGCCGAGGTGGAGCGGCGGGCCCGGGAGCGCGCCGGCATCGACTGGGAGGTGGTGAACGACGAGGAGCGTCGCGAGCTAGGGGAGACGCTGGGGCGGGAGCTGCGGGAGCGCTGGGAGACGTGGAACCCGCAGAGGCAGGCGCTGGAGGAGGTGCTGGCGGCGGAGGACCCGCACGCCACGGCCCGCCAGATGATGGAGGAGTGGGAGGCGAAGCAAGCCCCGCTCCCCATCCCGGGCACCATCAGCGCGGCTGAGGCGAAGGCGCTCAACTGGTGTCCCCACGGGGCCCCCTTCCGGTGGCCCGCCCCGAAGGACCCGCAGAGCTTCCGGGCCCACCCGAAGAAGCCCAGCGACGCGCGCGCCGAGGACCTCCACGAGCCCTGGGAGGAGGGCAAGGCCATGGGGGAGCTGCCCCCGCGGGAGGGGATCGACCTGATCAAGGAGGGCAAGGTGCCCTTCGTCAACATGATCCAGACGGGGGGGGTGCTGGAGAAGGACCCCGGGTACTTCAAGAGCGTGCACCTGACGGGGGCCGGGCTAGCCAAGGAGATGGCCGAGGCGAAGCGGCGGGAGCGCGAGGAGTTCGCGCGCAAGGTGGTGGTCGACGACGTGACCTTCCGGGCCGTGGTGCCGACGCGCGACCACGTCTCCGACCTGGACCGGAACGCGCCGTGGCTCGTCGACAAGCCGCAGAAGCTTGTCCACAAGACGATGCGCCCCAAGGTCAGGCCCGCGCCCATCAGCATGCACCTCGAGGAGCCCTGGAACCCCGGGGACAAGGACGTCCTCCTCCGCAAGCCAAAGCCCGACAAGTGGCTCAACGGGCCCGAGACGGACTTCCTTACAAAGAAGCCCGAGACGGGCAAGGTGTACCACTTCGGGGCCACGCAGAAGCTGAAGGCGACGGAGCGGGAGCGGGACTCGTGACGTGCGTTGAAACGCGACCCCGGGAGACGCGTCCCCGTGGTAGTACCCCGCCGCGTGGAGCTTCGCGAGGTCCAGGGCGGCGCAGAGCACCTGACTCCGCAGCCCCCGGGGGGGCTGCTCCCCTCAGCTCGAGCACGACAGGCACACCACGCCGGGGCGCTTGGCCATGTCGGGGGGGGCCACGCCGGCGTAGAACTCCATGCCCTCCTGCTCCTCGTACGGTCTCTTGAGCACCTCGTGGAGCTCCTGGACCTTGGAGTAGTCCCCCGCCTCGGCGGCCTCGATGGCCACCTGGCACAGCCAGTTCCGGGGGATGTAGACGGGGTTGCTGGCGTCCATGGCCGCGCGCCGCTCGTCAGCGTCCCAGCCCTCGGCCCGGAGCACCTCCCGGTACATGTTGACCCACTCGCCCCACTTCTTCTCCTTCTCCTCGTCCATCCCGGGCCCCAGCTCCGCCCTCAGCCCCTCGGGGATCCCCTCCCCCTCGGCCTCCACCCACCGCAGGGCCCGGAACGTGCGTGTGAAGTCGGCGTCGCAGTCGTACATGTTCTGCATCAGGGGCGTGGAGACCTTGATGTCGTACTCCCGCAGGCCCATCTTGCGCGCCATCCCGGCCGTGTACTCCTCGTGCAGAGCGTCCGCGTACCTCTCCAGCCCGGCCTCAGCCTCCCCCTTGGACAGGAGGCCCGCCGCCGCAAGGGCGTTGGCCAGCTGGGCGAGGTTCCACTGCCCGATCTCGGGTTGGTTCTTGAAGCAGTACCGCAGGCCGGGCATGTCGGTGGTGTTGGGGGTGAAGTTCGGGTCGAAGGCCTCAAGGAACCCGTACGGGCCGTAGTCGATCGTCACCCCGAGGATGGACATGTTGTCCGTGTTGAGCACCCCGTGAACAAACCCGACGAGCTGCCACTTGGCGAACAGCACGCCCGTGCGCTCGCAGACCTCGGCGAACCAGCCGGCGTAGTCGGGCTTCTTCAGGAGGCCCTCCTGCCAGTACTGGGGGTAGTGTCTCCTCACCACGAAGTCGGCGAACTTCTTGCACAGCGCCTTGTCCCCGCGGGACGCCGGGAGCTGGAAGGAGCCGAACCTGACGAAGGTCGGGGCGACACGGGTGGTCACCGCCCCGGGCTCCCACTTGCCGTTGCCGTTGTAGAACATGTCGCGCATGACGGCATCCCCGGTGCCGACGAGGGACAGGGCGCGGGTGGTGGGCACCCCCATAGCGTGCATAGCCTCGGAGCAGATGAACTCGCGCAGGGAGGAGCGGAGGACCGCGCGGCCGTCGGCGCGGCGCGAGTAGGGGGTCTTCCCGGCGCCCTTGAGCTGGACCTCCTGCGACAGGGCGCCCTCCCCCCCGGGGGTCACCTCGCCCAGGACGATCGCGCGGCCGTCCCCCAGCTGCCCCGCCCAGTGGCCGAACTGGTGCCCCCCGTAGCACTGGGCGTAGGGGTCCATCCCTGCGGGGGCGGGCTCTGGCTCGGGCTCGCGGGGCCGGGCGCCGGGGAGGGACGGATCGAGTGGGGGGTCGACGGTGGCCGCCACCTATCCACTGCCGCGACTCACCCTTGAGGGTCGTCGCCCCGCCAAAGACCAGCGCGAACTCGGGCCGCATGACCTCGTCCGAGTCCAGGCCCAGGAGGTCGCACACGTCCTCCGCGTAGCAGATGAGTGAGGGCTCGCCGGCCGCGGGCGTAGGCTCCACGCGGGAGTAGGCGGCCCCCTCCACCTGCCTGACGCCGTTGTTGGTGTTCGGGTCGGCCGGCATCTCCTTCTGGAACGAGTTGGTCCACTGGAGGCCCTCGAGGGTCGTCCTCTTGGTCACCGGGGCGACATCCGCTGCGGCCGACACGCCGGTCATGGCGCGGCTAGTGGGCTGCGAGCGATGCGACATGTCGTGTTGGTCCCCACTGGCGGGTGAAAGGCGCTTCCCGAAGATCGCAACGCGGCAGAAGAGGCGAAGAAGCGGTGCTGGAGCGAAGCGTGGCCACGAGCGTCCGGGGGGGGGGGGGCTGCGATCGAGGGACCAGAACCGAGCGCCTTACCTTGACGCGGGAGAAGGCCGCACGAATGATGACGCCAGGAACCTTGAGCCCCACGGCGGCGCCCTTGGCGAGCATCGTCAAGAGGGAAAGGGCGACCGTGGTGGCAGGGTGCGGTGGAGCTGTCGTGGAGCCGCTCGACGCGTCGATTCGGGCGGTGACGACGAATTGTGTCGCTCTGCGGCCTCTCGCGGTGTCCAAGCTCCTCTTCCGTGGGTACAGGTCCCTCCCCCGGATCCTGCCGCGCGAAATGCGACCCCTCTGCCCGTCCGTCTAGGCGCAAGCCCAGCAACACTGCGTGTTCTCGATGGATTCGGTCCGACGGCTGCCCTGACCGAAGAGCGAGCGGTGTCACCATGGTCTCGGAGGGGACAAGGGCCGGGCGGGCGCACGACACGCGGCCGCTCCGCCGCTCCGTGCACACCAGCGACTCCCAAGGCGAGCGGGCCAGCGCAGGAAGCCCGCAGCGTGACGATGAGGGGGGAAAGGCAGAGCACCAAGAGCCGGGATGCGCAGCGCCACCAGGAGCGCAGGCGGAAGGAGGCGCTCGAGAAGCTCCAGAAGGAACGGGGTAGGCGCAGGGACCTGGCTATCAAGATGGCCAGGGCGCACCAGAGCGAGTTTCTCGCGGTGAGCCGGGTTGGGTCGGGAGGGGGGGTCTTTCGCGCCCCTTCCGTGGCGTGCGGGGGCACGATTCCGGGGTTCCGGGGGACTTCCGGGTCCTTATGATGGAGATGGGTCCGAATTCGATCATACGATCCCGTGATTCGGAGCGGGACTCTGACAATCGCCGCGCAACTTCGATCTTAGACGCAGCAGCAGCAAGGGGCGGGGGAGCCGGAGGATATGTCGACCGACACTCCCGGGGAGGGGCAGCGGGGCGACGCCGCCGCGACCACCTCGACTCGCGTGGGCCCAGGTGAGGAGCCCCTCGGCGGGCGCGCGGCGCCCTGCACCGGCGGTGCCCGGACCAGCGGGCCCCCCCCCGCCCACCCCGCCCCCGCCCCCGCGTGCCCGCAGACGCCCAGAAGCGGATCCGGCTCGTCGAGTTCTGGTCGAGGCAGATGATGATCCCGGAGTGGATGACCGAGCCGCCGGCGACGCTGGCGACCGAGTGGCTGGTCCTCGCGCGCCCCGAGGGCGTCCGGTGCCTCGTCGTGAGCGGCGCCGGGTGGACGGTCGCCCGCAAGCGCAGTGGGGCGCTCCTGGCGCGGTTCCGGTCGGGGCTCCCGGGGGGCGGGAGGGGGGCCGACCCGGCGGGCGGCGTCGGGTGCATCCTGGACTGCGTCTTCGACCAGCCCCGCGCCACCTTCTGGGTCACCGACGTGCTCCTCTGGCGCGGCCTCGAGATGGAGGACTGCGGGGCAGACTTCCGCCTCTTCTGGGTGCGGTCCAAGGAGCAGGAGGGGCTGTCGACGGGGCTGGGTCCCGCGCCGGGGGGGCCCTCGGGCGCGGCACCCGGGGTCCCGGGCGGCGGGGCGGGCCCGCGGAGCCCCGGGGGCAGCCCCCTCACGAACAACGGCCCGGGGGGGGTGGAGGTGGAGGGCGACGGACGCGGGGTGAGCGTCCGGGCGGTGCCCTTCTGGGCCGCGGACGAGGCGGGGGTGCGGGAGGCGTACGGGTCGGGGGCCCTGGGGTACGACCGGGACGGGCTCCTGTTCGTGCACCGGGGGATGATGTACGCGGGCGGCGGCACCCCCCTCGCGCTCCTGTGGAAGGACGGGGCGTCCAGCCGCTACTTCATCGAGACGGACGCCGGGGGGGGCGTGCCGCGGCACCAGAGCACCGTCCTGCGCCTGCGCATGGACGGGACGGTGGCGACGGAGGACGATCCCCCCGTGGTCGTGGCCCGGATGCCCGCCGCCTTCATGGACGCGCAGCGGACGGGCCCCGGGCGGCCCCTGGGTCCCGAGGGGCGCCTGCTGCGGTTCACCGTGCGGGAGGGGGGCATCACCCTCGTTGACGGGGCCCCGGCGGGGGCCGACCTCAAGCTCGAGGGCGTCGGCAACCAGAAGCGCGGGCGGGCCGACTCGTGGAGCAAGATCGTGTTCCAGCACCTCGCCCGGACCCGCCCCCTGACCATCGCCGCCGTCCTCGCCGCCGCGGGGGGCGAGGGGGGCGAGGGGGGCATGGCCGACGGGTGACGGGCGGGGGGTAGCCCGCGGCGCGAGGGCCGGCGGGCGTCCCGCGGCCGGTTCAAGCGCCCCCCTCAGCCCGACAGCGCGTCCAGCCTCCCCAGCACGTCCTCGAGGTCCGAGGAGAACTGCCCGAGGGCCTCGGCGGGCGCTGCCCGCCCCCCCGCGTCACGCTCCAACTCCTCCAGCTCCTCCCGGAGCTGCCGCTCGAGCTCCCCGTACGCCCCGCCCGCCGGGACCGCGGCGCCCCCCGGCGCCCCCGGCGGGCCCCGCTCCGGGAAGCGCATGTTCATGGCCGCCGTCACGAGGCGCCGCTCGCGCGCGGTGAGGTCGGGGGCCGCCGCCCCCTCCCTGAGGGACGCCTCGACCTCCCGCAGGCGCCGCAGGGCCTCGGCGTCCGCGACCCGCGACCCCGCCGCGCGCGGGGGGAGCGACGCCATCCCCTCGGTCGGGTCCACCCCCCGCAGCTCCGCCCCCAGCTCCGCCTCGAGCTGCTTCCGCAGCGCCCCCAGCCGCTCCTGCATCCGGGCCCGGCAGCCCTCCAGGTCAGCCGACACCTCGGCCCGCCACCCGCGCAGCTCCTCGATCACCGAGTCGATCTCCGACGACAGGGCGGTCGTCTCTTCGGCCAGGGCTCTGCGGGAGGGGGCGGGGCGGGGGTGGGGTGGGGGGCGTGCCGGGTGTCCGGGAGCCGGGGGGGGGGGGTTTCGCGAAAGGACCCCCCGGGACGCGGGCAGGATGCCTGTGCGGGTGGCGCTGCCCCTCGCCCGCACCTGGCGGGGGCGTCGTCCTGGACAATGTCGGCGACGCGCGGAGACGGCCCGGCCACCTCGCTGCCCGCGCTGCCGGAGTCGCTGGCCCTCGACATTCGTGCCGAGAGTTCGCGCAGGGGAGAGCGCGCGCCGGGGTTGCGGGGGGCGCGGCTCGCGTGCCTTCGGGGAGAAGGCGAGTCGAGCGCTGGGGCACCCGCCGGCGACCCATGAGAGTGGGACGGTGGCCTGTGGCGGTCTCTGAGGAACCCGTTCAGGGAGCATGACAGGCACACCCGCGGGACTGCCTGGTGTTTGAAGAAGCACCCGCTCGCCACGACTTTTGGGCCAGCCGACGCTATCTCCGGATGACGTGTGGCCTGAACGCCAATTCTTGGACTGGGACGAACTTGACGCGGCGGCGGCACATTCAGGCCCGGACAGGAGGACGAGCTCACCGCCCACCTCTGTGGAGCTCGTGGGGGGCACTGGAGCGCCGGGGGGCGCGTTCCCGTCGCTGTGGGGCACAAGAGGGCCGGTCGTCATGGCGAGATCGCAACGGAGTGGGTTCAACGGGTTCGTGGAGGTCGACCGGGCAGGGCGCATGAAGTTCGTCGCCGTCCTGCTCCTCGTGGGGGCGGTGTTCGCGTTCCTCATGAGCGCCTATTACCGAGGTGATCGCCGGGGGCCGCCCACCCGCGGCGCCCTAGAGGGGCGGCCGACGCGGGACGTCCGCGCTACCCGGCCGCTCTCGACCCGCCCCCCCAGCGCCGCCCGCCCCCCCCTCCCCCGTGGCCGCCCGCAGGCGGCGGTAGCGTTGGGGTGAAGCACCCCACCAGGGCGGGGCCGCTCCCTGCCAACTTCGAGGCGACGCCGGGCGCGTCGCTGGACCCCGAGGAGGACGTCCCGGACTGGGTGTACCTGCGGGGGCCCGGGCACGTTCCCGACAAGGTCACGGCCCATGCGTGAGGGGACGCCACGAGTGAGGGGACGGACGCCCCGTCGCCACAGGGTTTCCTTGAACGGTGTGCCACGCCGCCACGGGGAGGACGGGACAACGAAATGGGACCTATTCTACTCCAGTGTTGCTATGCTAGGGTTGCTACCTGCCCTCACGAGAGCACACGGCGCGCGGCGCCACACAGCGCCTCGATGGTTGCGACCACCCCCCCGGGGCTCACTGCCGACGCCTCGAGCCGCCCCGCCCACGTCGAGATCTGCGCCAGGAGCTGGCGGGCGCTCCTCGCCCCGGCGTGCGGCCGGAGCTCCTCGCCGTCGCACAGCTCCAGCGCCATGTGCGCCATCGCCTGCACGGACCCCGCCACTGCCTCGGCCTCCTGCGGCGAGCACGCCCCCGTGAGCCCAGCCACCAGCCCGCCGATCCCGTCCACCACCGCGCGCAGCTCCCCCAGCCCGCGGTGCTCCGCCCGCTCCTCGCCCGCCCGCGTCTCCCAGGCTCGCACCGCCTCGGGGGCGTCCTGCGGCCACGCGGGGCTCCTCGCCCCAGCCGGCAGGCCAGCCAGCCGGCTCTTGCCCTGGCCCGGCCCCGGCCCCACCAGCGAGTCCGTGTCGAAGTCGAGAGCGCGCCGCGGGGGCGGGCTGGTCCCCGAGGCCGTGTCAACCCCGCGCTGGGCCAGGGGGGGTGGCACCGCCGCCCGGCGGGGGGGGCCGGCCCCGGGATCACTGCCGGCGTCGCGGCCTGCGTCCTTCTTGCCGCGCTTGAAGAGGCCCTTGAGCTTGTCCTTGAGCCTTCTCTTATCCGCCGATCCACCCTCCGACGCGCCGGCGCCTCCGCCGGCGAAGGTGCTGTCGTTGAGCGCCCCGGCAGTCGGGGGCACGAAGGTGACCGGGGACGCGTCGACATGGCTGAGCGCCGCCCACGGCTCGGGGAGGACCGGGACCCGTTCCTCCGCGATGGACGGCAACGGGGGGGGCGACCCCGGGGCGACCCGTGACGGCGGGGCCTCCAGGAGCAGCATGCCGGCGTGGGGCTTGAGCATGATCGAGAGGTCAACGTCGTCGGGGATGGCGGCGTCGTCATCGTCGTCCGACTCGACGCGGGACACCTCGGCGGAGGCGGACTCGCCCGGGACGTCGTCGTTGTTCTCGAGGAGGGGGCTGAGCTTGGACAGGAGGGCGTGCTGGAGCTCGCGGGTCTGGCACTTGAGCATGCGCTTGCGCGGCATGGTCAGGTGCAGGCGACGGTACCTCACCTTGCACTGGAGCACGAGGGACAGACCGAAGAGGTCCACCTTGAGGATCTGCGAGTACCTGGCCGTCCACCGCACCACGCGCTTCTTCAGGTTGAGGTACACGACGCGGACGTTGGTCAGCAGCACCGCCTTGTTGGGCTTGTTCTGCAGGAAGTCGACTACCCTCTCGTCCGCGTACCGCCCCTGGCGAAGGCGCTTGATGACGGCCGTCCACCGCTGGCACAGCTCCACGTTGCCCCGCAGGCCTGCGGCGCCCCCCAGGCCGGCGCTGGGCGCCTTGACGCGGGCCATCTCGTGGGTGTCGCCGGCCAGGCCCCCGCGCTTGGGGCCGATATGCTGCACGGAGGCCGCCATGCCGGCGACTGTCTTGGAGGTGAACTCGAGAACCCCGGTGACCGGCTTGAATGCGACGCCCATGACGCCGGTCACGACTCCCTTGGCGAACCCCTTGACCCCCTTCTTCTCGGCGCCCGCGATAGGCGCCTTGACGAGACCAGCCAGGCCGTCGACGATTCCCGACATCAGGTCCTGGGTGCCCAGCGCCAGCCCCGAGACGATGCTCGTCGGCTTGCGCCTGGAGCGCAGCATGTACTGGTCGTCGAGCGCCAGCCGGCTGAACCCCTTGGAGAAGATGTCCACGACCTTGCCGCTCGTGGCGAACACGCCCCCGACCGTCGTCTTGATGACCGTCCCCGTGCCGACCGTCAGCGCGAGGGAGAAGTCCTTCACGTTCCCCTCCCTCCCCGCCAGCACGAGGGCCGATGCCACGGTGGACACTACCCCGTAGCTCGTCTTCGCCACAAAGTTGACCGGGGCGAGGATGTCGACGGCGCCGAGGATCTTGTACATCTGGTGCACAGCCTGGTTCGTGTAGTGCGATACAATGTCCTTGACCAGCTGTCGCTCGTCGACAAACGCGTTCTCGAAGTGCAGTGTCTTGATCTCAATGTCGATGTCGGTGATGTCGAGCATGTTGATCCCCATCACGCGGAAGAACTTCATTGCCGAGCCGAGGTCAGGGTTGGAAAGGTAGTTGAGGCCAGCGTCGTCCCCGCCGCCCGCGGGGTACGGGAGTACCGTGACAGTCAGGCGGATGGGCAGGATGGTGAGCTTCTCGAAGTAGAACATCTGCTGCTTCTGCGAGCCTTGCGCCGCCGTCTTGTAGTCGACCGACGTTTTCTCCAGCATGGCCAGCAGCCCCGCGACCGCGGTGTTGGTGACCACGCCCTGCTTTGCCCTGCTCCGCCTCCCCTTCGCCCGCGTCTTGAGGACCCGGTGGTCCCGGGCGTGCTCGTATTTAGGCTGGTATAGGTCGTCGTAGTTGATCCGGGACACGAGGGACATAAGTGCGTCGATGAACTCCTCCTCCACGACCAGCGCCATGGGTGAGACCCCCAGCGTCAGGTTGTTGAAGAGGGCAAGGCCGGGCTGGCTGAAGGAACGGAGGGCGCGCATGTCGATGAATGGCGCGTCCGGGTCGTCCGTGGGTGATCCGACCTGCAGGGCGCTCCGCTCGATAGACCGGCCCAGGATGACGGGGTGCCGCGACGACAGGAGCTGGTTGTCGACCTGCAGGCTGCGCACCGCGGCGTGGATGTACTCGTTCTCAGCGTTCCTCCTCACATTGAGCTCGATCCCGGTGACGGAGGCGTAGAGCAGCTCCGAGGGCATGCGAGTGTTCATGTTGCTGAGCCCCGAGTCAACAAGCAGGACACCGATCCCCTTGAGCCCGACCTCGACGTTCAGCGAGCCAGCGGAAGCCTCATTGTCGTCGCGCCACCGTAGTCTGACGTGGAGCTCCCCGGTCTCGACCGTCTTCAGCACGGACCCGCCTCCAGGTGCCTTGACCTTGACCTTGGCCGTGAGCGGGAGCCAAGCGTACCGGGGCATCGAGTCCTCCAGGGCCCACAGCTGGATCTTGACGGAGCCCAGCTCCTTGTCCGACCGGCCCAGGCGCTTGCGGATGACAGTGAACTCGAGCACGTCGTTGAGCTGCGCGGGCTCGAACTCGAATGACTCCCCGAAGGCGGGCGTGGCAGCGTTCTTGACCACCCGCGTCTGGCTGCTCTGCACGCCCACACCCCCGATCCCGGACCGCATGAACATCTTGCAGTATGTGTCCTGGGACAGCACCAGGGACGACTTCGAGAGACCCGAGAGGTTCCGCGCCTGGAGGATCCCGACCTCCAGCTTCCCAGGCGTCGAGGAGAGCGCCATGGGCCGCGCCTTGTTGGACCGGACCCCCAGCTCCTCGGCGGCCGTCTCGAGGGGGGACCGCTGCCGCTGCTGCACGCCTCCGTGCGCGGGGGACCGCGGGGCGTCGTCGCTCCCCAGGCGGGCCGATGGGGCTGCCGACCCCGGGCTGGAGACGGCTCCAGCGCCTCTCGGCATCCCCGACCCCCTCCCGGCCCGGAGGCGGTTGTTGACCACCATCCGCAGCATCCGCGTCTCCCCCGTCAGCCGAGGCGCGGGCGCGCCCTCCGCGGCACCGGCGGCCGAGGTGTCCGTCGGGGAAAGCGACGTGTTGACGGACCGCTCGCTCCCGGCACCCCACGCCCGGACGGAGTCCGTGTGCTGGAGCCTCCCCTCCGTCCCGCTGGCCTCCGGCGGGGTCACCAGGAGGTCGTGGGCCTCCCGGCGCCCCGCCTCATCGTCATCCATCACCTTGGCGAGCTCCTCCAGCAAGTCGTCGAGCTGCTGCTCGAGGACCTCGTTGCGGAGGGTGAGCACCTCGATGTCCGAGACCTGCCACCACATCGACA
>Ga0181582_10001181_pt1 | contig 20139 bp, 13 predicted proteins | sample 071ome_32_FD_132438 | JGI IMG/M metagenome (GOLD analysis project Ga0181582, IMG submission 132438) | Coastal salt marsh microbial communities from the Groves Creek Marsh, Skidaway Island, Georgia - 071405AT metaG (megahit assembly) | ecosystem: Environmental > Aquatic > Marine > Intertidal...
GCCTTGTGCCAGCAGGCCTTCCTCAACCCGTTCACCATATACACCAGGGTCTCGGGCCATCGCAAGGACTTTATCGACCCGATCGTCAAGAAGAACCCGTACAAAAGCAGGGGCTAGGGGTGCTGACGGCAGACACAGAAATTTTTCGCATGTAACGCTTCTTGGCGCGTATACTCCAGGCCGTATACACTACGAAAAACAGGAGGACCGCGCGGAGCTCAAAGCACGGAGAAAACGCGGGTGTGGAAGCTTTTTTCGAACGGCCGATTCCGGTTGACGCCACCCCTCCGCCACCCAGCGACCGGTTGTGGCGACGACGACCAGTCCCACCGAGCTGTCACGGGGTCCGCGGACCTTCAGCCAGGCGTAGCCTAGCCATCCCCAAGGAACAAAACACGTCACCATGGCGGGGCAAAAACAGCGGCCCCCGGGCCGCAAAGACGCCAACTACTTCTGCGAATATTGCCAAGTATGGATGGCCAATCACGCTACCGTGAAGCAGAAGCATGAGAATGGCGGCAAGCACAAAGCGGCAGTCGCGGCAAAGATCCGGGGCATGAAGGAGAAGGAGAAGGCCGCCAGCCGGGAGGCGGCGCACAACAAGGCTGCGATGGAGGCGATCGAGCGGGAGGCGGCTGAGAAGTACCAGGAGTCCGACCGGTCGAGAGAGACAAAGGGAACGTGGGAGTTCCAAGAGTCGACCGGCTACTATTACAACGCCGTGCACCGCCATTACTACGACACGGCCAGCAAAATGTATTACGGCGGCACGCCCCCCGCGTGGACAGACTCGCCCGACATACCGGCCGTGGCTCGGTTCGGTGTCGGTGGCGGTGGTGTGGGGCAGATAGATCCCCTGCTCGCCGGGACGGGCGTCAGTAAGTACCCCAAGGGCATGAAGGTGGGCGACGTGAACCATCCGCAGGCAGGAATCGGGAAGGTCGAAGGCTTCAAGGTGTCTGGCGGTGTGAAGAAGTTTGTGGCAATCCCAGGGAGGACGTTGACCAAGCGACAGCAACAGGAGGTGGAGTTCCAGAAGAAGCGGGACGCCGCCAGACGGTGGGTATTGGACTCTGACTGCCGGGCCCCGAGCCTCTCTATTTCTCTATTTCTCACTCGCGCTACGCGCTTCGCTCGATCCCCAGGCGCGTCCAAAAACGAGACGATGCGAACTTCGGATTTGACTTGTAATCGCACGTGTGTTTCACTCGTCGTCACTACTCAACAGGTCGATGACGATGTCGTTGATGTCGTTGATGTCGCCATTGTTCTCGACGTTGCCAGCCGGCGACCCACGCAGGGCCGGCACGGGCGCGGCGATGGCCTGCTCCCCGCCACAATCGCCGGCCCTCGCCGTTTCCACGTCGAGGGCTCCCACATCTTGGTCGCCGACTTTTTCCTTGACTCTCCCCGCCACCCCTCCCCGCCACGCCTCCAGCCCCAACGCCCCCCCTCGCCGCCCGTACACAGGTTCCATCAGCACCTCCTCCACAACCTTCTGCCGGCGCTCAAACTCCTCCACCGCACCACCGAGCACCCCACACGTCGACGGCGTCAGCATCACCACCCCGTCCCTCACAACCGCGTCCGGATCGATCACCAACTTTGACCCCAACCGCGGCCAACCCGAAGCAAATGACATAGGCTGATGCTCGATCGCAGTGTGATGCCGCCGTCCGTCAAACACGAGCAGCTTGAGCATCCGGGCGTGCGTGCTCCCTCCTCCGCCGTTTGATGACGCTCCACCTGGCGGGACGTACCGTCGCGTGCACGGCTGAGATATGTCCTCCACATGCTCGATTTGAACAAACCATGGGCGACGGTCTCGGTCTGGAGCGGCGACGGCCGCGTCGTCCGTATTGTCGCGGCCACTTGCGTCGCCGGCAGGGACAACGGCGGGACCGGCTCCGTCCTCCCGTGCCACCCAGTAGTGCCGCATGTCCGTGCACAACACGTAGTCCAAGAACAGCGCAAAATGCCTGTCCGAAGCGCCGTCTTCCCCCGATACGCCTCCCGCGACCCCCAACCGACCCCAGACCTCGTCCTTCCAGCCCTCCTCGATCGCGGTCATCAGCCTCGCACGCAGGTCCCGAACGCCAGCGCCCGCCTGTGCCGCGTCCACACCTTCTTCATACGTCATCAGCGCCCTCGGTCGACCGCCGTCGTCGCTCGTCCTGTTTGTGACCGACCGTGATTCGTCTTTTTCGAATTTCAGTTCAGCGGGACGTGGCGTGTGCTCAATCTCAATATACCGGTAGGGCATTAATTCGTCCCGTTTCAGCGTGCGATGGGTAAGAAGAATCGTAAGAAGGCGGCCGAGGACGCCTTCTTCGCCGACTTCGCCTCGGACGAGGAAGGTCAGACGAATGTTGCATCGGAGGAGACGGCGGTGGAACGGCCAGGTGCGTGCTGGGTGGGCCATTGCGCGTGTGGACTTACTGACTGACTGACTGACTCGTATCGTCACTTCTCATCGTCACTCGTCACTCACTCGCCGTCTCTTCCGTCTCTTCCGTCTCTTCCGTCTTCGTGCAGCAAACACAGCTCCAAAAGGCAAGAGCAAGAAGAAGAACGCGAAGAAGAACGCCAAGCAGGCTTTCTTTGAGAGCGATGATGACGACGTGATCGACCCGCTGGCGGGCGTGGCCAAGGCCGTGGCGGTGGCGACTTCGGAGAGCGAGGACGAGGAGGCGGTGGTTAAAGCGGCCGATCAGGGCGAGGCGTTCGACGCCGGGGTGGAAGCGGGCGAGGACGGGGACGAGATTGCCGGCGATGACGACGAAGACAATGAAGACGACGAAGACGACGAGTCGCCGGTCAAGGGCAAGTCGAGCGGGTCTGCGTTTGCGCTGCTGGGCGGCGACGAGAGCGGTGAGGACGACGAGTCGTCGGATGAGGACGAGGCGCCAATCTCAAAGGGCGGATCGTCTGCGTTTGCACTGCTCATGGGGGACGACGGCGACGACGACGACGACGACGCAGAGTCGGACGCAGAGTCGGACCGCGGTCCGAAGATCCTCATCGGGAAGGTGGCCTCGGTCGCAAAGCACCCGACCTCGTCCAAGCTCAAGGTGTGTGGGGTGTTTTGTGGGGACGATGTCGGTACCAAGTCGATTGTGACGAACGTAGATTCGGTCGAGAAGGAAGCGCTCGTTGTCGTGGCGCTGGCCGGGGCGAGGACTCCAGGGAGCGGAATGGCGATCGAGGTGACCAAGGTTCGAGGGGTGATGAGCGAGGGGATGATGTGCAGTGGGTATGACCTCGGGTGGGATAACGAGGCGGATGGGGTGCTGGCGAGGGTACCGGGGTCGTTCGCGGTCGGGTCGGCTTGTCCGGAATCTCGGCCAGAGTTGAGCGCCGAGGAGGTGGTCAAGGAGAAGAAGGCCAAGAAGAAGAAGAAGGGGGCGGCGGCCATCGAGAGTGCGTTTGCGGCTCTGGGATTGGAGGAGGAGGCTGGTGCGGTGGAGAAGAAGAAGGAGAAGAAGAAGAAGAAAGGGCTGGACTTTGACGCGCTGATGGCAGAGGCGACCGGGGACGGCGGCGGCGCCGAGGCCGAGGGGGCGGGTGGGGTCAAGCCGAGTGCGTCCGCGGACAAGAAAGGCAAGAAGAAGGGAAAGAAGGGTGGCAAGAAGGAGGCGGCTGAGGAGGAGGATCTGGATGCCATTTTGGCCGAGCTGGGGATGGAGAAGGAGGTGGCCAAGGAGGCCCCGGCGGAAGAGCCCGCCAAGCAGCAGCAGGGGAGCATCAAGCCGACCGACGAATCGCAGATGACTGCGGCGCAGAAGAAGAAGGCGAAGGCCAAGGCGCGGGCCAAGGCGAAGAAGGCGGCCGCCGCGATGGACGCCTCTGAGGACGCCGAAGCCCCTGCGCCGGCAGCGAGCGAGCCGCAGGCACAGGCGGAGGACACCAAGGACACAAAGCCGAAGAAAAAGGTGTCAGCGGCCGTCCGACGGATGCAGGAAGCACTCGAGGCAAAGAAGAAGGCCGACGAGGAGATGGCACGGCTCGAGGCCGAGGAGCGGGCCAGGGAGGAGGAGGAGGAGCGGCTGGCCGCAGAGGAGGAAGCGCGGAAGAAGGAGGAGGCGGAGAGAAGGAAGGCCGAGAAAGCGGCAAAGCGCGAGCAGTTGAAGAAAGAGGGCAAGCTGTTGACGGCCAAGCAGAAGGCCGAGCAGGAGCGGTTGGCGCGGGTCCGGGAGCAGATGCTCAAGGCGGCCGGCATCGACGAGGCAGAGTTGGCCGTGAAGAAGAAGCCCACGTACGGGAAGAAGAAGGGACCGTCCAAGAAGCCGAGTCACTCCAAAAGCGAGACCGAGGAGGCGGAGAAGGCGGCGGAGGCAGCCAAGCCGCCCGAGCCCGAGCCGGACGCAGAGCCCGAAGCGGCCGCTCCCGAGGATGAACCGGTCGAATCGTGGGAGGAAGCTGCAGACGATTGGGAAAATATGGACGAGGACGATATCAAGCTGCCCATCGGAGAGGAGGACGAGCTCGTCAAGGAGGAGAAGGCCAAGGCCGCGGCCGCCGCGGCGGCCAAGGCAGAGGCCGAGCGCAAGAAAGCCGAGCAGAAGGCGTCTGCGGGTGGCCGTAGCGATAGCGATAGAGACAGCGACAGCGATTCTGGATCAGAGTCTGGCGACTCCTCGGACTACAGCTCGAGCGACTACTCCGACTCAGAGTACTCGGACTCGGACGAGGAGGCCGAGCGGCTGCGGGAGGAGCGGCGGTTCGCCCAGCGCGAGAAAGAAGAGGCGCGGCTGCGCGAGGCACTCGCCAACAGGAACCCGGAGGACCTTCGCTCGCCGATCTGCTGCATCCTGGGGCACGTCGACACGGGAAAGACCAAGATCCTGGACAACATCCGACGTACCAACGTGCAGGACGGGGAGGCGGGCGGTATCACCCAGCAGATTGGTGCCACGTATATCCCGGCCGACGCACTCATGAAGCGTACCGAGGAGCTCCGCAAGGGCCGCGAGTTTGACCTCAAGCTGCCCGGCCTGCTGGTCATCGACACGCCCGGGCACGAGTCCTTCTCGAACCTCCGTTCCAGGGGATCTGGTCTGTGCGACATCGCTGTGCTCGTCGTTGATCTGATGCACGGCCTTGAGCAGCAGACTATCGAGTCCATCAACCTGCTCAAGATGCGCAAGACGCCGTTCATCATCGCGATGAACAAGATCGACCGCATCTACCAGTGGAACACCGTCGAGAACTCGCCCATCATGGACGCGCTCGATCGCCAGAAGCCCGAGTGCATCAAGGAGTTCGAGCAGAGGATGGCGGAGATGACCCTGCAGCTCAACGAGCAGGGTCTCAACGTCGCCCTCTACTGGAAGAACAAGAACCCCCGGCAGTTTGTCAACATCGTGCCGACGTCCGCCATCACGGGCGAGGGTATCCCGGACCTGATGCAGATCCTCGTCAAGATGACCCAGACACTCATGGTCGAGAAGCTCATGTTCGTGCCGAACCTGCAGTGCACCATCCTGGAGGTCAAGCAGATTGAGGGTCTCGGGACCACCGTCGACGTCATCCTCATCAACGGCGAGATCAAGGAAGGCGACACCATTGTCGTGTGCGGTCTGAACGGACCAATCGTCACCAAGATCCGAGCGCTGCTCACCCCACAGCCGTTGCGCGAGATCAGAGTCAAGAGCAGCTACGTCTCGCACAAGAAGCTCCGCGCCGCGTCGGGCATCAAGATTGCCGCCAACGGGCTCGAGCACGCCGTCGCCGGGACCCAGCTGTTCGTCGTGGGCGAGGATGACGACATTGAAGCGATAAAAGACGAGGTCATGGAGGACATGCAGGACATCTTCAGCTCGGTCGACAAGACGGGCGAGGGCGTCTGCGTGCAGGCGTCCACCCTGGGCTCCCTCGAGGCGCTCCTCGAGTTTTTGAAGTCCGACGACGTCCAGATCCCAGTCGCGTCTATTGCCATCGGCCCGGTTCACAAGAAGGACGTGATGCGCGCCAACATCATGATCGAACGCAAGGCCAAGAAGTTTGGCGTCATCCTGGCCTTTGACGTGCCCGTCACGAAAGAGGCCAAGGAGCTCGCTGAGGAGATGGGCGTGCAGATCTTCAGCGCCGACATCATCTACCACCTCTTCGACGCATTCGAAGCCTACCTGAAGAAGGTGAAGGAGGAGGAGCAGGAGGCCGCCAAGGACAAGGCGGTGTTCCCGTGCGTGCTGAGGATCATGCCAGAGCACATCTTCAACCTCAAGGACCCGATCATCGTCGGCGTCGAGGTCCTCGAGGGTGTCGCCCGCGTCGGCACCGTCCTCTGCGTCCCATCCAGGGGGAAAATCACGGTGGGTAAAATCGCGGGGCTCGAGAAAGAAAAGGGAAAACCCTTGCAAAAGGTCGCAGCCGGAGACACCGTGGCCATGAAGCTCGAGGCCACCACGCCCGCAGAGGCCCAGGTCCTTTTTGGGCGCCACTTCGACGCCCAAGACGCCCTCGTCTCCCGAATCACCCGCGAATCCATCGACGTCCTCAAGGCCAATTTCCGCGACGACATGTCCAAGGACGAGTGGCGACTCATCATCCGGCTGAAGAAAATGTTCAACATCGACTAACCACGCTGTAAACACAACCCGACACCTCGCGAAGCCAATAAATAATTACACCCAGTGACACCAGTATCACTCGCTCACACGCTGGCCTCGGCCTTCTTCCTCAGCACAATCAGCTTCTTCTTGGCCGCATACCTCGCCGCACTCTTCACCTTCCTCTTGGCCTCGAGCTCCGCGACCACCTCGTTATGCTTCCACCCGATCGCCTCGCTCAGATCCCCCAACCTCACACTCTTATGTCCGTGCTGCAACCTCAGCACCTTGAGCGCGTCCGGCACCACCATCCTCTTCACCTTATCATACGGCGCCGGCACCCCCTCGAACACCTTCACCCTCTCCATCGCAGCAGCCCCCCTCGCCGTCTTATGCGGGCACATCCCACGCACAGTACGCCACAGAATCTTCGACGGCGCCCTGAACTTCACGGCCCCACGACGCGGGTTGGTCACGGAACGCTTGTTCAGAAACCTCTCATACTTGGCCTTCTGACGCACCATCCCCCCCGAAATCTGAATATCCTCACAGCGAACACACACCACGTGGTGACCAGACAGCACCTGCTTGGCAACAATGGACGCGAGGCGACCAAGCATATGGCCCCTGCAGTCGATGACAGTCGTCTGTAGAAGTAGTAGAGGAGGCGTCGGTCGTGAGTCGTGAGTCGTGCGTCGACGGGTATGTGTGTATATGTATACGTGGCGTGTATACGCGCCGCGCACGGGAATCCCGGCGTTCGTTCTCCCGCCGCGCCGGACCCTCCCGAGAACGATTCTCGAAGCCGCATCCGGAGCATATGCGCCGCAAGGGCCCCTCGCGAAGCACGTATACAACCACAGACACGGAATAGACATTGGGAACGCCCGACGCCCGCAGCCAACCGGGGAAGAACGAGAAAACGAGCCGCAGCCGCAGCCTTTCAGACTGCGCGGATTCGGACGGACGACGGCCGCCGGCGCCAGTCCCGGCGCGCACCACGAGATCGCATACGTACCTGAGGCATCTTGTCGATAGATAAATGACTATGCGACGAGGCGAGTGACGGAGGCGCCGAGTGCGAGCGGAGGACGTCTGAATTTCAGGGGACGCGGGGGTCTCAGACAAATGAAGCTTTTTCTCTGCGCTCGGTCTCTCGGTCCCTCTCGCATGCGTACCTCGACGGCCACGGTACCTCGCTGACAGGCGAACCGGCGAACCGGCGAACCGGCGAACCGACGAACGCAGCGCCAATACCAAAGTCAGTCCCTGGCCGGATTCAAGCAAGCCTGCGGGCCCTCGTACTCGGAGTATGTCGAGTCCTCGCGAGCAGTTGGAGCAGGCGCGGGAAGAGTTGGCTCGGGCGGAGCGGCTGTTGAAGGCGCGGCACGCGAACACGCAGCTGGTGGTGAAGAAGCAGGCGGAGACGGCGGCATCGTTGGAAGGGGCGCTGGCCAAGGTCAGTGTGTTGGAGCGGAAGGTGAAGGAGCGGGATAGGATGGTGGAGAAGTATAAAGGGGAGATAGCGGCGCTCAGGGGGCGGCTGGCAGAGTATATAGCGAGCGAGCGGAAGCGGAAGCGGGTGGCGTGTCCGCGGACGCCGAGTGAGGACGTCGAGGGTGGTGGTCCGTCGGTGGGGACGACGACGGCGGCGGCGACGGGGAAGAAACGAAAGGGTGAAGGCGTCGAGGGAAACGTCGTGGGGCGGCACCTGGAGGTTTTGGAGGAGATGATGGAGGCGGTGTTGATGGGTGGGGAGCCGAGTCATCGGCGGGTGTACGCGTCGGCGGGGCAGTATCTGCGGGAGCTGCCTGTGGATGCAAACGCTCCTTCTTCTTCCTCGTGGTCGTCGGCTGTGGCGGAGGCCGCGTTCGAGTTGATGGTGGAGAAGAGCGTGGCGCGGGAGGTGCTGGGCACGTGGGCGGGGGCGTCGTGGTCGCCGAGTCGGTGGGTGAAGGGCAGCGAGCGGGAGCGGGAGCGGGACAGCAGCGACGGGGCGGTGGTGACCTCGTCGTTGGTGGCGACGTGGTGCGAGGCGTCGAGCCTGCGTCGGGATTATGTCCCGTGGCTGCTGGCGTGTCTGTCGAAGGTGGAGGCGTTGAGCGGGGATGCGACCGTGTTGGGCGCGTTGCAACGTCGGTGTGAGGCCGAGGTGCTGGGTGTGGCGAGCGGGGGAGCAGCGGGGGGAGAGCGGGAGCGGGGGTTGCTGCGGATGTGCTGTGCGGCGACGGTGGTCGCCGTGGTCTGGCGCCTGGCTGGCCAGGTCCATGTCGAGGCGCGCAGGGACGAAGCTCTGAAGGTGGTGTGCTTGCTTCTGGACAGGGATGAGGCGGGGGAGAAAGGGGGCGAGGCACGCGTGGCGCTGGCGATGATGGCGGATGCTTGGCCAGAACTGCTGTCAGAGGCGGGAGTCAAGTCGATCGCGGATGCGGTCCCGAGCGATCCGTGCGGCACGCTGCATACGATGGCAGTGGCGTGGGTACGGGAACAAACAAAGAAATGAACGTTTAAGACTTTCATGCGACTTTCAGGGTTGATCACCTCGCCCTGGCTTGTTCTTGTGCAACCCCAACACCATGAGCACCGCCTCCCATGGGCTGATGTCCCACCGCTCGACGTGGTCGATCACCCTGAAGCCCTTCCCCAACCCGTACGTTGTCGTGCCGCGCACGTAAATCTCCGGCTTCCACGGCAGCTTGAGCGTCGTGGCCAGTATCCACGACGCGCACACGGCGTCCTTCGACACCACCTGAATGCCCTTCAATGTAATCTTCGGAGCCACCAGGAATGGAATGAGCAGCTCCAGGTTGCTCTGGTACAGAGCCAGCCCTTCGAAAGAGATTGTCGGATCTGCGAAGCGGCATCTCTCGTCGTACAGCCCCTCGTCCAGCTGCCCCGTGATGAAATACATCCTCGCATAGTCGTCCTCCAGCCGGGCCAAGAACTCCTCCATCGACGTCGCCGGCGGCGGTGGAGACGGCGGCCCCCCGCCGCGCTGACCCCGGCGGCCCACGCCCAGGATCCGAAGCGCCTCGGTCGACGCACCAACGAGCGCGCCCACGATCGGGTTGCCGGAGTCCTGAACTTGACCTCGAACTCGAACGAGCGTCCGTCTCGTCGACCGCAGACTGTGGAGACGTACACGAGGAGACGTGCGGCCGGCCGACGTGCGCTCAATGACCGCCCGGTCCATCGCGCGTTCCAGGCCCCGTCCCAGGCCCAGTCCCGTGTTGCTGCTTCAAGTTCTTGTTGGCCTGGCCCACGATATGCACCTGGGAAACGAACGAACGAAGGAGTCGAACGTGAGTGAGAGCGCACGTGAGTGTTCGATCCGAACTCAAAACGCACGCCCGTCGCGGAGAACCACACGAGCGACCCAGCGGTGACAATCCCCAGTGCACCCACGACGCCCCTGAACACGAGATCACCGGCACCCATGGATGAATGTACGCGAGTGAACGAATGCGAAAAGGGGAAACCCGCGCATTTGTATTCGACCAAATCAAAGAATCATTTTCGCGTACAATCGACGTTCACCGATACGCATCCGGCCACATCGTAGTGGCTGTATCACGCACTGCGAGCTTGACGTGCGGGAAACGGGAGATTTCCACGTGAATTTCCGCATTCCAATTTGCAGTCCGTCTTGCCGGTCTCTCTCGCTTCAGTCACTCAACGACAACCAGAGAGCATGGAGAACATGAAGAATAAGATGCCGAAGATGCCACCGGGCGCTGCGAGCGCGGCTGCGGCGGGGGCGCCGTTGCTGGCTCGCGTGGCCTTGCTCGGGGCCGCGGCCGTGTATGGTGTAGCCAACTCGATTTTCAACGTGGAGGGAGGGCACCGTGCGATCGTGTTCAACCGGGTGGTTGGGATAAAAGACGAGGTGTACGAGGAGGGGACGCATTTTATGTTGCCGTGGTTCGAGCGGCCGATCATCTACGACGTTCGCGCGCGGCCGAACGTCATCCAGACGACGTCCGGGTCGCACGACCTGCAGATGGTGAACATCGGGCTTCGAGTGCTGACGCGGCCGATGCCGTCCAAGCTGCCTGAGATGTATCGAACGCTGGGTACGGACTACGGGGAGCGGGTGCTGCCGAGCATCATTCAGGAGACGCTGAAGAACGTGATTGCGCAGTACAATGCGTCGCAGCTGTTGACGATGCGCGAAGTGGTGAGCCGGGATATCCGGCGTATCCTGACGGAGCGGGCGAAGTACTTCAATATCGTGCTGGATGACGTGTCGATCACGAACCTGACGTTCTCGAGGGAGTACACGGGGGCGGTGGAGGCCAAGCAGGTGGCGCAGCAGGAGGCGGAGCGGGCAAAGTTTATCGTCGAGCGGGCGTTGCAGGAGAAGGAGAGTGCGATTATTAAGGCGAGGGGAGAGGCGGAGAGTGCGACGCTGATCGGGAAGGCGATTGCGAGCAACCCGGCGTTCTTGACGCTCAGGAAGATCGAGGCGGCACGGGAGATCTCGCAGACCATCTCGAGTAGCAGCAACAAGGTGTACCTGAGCAGCGATAGTCTGTTGTTGAACTTGAAGGAGCTGCAGAGCGAGATCGGAAAGAAGTAGTCGTAGGTTGATTCATGTGATTCATGTTGTGATGGCCTCGACGACATAATGAGTTACGAGATACTGGATTGTTAGTTTGGTTTGGACTTTCTTCTCCGGAGCTCGAGGTACTCGCCGAGGGACGACCGCGTGCCGGCGGCCCCGGTGATTTCGAACGCCGAGCCGCTTCGGAGGGACTCGGCGCCGAGCATGCCGTCGGAGATCTCGTCCGCGAGCGACTTGTTGAAGCCGGTCGGGGTGCACGATACCTTATCGCTGGTGAGGCCGACGACCCCGACGTCGAAGGCGACGTGGTCCAGGTTGCGGTATGTGAAGGCGCGGGCGATGAAGATGTAGAGCACGCCGACGACGGCCATGATCACCGCCAAGGTGAAGAAGAAGTAGTCCAGATGTCCCTGGTTGAGGTTGTCGGCGATCCATCCTGGGGCCCCGCCGGCCGTCGTGATGGCCTGGACGATGGCGACGAGGGCGGCGGCGACGTACGCGCCGATGCCCACCGTGAGCAGCTGGATTGCAGAGGCGCAGCTCCGCATGCTGTCCGGCGCCTGCTGGTAGAAGAGTTCCATGGATCCGATCATGGCAAATACCTCGGAGATGCCGACGAGGACGTACTGGGGCACTTGCCACCAGACGCTCATGTCGGGGATGGTCGCCGGGTCCGAGAACACGGGTTCGACGTCCGTCAGCCCCTCGTTCGCGGCCACATTCAGCCTTGCAATCTCGACGCACCCGGCGACAATCATGGAGAGGATCGCGACGCAGTATCCGACGCCGATCCGTACGAGCGGCGAGATCGGGTGACCGAACCGCTTGAACGCCGGGTTCAGCAGCAGGTCGTAGATGACGACGAAGATGATCACCGAGATGGAGTCGAGGACGGTCACCGTGGCGGCCGTCGGCCTGACGGAGCCGATCTGCGTGTTCATCCCATTGCCCTGCAGCACGAACAGACTCAGCATCTGGGCGTAGATGGCGTTGTAGAAGATCATCGTAAACGCGATCGGCAAGAGCCGGATCATGGCCTTGACCGACTCGGTCTCGGTCACCGTCGCCAGGTTCTTCCTCGCGCGTTTGGGGAGCGACGTTTTCTCGAGGTCGATGTCCTCGAGGTGTGCCGAGTCGGCAACCGAACGGTCGTCCGTGTCCCCGCCGCCGTCCCCGGTCGAGATTGCCTTGGCGCTGTCCAAGTCATCGTCGGGCTCCTCCTCCTCCTGGATGGTGTCCAGACTCTTGCGATGCACCGAGTAGTCCTCGTTCGCATCCTGCTCGACGACGGCCGCCCTGTCAAGCCACGTCATCCCCGTCGTGTGCGAGAGCTTGGGCTGTCCCGGGATGGCAGACATCTCGCCGTCGACCTCGTAGAGGTCCTCGACGCGGTCCACCTGACACTTGCGCTTCCTCCACGCAATCACGCACGTCCTCCAAATCTGCGAGATCGGACTGCCTCCGGCAGGTACCCGGCGGTAGAGCCTCGACCCGCCGACAAACAGCACACACGCGAGCGCAAAGGCGCACGTCGGTATGAGAAACCCCTCCCACCAGCCCACGCCGGTCTGCACGTTGACCACGACTAGGGCGGCGAGGATGGCGCCGCCATTGATGGCAGCGTAAAACCAGTTGTAGAAGCGAGGAATCTGGCGCCTGTGACGGATATCATCCGGGTCAAATTGGTCGGCCCCGAACGTGGAGACGTTCGGTTTGATACCGCCCGTCCCGAGCGCGATGAGGGACATCGCCATCCAAAACACGAACGCCTGCACGGCCGTCGGGGACATGTCCGCCGACGGCGTAAGGGACGGCACTCCCGCCGAGATCGTCAGCAGTACGAGTCCGACGATGTATATGATCGAGAAGACCAGGATGATGGCATAGCGACCGAAGAAGGCATCAGCGAGAAACGCCCCGACGAGTGGCGTCAAGTAGCACATGCCCGACCAGACCTGTTGGTACGTGGCAGCCTGACTGTTCGTGTAGTTCAATTCTGTGGTCAAGTAGGTGATCACGTTCGTCGCGATGCCGTAGTATGCGAGCCGCTCGCAGAACTCCTGGCCGAGGATGAACGGCGCTCGGGTGAACATGGGGTTCTCACGCCACGGCAGCGCGTCCGGGTCGGAGACGCGGCCCTTCTTGTTCAAGAAGAGGGACGATAGCGTTCCCGACAGATCAAACGGACTCAGCGACCGCTTGTATTCGTGGAGGTCTCGAGAGCCCAAGTCGACCGACTGCAGGTCGACGGACTCGAACCGATCAGGGGCACCCATGGGGTCGGAATTGGTGGGCGCGTTATTTGTGTGCTCAGGGGCACCCGCGGATTCATCCATGGGGTCGGAATTGGTTGTTTGCGCGTTATTTGTGTGCATGCTGTGTATAGTTGAGTGAATATCTATCATTCTGAAGCGTGTTTCGAACGCGTCAACGGAATACCGGCAGTTCCGAGGAGGACGCGGGCCGCGTCGTGAGTAGCCCCGGGCTTTTCTTGCATCCAGGTAGAGCGTGCGTACAGCGAGCTGCCACATTGTTATCGCATTTTATTCAGCCAAGAAGCACCGGACTGACCTGATCCATCCACGAGCAGGTGTGAGGCTTCATGCGACTCCGTTCGAATTTTCCGACACCAACCTCCGACACCCCGCATGGAAGAAGAAGAAGCCTTGTGGCACGCTGAGAACGTCGAGGCGGCAATCTACGCGGTCCATCCGACCATCTTTGACTTCTTGCCCTTACTCGACGACCAAGAATCCTGCATCGCCGCCGTCAGCCTGGTCGCTCTTCACCTCATCTCCGCCGAGGACCTTCGCCACGAGCTTGCCAGGGCCCTCAAACGACGTCCAAACGACAGTCTGCCCGTCGAGGAATTCTCGCTCGTCCTCCACGCCGCGTCGTCCAACTGGCCGCGAGCGCTCGGGGCGCTCCTCGCCGCGCCCTCGTTCGCGCCCGAGTGCGACGCATTCTTTCATCAGAGCGTGTTTGTCTGCGCCGAGAAGGGCCATCACGAGTGCCTCGCGGCGCTGATCAAGTCGCGGCCAAACGTGCTCGTGGCCAAGAGCGACGGGACGAGCGCCCTGCACATCGCGGCGCAGAACGGGCACAGCCTCTGCTGTCAGTGTTTCGTCGATCTCGGTATGGACATCAATGTCCGTAACAACTGCCTACAGACGCCGTTGATGTATGCGGTGGGGTCGCTCGAGACCGTCTCGTGGTTTCTGAGTCGGGCCGACGTGAGAGCCGACCTCGTGGACGCCGAGATGATGGGCGCGTTTCAGCACGCCAGTCAGGAGCGGAGCGCTGTGGCCGTCGCCGTGATGGACTTGATTTTGCGCCGGTGGGTATTGAACTCGACCGACGTGCGCTCGCTCTTCGCCCGCCCTGACTCTCTCACTCGCGCTTCGCGCTTCGCTCGTTCGCCAGGTCGGCCGTCGAGATGGGCGCCGTCGTCGTCTGATGTATCCTTACTGTATATCTACGCATATTCCCAATACTCCTGATACTCCAAATACTGTGAACATTGCTACTCCTCATACTCCTTCTACTCTCCGAGGGCGTACTCGCTGTCGACGTTGGCGCCGTCGTCGACCTGGGGCGTCTGGGCGGGTCCGCCGCCCAGCTTGTCCTTCTTCTTGAGCCCGCTCAGGATATCGTCGATACGCAGCAGCAAGCACGCGCACTCTACCGCCGTGTTGATCGTCTGCAGACGGACGGCATACGGGTCCCAGACGCCCAACTCGCGCATGTCGACGACCTGCCCGTTGGTGCCGTCCACGCCGACCGTCGCGTTGCCCTTGGCGTGCTCCGCGCGCAGCTTGGTCAGCGTCCGAATCACGTTGGCACCGCAGTTCTGCGCCAGCGTCCTGGGAATGACCTCGAGCGCCTGCCCGACCGCCTTGTACGGCCCGACCTCGGCGCCCTCGACCGCGCCCTCGTTGGCCCTCGCCGCCAACCTCCTCGAGATCGCCATCTCGACCGCGCCGCCCCCGGGCACCAACCTCGGATCGATCATCACGTTCCTCGCCACCCCCAACGCATCGTGCAAGTTCCGCTCCACCTCGTTCAACACGTCCTTGCTCGGCCCCCGCAGGATCACGCTGCACGCCTTGGGCTCTTTGCAACCCGTGATGAACGTGTAAAACTCGTCCCCGATCTTGCTCACCTCGAACAGCCCGGCCCCAGTCCCAATATCCTCCTCCCGAATCTCGTCCGGTCGGTTCACGATCGTCGCCCCGCACGCCCTCGCAATTCGGTTGTTGTCCGTCTTGCGCAGACGGCGGATCGCCGAGATCCCCGCCTTGGTCAGATAATGCGCCGCCAAATCGCTCAACCCCTTCTCCGTCACCACCAGATCGGGCTTGAAGCTCGCAATCCGGTCGCACGTCTTCTTGATCCAGTCCTCCTCCGCCTGCAGCAGCGCCGCAAAGTCCTCCTCCCGGCTCAGCTCCACGTTGGTCTGGTTCTCCCCCTTCTTATACTCCAGCGGACAGTCCATCAGCAGGATCCTCGGACGCTCAATCTTCCGCCGCATCCTTGCCGGCACCACCACATCCTTCTCGAACATCACCCCGTCCAACACCCGACTATCCTCGATATCCAGCCCCGGGATCTTCTCCACCTTGGCGTACTTCTTCACGTCAATCTCCGCCGTCCCGTTCGGCAGCCGCGTCATCACGCACTGCACCGCATCAATCGCCAACCCAGAAATCAAATCCCCAAACCGCTGCGTAAACTTCGTCCCGATGCACGACGTCACGATCTGCATCAACTGCGCCCGATCCTCGACGTCCACCGGCTCACTCAACTCGGACGACAATATCCCCTCGGCATCCTTCAACGCCTTCAAGTACCCCCGAATAATCACCGTCGGATGAATGTTCCGCTGAAGAAACTCCTCCGCCACAGACAGCATCTCCCCCGCCAGGACAATCACCGACGTCGTCCCGTCCCCCACCTCTTGATCCTGGGTGCGCGACAGGTCGATGATCGACTTGGCCGCAGGATGCGACACGTCAATCTCCCGCAATATCGCATTCCCGTCGTTCGTCAGCACGATCGACCCGTTCGCATCCAGAAGCATCTTGAGCATCGCACGAGGACCCAACGTCGTCCGCACAATGTCCGCCACGGCCTTGCCCGCCATGATGTTGTTCAGCTGCGCCTTCCGCCCGCTCTCCCGCTTGGCATTCGTCTGAAGCACGTGGACCGGTGCCTGCATGGTGGTGACGACGACGGCTCGGTCGGTTCGTAGTACTACCTTGTACGTTCCACGACGCTCGTCGAATCGAATCGAGGCCGCAGACTCGAGAGATCGCGCGATACAGTCAGGACAGCACAGTCACAGCAGAGATCTGTGTATATGGAACAGGCGGTGAGCGTGGGGAACGACGGAAGAGAGAGAGAGACGCTGACACTCGAACGTCGCTTCGGATCATCAGGTCTCTCAAATTTTGAACGGCGGTCCTGGACTCCACACGGCGTTCCCGAGGACGCCGCTCCCGGGACGTATGGAAGACGTGATGTCGAGCGCAAGGCTGTCGTCGATACGTACCAGGTGAATACTCGTCTGGGGTGGCCGTCGAGGAGGAGCTCCTCCTCGACGGTCCCAGCTTCGGAAGCCCGAGTCTGGCATCGAGCGAGCGATACTGTGTTTTTTCTCGACCCCCAATGCCTCGCCACACAGTTCAATATACATACAATGATCATTAAGCAGGTGCAAACAAGACAGCAAACGCTGTCTAGACGCCACAGGACGCAATTCACACGCCCACATGGCTTCAGACGAATGTCCCTTGTTTCGGCCCGTCCTCTGGTTTCTGGGTCGGCTGTGGCGAGACCGATGATTCGGGTGTCAGAAGACATGTCCGTGGCGAACGGTGACCGCGGGGCGGACACGACGACGACGACATTGACGACGTCCCAAGCGACTTCATCGCCAGGCGAGGTAGCAAAGCGACTCGTCCTCTCGTTTTCTCTGTCTGCGCTGTGTCTGTTCGCGGGTGCGGTCGTGCCATCGTCGTCTTATGCCGAGCCAGCTGGCGCGTATCAACAGGAGTATCAGTACCAAGGCCAGGGGGAAGCGCAGTACCGGGCGCCGCCGGCGTCGGCGTATGCGCAGATGCAGGCCAAGGCGCAGCCGTTTCAGAAGGTGGAGGTGAACAAGGGGAGGGTGTGGTTGCTGTTTGTGTTGGGGGCGTCGAGTTTGTTCGGTGTGACGGTGCTGGTGGAGAATAATTCGGCGTGGTTTCCGGCGATTTCGAGGGCAAACAAGGCCATGAAGGCGGGCATGGCGGCGATCGAGGAGAAGGAACGGTTGGAGCGGCTGGAAAGGGAGATGGTGGGGACTGGGCTGGTGGAGGTTGTGGGGCGGGGCGAGGGGGGCGAGGGGGGCGAGGAGGAGATCCAGTCGACGCAGGATGCGGTGCTGGCTGGGCTTAGGGCGGCGAGTGCGAATGCGAAGGAGACGATGCGGGGCGTGAAAGAGATGGAGGTCGCGGCGGACGAGGAGGACGAGGAGGACGAGGTTGTGGTCGGGTCGAGGCCGACGATGATTCCGTTGGAGTTGAGTGCGGATGATGGGGACGAGATTGCGGTTGACGTGGTGGATATGAGCCGGGGGTCGAGTGCGGACGAGGACGATGCGTGGGATGATATCGGGAGTCTGTTGGATGAGCCCATTCCGGGGGCGGAGGAGGGAGGCGAGGACGAGAACGGGGAGGCCGTTGTCGGTGTGCAGCCAGAAGAACAACAGCCAGAGGAAGCGGAACAGCGGAAACCGCTGTTTGAGATTTCCGGGGAGGCGATCGACGCGAGTATCTCGAGTCGGGCGGCGCAGTTCCAGGAGGAGCTGGAAAAGGCCAGCGCGAGCAACGGCGTCGCGGCCGACGGCGTGGATCTTTCGGGCATCAGCCTGGAGGATTTGCAGGCGGAACTTCAGAAACGAAACTCGACACAATGATTTCTTTCTCATTCTTGAAACTGGGTTCGCTCGCTCGCCCTACGAGCTCCGAGCCGCAACATTCACAGCAATGACGGCCACGACGATCGCGGCGCACAAAATACCGAGCGTGATCGTATTCGCATTCACCCGTTCTCCAGCAGCATTGCCGTCGCCGTGAGCTTTGCCGTCGTCGGCGGCACCGACGATGTTCCCGTCGTCGGCGGCACTGCCGTCGTTCCGTGCGTCCGAGCCGACCCCGTCTTCACGCTCACGTCCACGTTCCCCTTTCCCCCCTCCCCGCTCCTCCTTCTCCTTCGCTTCCCGCCACGCGTCAATAAAACTCTTGAAATTGCTCTGGAAATTCTTCGGTCCCGTCGCCGCATCCATGTTGTATTCAAAGCTCTTCCTCGCCAACGCCCGCTTCTCCGCGTCCCCCACCCCGACCAGCGCCCCCGCCGTGTTTGCATCCTCGTAAAAGAAACTCGATATTCCCAACAGAATGGTTGACACCGACCACAGCGGATTCCACGTCTCCGGATGAAAGTCACTGATCGACAGACACAGCCGCTTGTTGATCTCAAATCGACCGTTTGGCGTCGTCATCATAATGCTCGGCGGCTTGAACGGATACTCCTTCGTGAACCGAACCCGGCCGTGATATACCCCACCAGCATACACCGTATCATCCGCGCCGATCAACAGGTATTCCCACTCGAGAAAGTTGTCCTGGCGAACGAACCGACGGGAGCGAGTGAGCGGGCGGGCGCGGGGGTGGGCGGGGAGCGAAGCCGCCCTGCGGGGTTCACCCCACAAGAATCGCCGATGCGCAGCTCCTGCCCTCCTGAGGGCGAGCGAGCGAGCGAGCGAGCGGGAGCGCGAGCGAGCGAACGGTTCGTCGCCGGGAGGTTGAACCGCTTCAAGCACCCACCGGGTTGACCGCACAGTGCATTCCTTGCAGGCAACTCGGGTTCTGCTCGATCGCGCGAAGCTCCTTCTGCAGGCGTTGGAAGCACAGCTTGTTCGCCGAGCTCGACGAGCCCGTGGCGCCCTTCTTCTTATTCGGGGCCATAAAGTTTTCCCTTAAAGTTTCTTTTCTCGACGTTTTCGAGACCTGTCGGGTGTCTCTTGATACAAACCCACATCGGGATGGTCGCAGGCGAGCATATACCCTTGCTCCGTGCGACGACGGCGCTTGTGTCGCCGTCGCCGTCGCCGACCGACCACGACCCCGAGACGAGCCATCCCCGGAGACGAGCGCGCGAGCCGAACGAACCGAACCACGCAGGACCCACCAGCGACGCCACGACGTCGAGTGTACCCGCCGCGGCAACCAATGCGAGTATATCCAACGTGGGCTATGATACGGTGCGGCGGTTGGTGCGTGACGTTCGCCCGGTGGAAGCGCTGGCGTTTGTGCCGCTGAGCTTTGCGGAGATGGCGCTGATGAAGGTCACCGGGACGGTGGCCGGGTCGGTGTACAAGTCGCTCGTGGACCTGGATGCGGGCTTGTTCTTCGATACAATGCGAACGGCGGTGCTGTATTACCTGCTGTTTGCGTGTCTGTCGGCTGCGCAGGAGTATGTGAAGTACGGTCTGGCGCTTGCGTGGCGTCGGCGGCTGACTGGGTTGCTCCACGAGGCGTACTTTCGGGAGGGAGGGCGGCTGCGGGAGGTGACACGGGGTGTCGACGGCGTGGATAACTGTGACCAGCGGATGACGTCCGAAGTGGCGGGGCTGTGTGCGACGCTGGCGGATATCGTCTCAAAGGTGGCGGCGTCGCCGTTCAAGGTGGTGTTCTATGGGTATGTTGCGGGTGGGTATATCGGGTTCACGTCATTGTGTGTGGTGATCGTGTATTTCGTCGGATCGGTGTGTCTGCAGAAGGTGGTGGCATGGCCGTTGGCGAGGGCGCTGGTGCGGTTGGAGCGGGCAGAGGGGGACTTTCGGGCGAGTCATATGCGAGTGCGGAAGGGGGGTGCGGATATAGGGTTGCAAGGGAGTCGGGTTGCCGGGGCGCGGGCGGTGGGGGGGCGGTTGGAGGCGGCGCAGGGGGTGCCGGGGGGGGTGGCGGTGTGGCGGGCAGC
>Ga0181582_10001183_pt1 | contig 20126 bp, 15 predicted proteins | sample 071ome_32_FD_132438 | JGI IMG/M metagenome (GOLD analysis project Ga0181582, IMG submission 132438) | Coastal salt marsh microbial communities from the Groves Creek Marsh, Skidaway Island, Georgia - 071405AT metaG (megahit assembly) | ecosystem: Environmental > Aquatic > Marine > Intertidal...
ATCGTCCATCGTCTATCGTCTATCGTCTATCGTCCATGGACAGATGGATCGCGGATCGATGGTTCGGTTCGGGCCAGCGTGTCGGGCGGGGCGAGGAAACGAAGAAAACAAAGGGTTTCCGGCGCGGGAGAGAACTTTGCAAACCGAAGGGAACGCAGACCAGAATGGCTCAAAACGACCTATCCACCACCTTTGAGCGTGTTGTCGCGGAGGCCACGGCGTGTATCGAGTCCTACGGGACGCGCGTGGGCGACGTATCGGCCCTGCAACGTCGCTTCGAGGCGATTTGCGCCGAGCTGCGAACGATCCAACGGCGCACCGAAGCGGCCGTGGACGAGGCCGACACGGAGGCGGAGTCGCATGCGCACGTCAAGGCTCTCACAGACCAGCGGCGACAGTATGAGGCGCTGCAGCAGGCGTATAAGGCGGCTGCGCTGTCCCGGAAGGGGCTCCAAAAGCGCCGGATAGAGCAGGCACGACAGGAGCTGCTGGACGCACCGCAAGGGACGGCGGCGGAGCGGCGGAAACAGTGGAAGACGGAGGCGGATTTGGTGGCTGCTTCCAAAGGGGTGACGGACAGCCTGTTGAGGACGAAGAATATGCTGGCGGAGGAGCTGGAGCATAGCGGGACGCAGCTGGCTGCGATCGAGGTGTCGCAGGAGCGCTTGGCAAAGACGAGGAAGGAGTACGATAGCCAGCACGGGAAGTTGAATTCGGCGCAGAGGCTTATCAAGGTGATTGACTGGCAGAACCAGTCGGAGCGGTACATGATGTGGGCCGGGCTCGCCTTGTTTGCCCTGACGGCTGCGTACATTGTCTGGAAGCGGAGCGTCTACTTCGTCCCGGCCAGCCTCCGGCCGGTGGCCGTCTTCCGGTACGGATATAGTATGATGATGAAGATGAGAGAGCGAGGTGTGGGAGATGTAGGAGACGACGTGGGCGTCGACGGTATCGATCTCGAGCGGGTAGGGGTTGCGCCTGCGGCCGTCGACGGCGGGATCCACGGTGATGCGGAGCTCTGATGATATCAGGCGACGGATTCGACACCATGTCGGACACTTGGAGTTTTTTAAATGAGTTGAGACAACCAACCAAACAAACAAATCTTGACAGTGGTATGGTTTGGATGACGTTGTCAGTCGACCAGCATGGCGCTCAACATGTCGAAACACTCCGACGCCGTGGGGCGCCTCTTGACGTTCAGCTTGTACCACGGTCTATCTGAATTGGTGTCGTTGAGGTTCATTTCTGACCACAAACAGCCGCAAATGAGATCGGCGACTGCTTGCGGGCACTCTTCCGGGACGCGAGGGCCGCGCATGCGGCCCCTGATGGGAGTCTCCCCCGTGCAAATCTCCCAGAGCAAGACGCCGTACGAGTACATGTCGGCCGAGGAGGAGCACTTCATGTTGAGGATCACCTCGGGCGCGCACCTGGAGAGCGAAATAGCGCGAGTGAGCGTCGAGTCTGGGCGGACGAACAAAGCGCGAGCGCACGTCGGTCGAGGTCGATACCTACCAGCTCCACGTCCCGCCGGCTTCCATGGACTGCAGGTACTCGTGTGACATCGGGAGGATCTTCGACAGGCCCACGTCCGAGATCTTTGCCTGATAGGACCCCGTGTACTTTGACGCGCCCGCCGACGAAGCCTCCGTGTTGGACGCCGTCGAGTCCGACGACGACTTGAAGCGCTGCATGTCGCGCAGCAGGATGTTGGAGCTCTTCAGGTCCATGTGGATCACGCGCATCTTCTCGTGGAGGTAGCGCAGGCCGGCGGCAACGTCTATGGCGATATAGATGCCGCTGTTGTACCACGTCACAGAGCGGTCAGATTTCCCATGGCCGAGCGCGTTCCAGAGATCGCCACTAGGCATCAGCTCCGTCACCAGCCGCACCTCGTGGGGCCGAAACATCGCCCCCTTGAAACCTACGATGTACTGCGAGTGGCAAGACTTGAGCAACCCCACCTCCCTCAGGATCTCTTCGCGAGACATGTCGCAGAACGAAGTCGGGTCCCTGGCGGCCGCGAGCTCGGACTGGTACGCATCCTCTTCCTCTAGGTTGACCGACAACACACGTCCCATGGAATCAAGCGGCGATTGCTGCTCGCGCACCGCGGTCTCAACGATGCACTTGACAGCAACCGGCTCGGATCCGAGCAGCGTACCCCGATAGACCTTGCCGAAGCGCCCCTTGCCGAGGAGGATCAGACTGCCCGCCGCCGTCCGGTCCAATTGCACCTCAGACTCCTTCAGCACCAAGTCGTCGAAGGTGTAGTCGAGCATTGAGCTCGACAGACGCGACTCGTCTCCGTCGTCGGAACCAACGCCCGCAAACTTCGATTCGAAGTCGTCGTCTTGCCAGAACAAGGTCTTTCCCCGTGCATGAACGCCCCCGCGGCGCCTCCGCCACACCTGAATCAGGAGCAGCAGGAGGCCCACGCCGGCCAGGGATCCGATCACGATACCCACGATCGCTCCCGTCGACAGCGACGATGAGGACGACGATATCAACGGATCCCCGGCCATAATCGACGGTCCTTTCCGGACGACCATCTCACATTCCCCACCGGATCCAAATTGACTCTCCTGCGAAGCATCCGCGAGAGTCTCCCACTTCGGTATGGATGAAGTGTTCGGCAACAGCTTGGAAGAGTCCTCCCAGGGGTCGAGCACTTGCAACGACCTGTAGATGGTCGCGTGACACGCCTTGGTCAGCAGGTACGCGGACGCTTTGGCCTCCTGGTCTCCATACATCAGCTCGATGTGCACCTTGTTCGCCTCGACGGGATCCTGCCGCACAAAAAGTACCATCGCTTGATCCGTCAGCACCCCAGCCAACGAGTTGAACGTGTGGCCGTCCGTGCCAAAGTCCGAGGGACACCAGCCTCCTGGTAACGTGCTCAGGAGGACGTACACGCCGAGCTGGTTCCTTAAATCGTCAACAGAGGCATTACTGGCGAGGGTTCCCCTGGGGTAATCATTCGGGGCGAAGATCGTGATCTGGCGAACGAGCGAACGAGCGAACGAGCAAAGCGCGTGGCACGAGTGAGAGCAAAGATCGTCGATCAACGATCGAGGAGCGACAGCACACGCCGTCCGAGGTCAATACACACGTTGAGCATCGGATTCGTCATCGGCGGAACCAGAGGAAACGTAAACGCGGCCATCGCCGCCGCCGAGTCGTCCCGAAAGTTGCCTTCCGCCTTCAACTTTGGATACAGCGACTCGTCACAGTATCCCTGCAGCCCCGGCAGCACGGTGGCACTCAACGACGGCATGGAATCTGGCGGCCCCAAGGGCCTGTCCAGCACGTAGACGTGGCCCAGGCTGGGATCACACAGCCACCGCTCGTCCACGATGGCCGCGTCCAAGTAACCCGTTGTGTTCGCGCGCAACTTTGCGCCATCCATAAGCGCCACGTTCTCCCCGTCCAGGAACCGGATCGACGCCGCCTCGGCATCCAGAGGAGGCACACCGGCAAACTGCGCCGCATCCGCCAGCAGCGTCGCACGCCCCACGTCTGATGCGTTTCTCGTCGCTGTATCATTGGCACCGACAGGTATATCCACCCCAAAACCAGGCAACCAGTGGTTCATCATCAGAGACCGGCCCTCGTCCTGACTGAGCAGCAGATACGCCTCGCGTGCCGCCTGGGCACACGCACCCTTGGGCCATACCGAATCATCATACACCGACGTCAAGTTGCAATTATTGACCAACCCGGCGTCTTGAACCAGGAGAACCGTCCCCGCATTCTCCGGCCGGCCCATCACCAGGTTCAGACCGCTGCCCTCGAGACCCCGAACCCACAGGCCGGCCTCGTTCACGGACAATATGGCCTCCCAAAGCGAGTCGTAGCACGCCGTTGGCTCCGTCATGCGACGCTATCTATCTCTGCCTTACTACTCTGTATGCATGCTGATGCTGATGCTGATGCTGATGCTGATGCTGACGCTGATGCGTGGAAGACGGGCAACGAGAACAACGCGGATATCCGATCTCCACTTGTCGCAAAGAACGCTAAAAGAAAAATTTGTACGCGACCGATGGCTGTTCGCGGCTGTTTGCGGCTGTTCGGAAGGCTACGGCAGCAGGCGGAGTCGACGTCGACGTCGACGTCGTCGTCGTCGTTCGCGTCGTCGATATGGGGTGCGTCGAAGGGGTTTTCGACTTCGTTGAGCACATCGTCTGGACGTGTGGCCATACGTCAGAGGGTTCCGTCCTCTGCCTCGTCCTCTTCCCCGTCGTCTGCCTCGTCCACTCCCGCTGGCGTCTTGTCGCGCCGGCTGTTCAGTTCCGAGCCGCCTCGTCGGGGATGGGAGAACTTCTATCCCAAGGGGAAGGGGCGGCGCCCGGTTCGGGGGAAGAAGCCTGAGGAGACCAAGAAGCCGGAGGATGCCAACTCGGCGAAGAACGCGAATAGCATGGACATCTCTGGGAATAAGGCGCTGCAGCAGGCGATTCCGCTGCTGGGAATGGGGCTGTTGTTGATGTCGTTCCTGGGTCCTGGAAGCGATTCGAGCCAGGAAGTGTCGTTCCAGTGGTTCAAGACGCATCTGCTGGCGCAGGGGCTGGTGGAGCGGGTGGAGGTCGCGAACAAGCAGACGGTCAAGGTGTACATCAAGCCGTCTGCGGTGCGGAGCCTCGTGACGTCTCCCGGCTCCGTGGTGGGCTCAGCTTCGGACGGGAGTTCCGACACAGAGGATAGCTACGGCGTCCACCACGTTCACGGCCACGTGAGCCGTCAGGAGATGCACGAAGATGTCATGTATACGGAAGATCCCGTGGGAGACGCGCCGTCGGGTTCGACTCCCTCTGCGGCTGCGAGGGAGAGGCAGCAGCGGCAGAGGGCGGCGCTCGACCGCGAACGGCACCCGTCGACACGCCGGGGAGAGGAGGGCGTGTACCGGTTCTTCTTCAATATCGGTAGCGTCGATGCGTTTGAGCGGTCAATTGAAGAGGCGCAGCGGGAGATGGGCGTCGATGCGAGGGACTGGGTGCCCATCAAGTACACCTCGGAGATGATCTGGTCGCAGGAGGTCTGGCGACTGGCGCCGACCCTGCTCCTGATCGCCGGGTACGTTTGGTTCACCAGGCGGCAGCTCGGTGGCCTCATGGGTGGCGCCGGAGGCGGGGGCCCTGGGGGTCGCGGGCTGTTCAACGTGGGCAAGGCACAGGTGAACGTGTTTGACAAGGCTGCCAAGGACAAGATCACCTTCAAGGACGTCGCGGGCTGCGACGAGGCCAAGGTCGAGATTATGGAGTTTGTCAACTTCCTCAAGCACCCGGGCAAGTATAGGGAGCTGGGAGCCAAGATCCCGCGGGGCGCGCTGCTGGTGGGACCGCCGGGCACGGGCAAGACGCTCCTCGCCAAGGCCACGGCAGGCGAGGCGGGCGTCCCGTTCCTGTCCATCTCCGGATCTGACTTTATGGAGATGTTTGTCGGCGTGGGTCCGGCCAGAGTGCGAGATCTGTTCGCGCAGGCCAGGGCGCAGGCACCGTCGATCATCTTCATCGACGAGATTGACGCCATCGGGAGGGCTCGCGGCAAGAGCGGTTTCGCGGGCGGAAACGACGAGCGGGAGAACACGCTGAACCAGCTGCTCGTCGAGATGGACGGCTTTCCCACGACAGCCAACGTGGTTGTCCTGGGCGGCACCAACCGCGCCGACGTCCTGGACAAGGCCCTCCTCCGGCCGGGCAGGTTCGATCGCCAGATCGCCATCGACCGCCCGGACATCAACGGCCGGGAGGAAATCTTCAGGGTTCACCTGCGGAAAATCAAGCTGGACAAGCCCGTCGAGCACTACAGCGAGCGCTTGGCGGCCCTCACCCCCGGATTCGCGGGTGCAGACATCGCCAACGTCTGCAACGAGGCCGCCCTCATCGCCGCCAGGTCCAACAAGGACGCCATTTCCATGGTGGACTTTGAGAATGCCGTCGATCGCGTCATTGGCGGCCTCGAGAAGAAGAACAAGGTCATCAGCGTCCAAGAGCGCACGACCGTGGCGTATCACGAGGCAGGCCACGCCGTCATCGGCTGGTTCCTGGAGCACGCCGAGCCCCTCCTCAAGGTCTCGATCGTGCCCCGAGGCACGGCCGCCCTCGGGTTCGCCCAGTACCTCCCCAACGAAAATCTGCTCATGACCACCGAGCAGATGAACGACATGATGGCCATGGCCCTCGGCGGCCGCGTCGCCGAGGAGGTCATGTTGGGCAGGATCTCGACCGGCGCCCAGAACGACCTCGAGCGCGTGACCAAGATGGCATACAGTCAGATCGCCCTCTACGGTATGAACGACAAGATCGGTCTCCTCTCCTATCCGCCGGAGGACGGCCGCATCGACAAGCCCTACAGTGACGACACGGCGCGGGTCATCGACACCGAGGTCAGGGCCCTGGTGGATCGGTCGTACAAGCGCACCAAGCAGCTCATGTTGGAGAGGAAAGATCTCGTAGAGAAGATGGCCCAGGCGCTGCTGGAGAAGGAGGTACTCAACCTCGAGGAGCTCGAGGCCCTGCTCGGCCAGCGCCCTTTCAAGATTGAAGGCCTCGGTCAGCGCAACATAGACAAGTACGCGGGAAGAGGCGGCGACGAGGGGGCACACACACAAGAATCAAAGAAGGAGGCTGGCATTTCGGACGACCCAGCGGTGGACACTGCCGTGGCACAGACTCCCAGCGAGGCGCGTCCCGCCGAGCCAAAGAGGGTAGCCAAGCCGGCGCTGAAACCCAGCCCGTCGCTGAAACCCAGCCCGTCGCTGAACGCTGCAGACGACGACTCCTCCTGAGCATGTAAACTACTTTTTTCATGAGAATAAATACCCCTATCCGACACACTACACGATGGTGTTGCTGGCAGCAGCAATACGCGGCCACAGGTCTGCGCACTCCTTCGCCACCGGCCCGGCAATTGCGCTACCCTTCATCTCTCCCTTCACGTTGACAATCACGCCGGCATTGTCCTCAAAGTAGATATACGTTCCGTCCACACGCCTCCACGGCTTCCTCTGCCTCACCACAATCGCAGAATGCACCTTCTTCCTCAGATCGGGCTTTCCCTTCTTGACGGTCGCCATGACCATATCTCCCGGCGCCGCAGCCGGGAGCCTGTTCAGCCTCGATCCCCACGCCACCACAGAGATGATGTACAGGTTCTTACCGCCAGAGTTATCCGCGCAGTTGATCGTCGCGGCCACCGGGAGACCCAGGGTGATCCTGAACTTGTTCCCCTTGACACCGCCTTTACGCACGACAGTCGCCATCTTGTTGCTGCGAAGCGATGTGAGAATTGTGTGTGAGAGAGAGAGAACGCAGACAGACGCCGCCTGCGCCGTACGGGCATATACTCGATACAAAGCGAATGCACGGGACGATTGCCCCGAGGACGGCCGGTGCGAGACGCCACGCGCCGAGAGAATTCAGAGCCGGCCGAATTCAGCACGCCGAACGTCCTTCGTCCCTCTTCGGAACCAGGACGTGTGCCACGTCAGACGTTCCCAGATGTTCTAGTCGACGGCCCTCTGGGGCCAAGGACGGCGTCGGACGGCTCGAATGGGCACGCAGCCTGAATTCTTCTTCGGACGAGCCGAATGCGGCGGGGCCACGCTCGGCGCCGGTGCCACTGCTCGGGCCGTGTGTCCGACGAGACGTACCTATCTGTAGATTTTAACAAGGATTTGATGTGGTGGTCGAGCGCAGAGGAATGCACGACGGCTGCTTCTCCAGCGGCTAGTCGCGAGGGCCGATTTTTGGCTTGACGAGCGCTCTTGAAACGACAGCGCGAAAAGAATTCTTATCGTGACGCCGGGCATTAATTATACACGCAGACACCTCCTATATGCCTCTCGGCCCGGCTGCGAGGAGACGGAACGCATTTCCTGCCCGATGAGCGTCAGGAACTCGTCCAAAACGCTGCTCCGGCACCTGTTTGCCGCCGGGAGGACGTCTCAGGGCGCCGCGAGCGATGCCGTTCGGTTGTCGTGTATGGAATTTGGCACGGGTGGCACGGGTGCCGCGTCGTCCTCGTCGTCCGAGGTTGGATCGTTCGGTCGGGGCGGGTTTGGGTCTACCGCAGGCGCTGCTCGGAACTTCAGCGTGATTCCCGGCTCTTGGAAAGCCAAGAGCGCCAAAGACGACGATTCATCGTCTGAATACTCGTGGAGTTCGCGCGACCTCTCGGACTCGGACCTCGCCTCGGCCTCTGCGGCCTCTCCGGACGAGGTCGTCGGCCTTGGCCCGATCGCAGAGACGGCCGCGCTGGAGGCCGCGATGGAGGGAGCGTGGCTCCCGACGCGCACCCTTCAGTACGTTCTAGAGTCCGTCCATGGCGCCACCGGGCTGGAGTGGTGGCAGTCGATCATGCTGACGACGCTGGGCATCCGGGCGGCGACCCTGCCAGTCATGCTGATGCAGATAAAGAACACGTATCGTCTGTCGCAGGCTCGTCCCGAGGTCGAGCATCTGGTCGCGCGATTAAAAGAAGAGCAGGCCCGGGGCAACCAGAACGCCACCGCCGACTATCAGCAGCAGGTGATGGCCGTGTGGAAAAAGTACAATTGCAACCCGCTCAAGTCCATGGCGAGCATATTCGTCCAGGCGCCGCTCTTTATCGGTTTCTTCTCCGCGCTGCGGGGACTCGCTGCCGCGAAAGTGCCGAGTATGGTAGACGGCGGGACGCTGTGGTTCAACGACCTGACGGTGGCAGACCCGACCTACGCGCTGCCGATCATCTCCGCCGGGACGTTCCTGCTGATGGTCGAATTGAATGCGGCGGACGGAATGGAGGGACAGACGGACAAGATGCGGAAACGGTTCAAGAACATCATGCGGGGCGTGGCGGTGCTGATCGTGCCGTTCACGCTTGACATGCCGGCGGCCGTGTTCATGTACTGGAGCGCGAGCAACATGGTGAGCCTCGTGCAGAGCAGCGTGCTCAAGGTGCCGGCGGTGAAAAGGATGGTCGGCATCCCCGTGCTGGCGCCGAAGAAGGGCTCTGGTGCGTCGGTGGCGACGACGAGCGAAGCGGTCAGCGTGGCGCCCGGAAAGGTCGTGGACGTCGAGGTGGTTGCGGGCGGCGGACGGCCGCCGGTGACGCTGCGACAGAAGCCCAAGAAGAAGGGGGGGAAAGGAGCGAAGCGATGATTCTTTGCGTCCGCTGATGAAACCGAATGACTGGGCCGGGTGAACTCGAGACACACACAAGAAACTCCGCGCAATCAATTCTCTTTCTGAAGAGTCCAAGCATACCGCGTGCCTTGTATCCAGCGAGCCGGACACGCCCACGCACAGACACGCGAATTCGTTTCAATCGAGGGGACCAACAGAAAGGATGGGCGTTGGACTTCGCCGTGTGGCGGAAAAGTACGCCTCGCTCGCACCACCCACGGGACGAACCACTCACACACACGCTACTTCCTCCGACTGACAGGATGCGGCAAGCCACCGGCATCGGTGAGCGCAATTTCCAGCGTACGAGCAACCAACGCAACGAGACGATGATGAAGGAGGCGTCGGACTTTGCCTCGCACCTCAGAAAGTGCGACCGGGCCATCGCCGAGATGAAGTCGGCGTGTGAGACGGTCCTGTCCACCACGAAGATTGCCATGAACGCCCCGCTCCCCCGTGCGTTTTGCCGCCCGTTGTTGTCTCCTCGTGCCCGTCGGCTGTCCTGTTGTCCGCCGTCACCACGCCGTCTCCACGACATCACCACGACATCACCACGCCATCTCACACACCGCGTTGATCAAAACGTGCAGGTCTGTACGAGGAGACCGCGGCGGTCGCGGGCGGGTCGGGCGGTCCCAAGGCGATCAAGACCATCGGCGGCTCTGGCTTCCAGAGCGAGGAGTTTGGGAGGCTGTCGCAGACGGCATCGGCGGCGATCGAGTCGCAGGTGCTGGTGCCGATCAAGCGCTGGCTGGACGTGTTCAACGCGCTCAACGCGCGAATGAAGGAGGTCGAGGCGTTGCGCTTGGAGGTCGACAGCCGCAGACATACGGTGATCGACCTTGCGGCCACCGTTGACAAGCATCGCGCCAAGCTCGGGAAGCTCGGCGGACACGATGCCAAGCTGGAGAGCCAGCTGGACGACACGATCAAGAAGCTGCAGCACAAGGAGAGCAAATTGAGCCTGAGCGTGCAGTCCTATCAGGAGAAGGAGCAGTCGCTCTACACCGACCTGAGCACGCTGGTCAAGGACGCCGCTTGGCTCAAACACTACATTTCGAGCGCGCTCAAGGTCCAGGGAGACGCCTTGACGGGCGCAGCCGGGGCGCTCGGCAGCAGCGAGCCGTCTGCAGCGTCAGATATGTCGCTCGGCACGGCAAGTGAAGGCGTGTCCGCGCCGGCAGCGGGAGGGTCCGTCTCGCAAGCGACCCAGAACCCGTCGATGAACACGGTGAAGACGAGCTCGATCGACCTGTCAGCGTCCAGGAACTCGGGCAGCCAGGAACTCGGCGGCCTCAGCAGGGGCAACAGCCAGAGCGAGGGAGGGGCGACGAACCCGTTCCTGTCGAGCGGAGTCATCTCCGGGGCTTCGACTGACGTGTAAATATCTACTGTTTGGAACGACTGTTTGGAACGACGTTTTACGACGCACGATGCACGCGTGCATCTCGCCTCGGGCCGCGGCCCGAATCTATGGCTTTTCATTCGGCACCCAGTGACTTCGAATCATAATTATCTCCTTTATACAGTTGGTATCATGGCTATTTTCGGTCGCGTACTGGGCGAGAAGGTCCGCCAAACCGTGGGTTTCACCGGCAAAATTGACCCAACCTCGAACGATGAGTGCGTATTTCCTTCCAAATGAACGTGTTACGATGGAACCGGACCCTGGCGAACGAACGAAGCGCGTAGCGCGAGTGAGAGGGGGCGCGATGAGCGGGTTCAGTACCCCCGAAGGTTCCAAGATTCCAAGAAACGCCAGCTCACCCAGTCTTCCCCTCCCCTCCCCTCCCCTCCCAAAGCTATATGAAGTCGTTGAAGTCGTGCTCGGACTTCTCCGGTGAGCTCAAGAAGGTCTACCTCAAGCTGAAGGAAATGAAGACCGTCACGTCTGAGTTCGCGGTGGCCTCCAAGAAGCTTCTGAACACGCCGCTGCCGGTCGCTTACGAGGGGACTGCCCAGGCGTCCGGGTCCAATGTCGCCCCGATCGTCACCGTCGGCGGGGGTGCCTTCGATTCGGAGAGCATGAGCGGTTCGAACACGTCCGTGGGCCAGGCGCTCGAGAGCGAGGTGTTGGTGCCGATGAAGAAGTGGCTCGACACGTTCAAGAGCGTCGAGGCGAGCGTCAAGGCAGTCGAGGACCTCCGTCTCGAGGTCGACTCCAGGAGGCATACCGTGGCCGACTTGAGCGCCCAGGTCGATAAGCTCAGGGCCAAGCTCAATACCGGCGCTGATGCGAAGGTCGAGGCCAAGATGGAGGACACGATCAAGACGCTGCAGCACAAGGAAGCCAAGCTGACGTTGACCATGGACAAGTTCACCGACTCGTCCACCATTCTGAAGAACAACCTGAATAAGCTGATCGAATCGGCCAAGAATACGAAATACTACCTCATGGTTGCCTTCAGGGAGCAGGCCAAGGCCTACCAGAACGCATCCGAGGCCATCGGCGACGTGCCCGCGCCGTCCGACAGCGTCGGCCTGTCCAAGCTGGATATCGCCGACCCGCCCGCGTCTCCATCCGAGGTGACGTCCGGAGAGGGCGGCGGTCTGGAGTCGCCGGTCCCCGGATCCCCCGTGGCCGACGACTAGACGTGTATACGTGTTTACACGTATTTTGAAGGCATCGACGCATCGACATGGATTAAGCGAATTGCACAGCTCAATTGTAACCGAAAACTAGGTGGAAGAGTTCATGTTGTCCATGAAGTTCTTGATGGCGTTCAGGAAGGCCTCAGGATCGACGTCGCCGCCAGGCGGCGAGGTCGTGTTCTTGGCCGCGATGCGGGTCTGGAGGATGGGCGAGTCGAAGAGGGTCGCCTCGCTGCCAGACGTGCCGATGCACGTGAAGGTCGCCTCGTCCGAGAAGTCAAAGTGGTTGTACGCCTCGTAGATGTCCTCGACGGTGATGCTCTCGTACATCGCCGTGAGGTCCCTCAGGCATTCGACCGACTTGAGGGGCACGGCGGGCGACTGGATGTGCGTGAGCAGAGCCAGCCAGTACCCGTTATCTTTGAGGTCCGACTCGTGGCGAGTAATCAGAGTCCGCTTGGCACGCAAGAGGTCCCTGGACGTGAACGGCTGGATGGAACCGCTCCGAAGCACGCGCATGGACGCCATCATCGCGTCCTTGATTTTCTGCGGCGTGCTCGTCACGTTCACGTAGAACCAGCCGGTCGGGAGCCTATCGAACAAGGACAGCTCGAATGAGACATCGTAGGTGAGTCCCAGCGTGTCGCGGACCGTGGTGAAGAGCCGAGAGTTGATCATCTCGCTCAGCAGTCCGAGGGTCGCGCTGGCGTACAGCGGGTGCTGTCTGCGGAGCTCCCTGTTCCGATCGACCTCCTCCTCCGTGGCACCCGGCGCCAGAGGCTGGGGTGGACTCGGGATCGAGGATGCGTCCATCGGGACGAGCGGCTCGTGCTGCCTGCCGAACTCTCCCCAGCGGCACGGGGCGACGCCGGCAATGTACGCGCAGGCGCGCTCGTCCGAGTCCTTGAGGTGCCACACCTGGTGCCTCTCGTCGAGCGCCGGGTTGCAGACGGTGGGGCACTGCGCTATGGCGTCACCAGCGAGCGGCAGGGAAGGCTTGGGCTCGACGGTGCCGAGGTACATGAGGATGGACTGCTCGAGCTCGGCCTCGTCAAAGTCACCGACGATGGAGATTTCGAGGTTTCCGGCATGGAGCTGCTTCATGACTTCCTCCTTCATGGAATCGAGGGTGAGCATGGCGATCTCGTCCGAGCTCGGGTCGCGGAACCTGCGGTCGGGGCCGAGCATCGACTGCATGATGCGGTCGGCCGTGGCGCGCTCGAGGGACTTGGGCAGCGCCCGGTAGTGCGAGACGTACATCTGCTTTGAGCGCTCCATGGCGGCCTCCTCCCAACGAGGTGCCTCGAGGAACAAGTGGAGCAGCTGCAGGACGGCGGCCATGCCCCCGTCGCCGACGGCAAAGTGGAAGTCCATGCAAATGAACTCCTCGTTGGCCTCCAGCACGCAGTTGATCAGCCTCGAAATGCAGAACAGCTCGACCTGCGCCCTGTCCCAGTCTCCCACGGTACCGCTCTCGCTCAGGGTCCTCGTACCGACCGCGATCACGCCGTGACCGTCCGGACCGACGACGCCCCTCTCCTCCAGCGCCCTCCCGCCGGCCGCGACGACGCGGACCATGGCGCCCATGGGCTCGTTGTCCGTCTTCCTGTAGTTCACCATGATGCCATTGGAAAGACGACGACGAACAACGCCGGTGTCCGGGTCCGCGGCCGGCCTTGCGTCCGACGAGGCGTCGACCGGCACGAACGCCGGGTTGAGACGGGCGACGAGCGCCATGGCGTCCTCGTCAGAGACGAGCGATTCGGGCACGTCCACGTCCTCGAGCGCCTCGATCTCCAATCCCTGCTCACAGAGAGCCTCGAGAATCTCGTTCTCGTCGATCTCAAAGCGGATGGCGCCCTCGGGGGGCTCCTCGTCCGAGCCGGTGTCGTCCAGGGCGGCCGCGTCCATGCTGGCCGGGTCCACGTGCTGGGTGGTGGCCATGCTCGCGCCGCGCTGCATCGGGGCAGCGGCCCCGGAACTCTGTCCGCTTGCGTCCATGAACGTGGGCAGGCACGCGACCACCGCCGTCGCGATCGACGGCCCGGGGGTGGCCCACTTGCTCGGGTCGGCCTGGTACTCCTGGAGCAGCCCCGCCTCGTTGCCGTAGTGGCTCGTGAACGACAAGATCGACTTGCAGATGGCCGAGACCTCCTCTGGGGTGATGGTATCAGCCAGCTGGAGCAGGTACTCGTGTGCCTGGCGCTGCTCGATGACCGCGTGGCCGAGCGCCATGCTCTCCATGACAAACTCGAGGTTGTCGAGGCTAGGCACCGAGTCCGCGCCCTCCGCCAGCTGCTCGCTGTCCCTGAGCAGCGCGGACTTGTACCGCTCGAGCTCGGCCGCCGTCACACCGTGCTGCTGCAGCCGCCGCACCTCCTGGATGGCCACCTGGACGGCGCCCCTCCAGTCCTTGGGCTCGGACGTGATCGTCAGCGTCGACACCGCGCATCCCTCCCGCCCACTGTCGCTGTGGTCCAGCTCGATACCGATGAACGGCGGGTCGGCAGCCACGTACCGCGCGTTGATCCTGAACTGCATGACGCTGAGCATCACCCGCACCATGAACGCCCGCTTGAGGTCGTCCAGCGTCTTCATCGGCTGGATGGGCAGCTTGCAGAAGATGGACAGCTGGAACAGCTGCAGCAAGCGATGCCTGAAGACACTGATGGGCGCTTGGAACCCGGTTTGGATCACCGGCTCGCATCCCCACTGATGCTCCACCGGCGGACGGATCAGCCCGGCGGGTGACAGGTGCGCCCGCTCCAGCAGCAGCCCCTTGTTGGTCTCCCGCAGGTCGGGACGGTGACTGGTCTCATCATCATCACCATCATCACCACGTTCGGCCCCATCGACCAGTACGCCGGCGTCCAGCCCGTCGTCCTTGGCAGCCCGAGCACCGCCCGCCCGCGCCGGCACCCTGTTGAAGTTCTCTTCAATGAGCCGCTCCGTCTCTGCCACGTCCACGTCCCCAACCACGTACAACGTCGCATTCTCTGGGTAGTAATGCTTCTGCCAGAAAGAATACACCTCGTCCCGCGTCCACCGCTGCACCTGGTCCATCTTCCCGATCGGGAACCTGCACCCCAGCGCATTCTCCCAATGCAAATACTGCAGCAGCTGACAGTCCACCCGATACTCGATCGTATTCATCATCTGAGCTTCGGCCGTCACCGCCTTCCGCTCCTTCTCGATCCTCGCCGGCAACATCTCCGGCTCGAACCCAATCTCCGTCAGCGCATCCAACACCGCCGGCAGCATCGGGCGCCCGTTGTTCGCGTTGGCATGCGGCGCGTGCACATGAAACACCGTATGGTGGAAATCCGTGTACGCATTACTCCTCGCTCCCGTTCCCAACAGCGACTCTCGACGCTTCGACCCCAGGAACGTACAATGCTCGACCAGGTGCGCAATACCCTGCTCGTCCTCCAGCTCGTCCACCGACCCGGCATGCACCTCCAAGTGCGCCTCGAACCTGTTCGGCGGACTGGCATTCGGCAGAATCACATACCGCAAGCCGTTTGAGAGCTTCCCGATGTGCAAGTTCGGATGATTCTCCAGCGTCAGCTGCTTGAGGTCGATCGAGGCCGACGACGAGCCCTGGTGGTCCGTGTCGGACACGGCCCTCGCGGGCGCCACCAGCGGAAACCTGTCCCTCCATCCCAGCGGCACGGCGACCCGAGACGACCGAGACGACCGAGACGAACGAGACGACCGAGACGACACTGGCAACGGCGTCGACAAGGAGAGCGGCGACGACCGGATTCCCGTGGCACATAGGCGCGAAACTGGAATCTCCAGAATCTTCCCTCCAGAACGCCCGGCCACCCGCGGCCGTCTCTCCCGCATGCTCATACGTAGAGTACACCGCTGCAGTGCTGGCGTTGCCAGAGAGGGCCCTGACACGCCCCGTTGAAGAGGTTTGTGGTGCATTATGGCTGACTTTCGTTCGAATCGGCCCGGATTCCGCCCCGAAATCGAACTCTTCACCCGCGCGCTGTCCCGAGTGTATCACCGACTGACGTAAGTGGCCGTTTGACTCTGAGAAATATGTATACAACGCCCGAATTCAATCTCTCCTCTATCGCCCTTCCTCCGGGCTATCTCGGCCGAATCCCTCTCTTCTGCTCGACACGCGCATCGCCACTTTAAACTAGCACATTGGCATCATGAAGCTTACACTGAGTACAAAGGTCCGTGATATGTCCCGGTGACGCCTGTGGGCGCGTCTTTCATTGTTCCCATATCGAATGGCTCGAGACGAATCCTTCGCGCCTGGGCGGGTCGTCGGTGCCGAAACGCGTACATCGTGGGAATGATTTCGTAGATGGAACGCCGCGTGGCGGACTAGGTGACAATCCGGGCCGAACGAGTCGGGCTTTGCGAGTTGCTCCCATGTCGAGCACGGAGGCTGACTGCACCGGCACCGGCAGGCGCACGTCGAGTGCCAATCCTCACGCTCACGCTCACGCTGACATACCACACGTTACATATCGCAGGCGTCACAGGTGCAATGCCGCGCTGCTGCGTCGGGGTCCTCTCGCGCTCGTCAGCGGGGTGCCGCCTCGCGCGTTGCTCGCCAGGCGCTGTCCGGGGAGGAGAGGACGGCGGCCGCTCGCTTTGCGGTGGCGTCCCGCGCTGCTGGAGTCACGTCGTCGCGTCGCTGCGCGGCGGTGGCGCCCTCTCGGTCGCAGGTGGCCCCAAAGGCGGAGATTACAAAGGTGCTGATTGCCAACAGGGGAGAGATTGCCGTGCGTGTGATCAGGGCCTGCAAGGAGCTCGGGCTGAAGACGGTAGCCGTGTACTCGACGGCGGACGAGGACTGTCTGCATGTGCAGCTGGCGGACGAGGCTGTGTGCATCGGAGAGCCAGCGTCCAGCGAGTCGTACCTGTCCATGCCGACCATCATCTCGGCGGCGATTAGCAGGGGCGCAGACGCGATTCACCCCGGGTACGGGTTCCTGTCGGAGAATGCCACATTCGTGGATATCTGTGCCGATCACGGGATCGAGTTCATCGGACCCAAGTCGGACTCGATCAGGCTCATGGGAGACAAGTCGACCGCCCGTGACACCATGGCCGCTGCCGGCGTGCCGACCGTTCCGGGATCCGACGGACTCATCTCTAGTGAGGAGGAGGGCGTCAGGGTTGCCAAAGAGGTCGGGTTCCCGATCATGATCAAGGCGACCGCTGGAGGAGGGGGTAGGGGTATGCGTCTGGCAAACACCGAGGAGGAGTTTTTGCCCCTGCTCAAGGCCGCCCAGCAGGAGGCCGAGGCGGCGTTCGGAAACGGCGCCGTCTACCTCGAGAGGTTCGTGAAGAACCCGCGACACATCGAGTTCCAGGTGCTGGCGGATAAGCACGGGAACGTGGTGCATCTCGGAGAGCGCGACTGCTCGATCCAGAGGCGTAACCAGAAGCTGCTGGAGGAGGCTCCCTCCCCCGTCCTGACCCCCGAGGTGAGGAATGCCATGGGACAGGCCGCCGTCAACGCCGCCAAGTCCATCGGGTACGTCGGCGTGGGCACCATCGAGTTTTTGTGGGAGCCCCAGGGCTTTTACTTCATGGAGATGAACACGAGGATCCAGGTCGAGCACCCCGTCACGGAGATGATCACCGGGGTGGACCTCATCCAGGAGCAGATCAAGGTCGCCATGGGAGAGAAGCTGCGGTTCACGCAGGACGACATCCAGTTCAAGGGACACGCCATCGAGTGCCGTCTGAACGCCGAGGACCCGTTCCAGAACTTCAGGCCGGGGCCGGGCCGCGTGATCGGCTACCTGCCGCCTGGAGGACCCCACGTGAGGATGGACTCGCATCTGTACCCGGACTACACCGTCCCCCCCAACTATGACTCGCTGCTCGGAAAGCTGATCGTGTGGGGCGAGGACCGTCCTGCGGCCATCACCAGGATGAAGAGGGCGCTGACCGAGACGGTGATCAGCGGCGTGCCGACGACCATCCTGTACCACCTGCTTATCCTCGACCACCATGCATTCGTCGCCGGCGATGTGGATACCGGGTTCATTCCCAAGTACCAGGACGATCTCAGGGAGCCGCCGGTGCTGCCCGAGAAGGACAACAAGGTGATCAAGGCTGCCAAGAGGGCCGCCAAGCGGAACGCGGCCAAGAAGGCCATGGCCTAGACGAGACGACAGGGAGGGAGGGAGGGAGGGAGGGTAGGCAGGAGAACATGTCAGTATTACTGTGGTTGTGAAACATTTGATCGCGACGTCATGGATCATGGACACCCCCCAAACAACACCAAACAACACCAAACAAAACAATTGGCGCACGAGCGCTCGACGATCGAAACCGGTATTTATACATGCCGAAGATCGAGGACACGTACGCCAAGGGGCGGACCCTGGGCTCGGGAACGTTCGGAGAAGTCATCGAAGCGGAGCACAAAGAAACCGGGGTGGGTCGTTGCCTCCCGCCGGCGCTGCCCCCAGGACGCACTCGCGCATTCTCCCACTCACTCGTTCATTCATTCGTTCGTTTGTTCGTTCCCTCGTCCGTCCCCTCGTTCGTCAGGAGGTCGTGGCCATCAAGAAGATCCGGGTCGCGGAGAAGTCGGCTGGCATCGACGTGACGGCGCTCCGGGAAGTCAAGTACCTGAAGGAGCTGGACCACCCGAACGTCGTGCGGCTCATCGAGGTTATCTCCTTGAAGCGAGGCATCGCGCTGGTTTTTGAGCGCATGGATACGGATCTGGAGAACGTCATCAAGGACCGCTCGCTGGTCCTGTCCAAGGGCGACATCAAGGCGTACATGCTCGGCATGCTGCAGGCGCTGAGTTACTGCCACGAGCGGTGGGTCTTGCACCGGGATATCAAACCGAACAATTTTCTGCTCTCTCGAGATGGGAAGATCAAGCTGACGGACTTTGGCCTCTCTCGCGTCTACGGATCGCCGGATAGGAACTACACCAGCCAGGTGTTTGCCCGGTGGTACAGGCCCCCCGAGCTCCTCTTCGGCTCGACGTGCTACGGTCCAAGTGTGGATGTGTGGGCTTTGGGATGTGTTTTTGCCGAGCTGCTGATGCGTAAACCGTGGTTTGCTGCAGAGTCGGACGTGGAGGTCCTGTCGCTGATCTTCAACGCCCTCGGCACGCCAAAGGGCGAGGACTGGGGCGGCCTGAAGAATATGCCGGGGTTCCTCAAGTTTTCAGACCGGAAGGGGGTTCCACTGAAGACGCAATTCCCCGGCGTGGAGGCCGAGGCGCTCGACCTGCTGAGCAAAATGGTGGCCCTGGACGCGAGGAGGCGGATTTCGGCGGCCGACGCCCTGGAGCATGCCTACTTTAAGGTGAACCCGCCGCCGACCGCGCCCGAGCATCTCCCCAAGCCGCACAAACGGGATCATCTCGACGAGGACGCCAAGCGGAAGCGAGGAGGCCGGGGAAACGACGACGAGGAAGACGAGCCCACCGACCCCAAGAAGCAGAAGGAATTCGGCGACGTGTCCAAAGCGCTGTTCTGAGCAACCTCAACAACTAGCTAACGTTTACGAAAAATGGGTGGATGAATGAATAAGCTGTACATGTATTTGGGTCTCCCATCCTCCGCCGACCACCGACCACCGACCACCTCCTACTCGGCCTTGGGCAGCACGTCTCCGACCACGGCATCCTTGTTATCATCCGCATCCGCCAACGCCCTGACCCCGAACGCCAGCTTAGACGGCACCTGCTTGACCCCGACCGCGACCTTGGTCGGCACCTGGTTGAGTAGCCTCGCGATCGTCGCAATCAGCTCCTTCTTCGTCGGCATCTTCTCCAGCCTCTTGAGATCGGCCTCAGTCAGCGCCTCTCCGCTCATGGCACCCCCAGACATTGTCAGGGCGTGGAGACTGTCGCGCTCCTCCTTCGGCAGCTCCTCCTTCGTCTCCTTCTGGAACTTCAGATACGCTTTGATCGAATCGGCAATCTGCTCCTCCTGGATAAATAACCACGCGTTGTCCCCCTTGGCCGTCGGCTTGAGATCCTCCCAGCCACCCACCTGATCGGCAGCATTCTTCAGCAGCGTGTTCTTGCAGACCATCAGCGTCGCACCCTCGGTGGGAAGCGCACGCCGGAACTGCATCATCTGCTTCACAGTCAGCCCCTGGTAGCGAACCCCCAGAACCACTGAAGACTCCTCCAAGAGCGGCACCAGCTTGGCCACCTGCTCCTCCTTCTCCGCACGCGACAGGGCGTTGGAGATGACCGACAGTCGCTGCTGCTGCACCTTGGACGGGCGAAGCGCAGTGACCGTGACCACCCGCTGCGGGGCACTCACACTGCAGGTGGGTACGGGTAAGGGAAAAAGAGTGAGTGAGTTTCTTCGTTCTTCGGTCAGGGCGTGCATCGGACCAGCGGGC
>Ga0181582_10001190_pt1 | contig 20092 bp, 18 predicted proteins | sample 071ome_32_FD_132438 | JGI IMG/M metagenome (GOLD analysis project Ga0181582, IMG submission 132438) | Coastal salt marsh microbial communities from the Groves Creek Marsh, Skidaway Island, Georgia - 071405AT metaG (megahit assembly) | ecosystem: Environmental > Aquatic > Marine > Intertidal...
CCATCATATTCGTTGGACCACTGCTCATGACGAACATGTTGATCGGTTTCAAGTACATAAGCATAGACTGCAGCTGGCAGACTCAACACCAACAGCATCCAGGAGACTGACTTGATGTGCTTGTTAACCGGCATTGGCAAAAGAGATCAGTTCAAGCCAAGACCGATAACCAACCCCAGAGCCGTGCCGATGCCGATGAAAATCCCCATCATCATCAAGCCTACAGCAATATTGCCTTCAGCGAGTTTATCCGGGATGCTAAACGTCACAATATGGCCGAATACACGACAGCCCATCCACATAAAAAACAGCGTCATTACTCCGCCGATGAATGCATATATAAAATTTAACAAAATAGGATCAAATAAATCTGTCATGGTTTCCTCCAATTGCCTGCTTTGAGAACGGGACTTGTTGCTGCAAGATCTAATAATTATTCAAGCTAGTGTAATTTACTGCGTTATTTGATGCCACGGTGCTGTTTAATATTTTCATAGGCCTGTTTGATTTCATGCGTTTTATCTGCTGCGACTTTCATCATTTCCTCCGGCAAACCTTTTGAAACCAGTTTATCCGGGTGATGCTGACTGATTAATCGCCGATAAGCCTTTTTCACATCCCGATCATGGTCGGCTTCTGAGACACCTAAAATGGCATAGGCATCTTTTAATGTCATGGCAGCCGGCTGTTGACCTCCGCCGGTATGATGGAAATGACGTTCAGCCTGTATGCGTTGTTCCAATTGTCGAAACAACAGTGAAGATATTCCAAGAGATTGACAGATTTTCTCCAGCAGAGCACGTTCCGCACTCGCCATTTCGCCATCGGCATAAGCTGCCTGTAACTGGATTTCGATAAACATCTGTTTCAATGTCTGGCGTCTGTGACATTCAAAACGAAATTGCTGCAACACATCATCCAGTGGGAAATCAGCCTGCTTACCTTCATTGAACAGTCCAATAGCAGTCTTGCGCATATCAGCAGAAAGATTCATCTGCTGCATAACCATTTCTGCAAGACGAATTTCGTCCGGGGTTACTTTGCCATCCGCTTTAGCGACCGCTCCCATAACTGAAAAAGTTGCCGTAAAAAAAGCCGTTTGCACACGTTCTTGCTGACCCGGGTCAAAACCCATATCGGCACCGGGAAGACTATCCAGACCTTTATCAAAGTTATGACCCAGAGCCGCTCCCAATACCGCTCCCAGCGGACCACCGAGCATAAAGCCAAATGCACCGCCTACCAGCTTTCCCCACCAACTCATTTTTGCTCTCCTAATTTGTTATCTTTAGATTTTATTAACGTTAATTGACTCATGATTAACAAAATATTCGATTTTATGGCTTACCCGACACGCTTTATGGTTGACTTTAAATTAAAAATCCATAAATTGAATGTTAAGTCCTGATAACTCAGGCCGATAGTGTTTATGAGACCCAACTGGAAACAACCTTACCGGGAGGTATCAATGGCTATTATTTATGACATGGTTTCAAATGAGTTTGTCGAACCTGAGACTAACCTCATTGCAGTTGAAACCCGTCAGTCTGCAATTGCATATAACGAAGTGCCACAATTGCAGTTAGTCGAAATCGAAACTGCAAACTATCAAAACCGGCTGCCCGCCGACCTTGCTTATCAGGGCTTTTTGAAAGAACGCTGAAAAAGCCGACCGGACCTAGTCTCCACTGAGATAGATCCGGTTATCGGTAATGCTGATTTTTCTTGGCTTTAAGTGTTGCCCAACACAGGGGCCTCGCAGGCATCTGCCACTCTCAATCTCAAACAAAGCGCCATGTATCGAGCATTCGATAAAGCCGCCGGAGTAATCCAGAAACTGATCAGGCTGCCATTCCAATGATGCTCCGGTATGTGGACAACTGTTAGCATAAGCATAAATCCGCTCTGCCTTTCGCACCAGAAAATAGCCACCATCCCCATCAGAGTTACCAGAGAAGCCTTTGCAGCTTTTATCTGCAAGTTCTTCCAGATCGCAAATATACTGTTGTTGACTCATAAAGTTTCAGAAAAATCCTGTAATCCGGTCAAACCTTCAAATCCACATTTGAATCCTGCCATATGACAGGCAAACTCAAGGGTCTGCGCTACCGTTTGTTGTCTTAAATGCGCATCAATAATGGCCGCATTAAAAACATCGCCTGCTGCTAAGGTATCAACCAGTTTTTCCGGTACCCAGGCAGGTTGCTGATAAATATGATTGGCATGATCCATAGCCCAGCCACCTGCTTTACCCCAGCCACAATACAATTCCGCTTCAATACCTGATGCACGTAACTCAGGAAAAAAACGCCGAATGGCACCAGCATGGCGTTGATGAACATATTGCCGCGAAAACATTAATATTGATGGATAAATAAACAAATCTTCAATTTGTGCGCGACTTTTCTCAACTTCAAGAGAAAAGTTTTTAAAACCTGATACCTGTAAATGCTGCATCATCAGACTGATTTGATCAATATTTCTGCCTTCAAAATGGATCCAGTCAAAGCTTTCAGGTTCACAGGCCAAAAAATCATCAAAGCCCAGCTCGGGCAAATCACGGTGATGCAAAATGGTTCTACTGGAAGTTTCTTCACTGACAATAACCCAGGAAACCGGTGATTCACTATCAGTGATCACCCTGGTGTTATCTGTATTAATCTGATTCTGTACTAATTGAGAGCGAATTAATCCTGCCGCTAAATCGTCTGCAAGTACTCCGGCAAAAAAGCATTCATGCTGCCGACTGGCAAGAGCAAGCAACGAATTTGCACAGTTGCCTCCAAGACTTTGGCGATGACGACTCACGCGTAATTCATCATCTTCCTGCGGGTAACAGGGCACGGTATTGATGACATCAAGTGTTGCGTTACCTACACCAAGAATTTTCACGTCAATTCCTGATTATCTGCCCACTTGAGGGTTTGGACACAGCAGGGTTTTGGGTCGCTGTCGTTAACCCGGACTCGTCAGCGGAAAATACCGACAAAATCACCAGGGCTAATAGAAACCCAACAATGGCAGCGACGCCAGCGACTTTGATTATCGCAGGACTTTTCCAGTCTAAATGACTTTCTGATGCGCTGACTTTTTCACTGCCTTGAGCAAACTGCTGTCTGGCCAGACTTTCTTCCTGACGTTCCAATTGACGACGCATCTCATCAATTGCCCGGTTAGCATCTTCCAGTTCGTCCTCGAGCAATTGGCCGGTTTCCTGGGAAGTCTGCAAGTCTCTGCCACGATCGGACAATGACTGCTTTAACTGTGTATTTTCCTGGCGTAATACCTCAAGTTCGAGTAAGTGATGATTATTTTGAGGCTCTGCATTGTGCTTTTTGAGTGCCTCATCGAGTTCTGCCTGTAAAGCACTTAACTCAAGGCGGGATTTTTTCTTTATGGATTCAATTTCACTTTTTAACTTATTCAGCTCAGCCTGATCTGCTGTAGATGCCTCTTGCGTCAATTGATCTTTTGCTGTCTTAAGGTCTAATTGAAGTTCGTTATTGTCTTTCTTCAGAGCATCCCGACTGCGTTCTGCTTCTCTTAACTGCTGACGCACGTCATTGAGACGTTCCATCAGAATCGTCGATTCACCTTCACGGCGCGCACGATTTTGTAATTTTTGCGTCAGATCTTCATTATCATTACGCAGTTGATTATTAATATCCTTGAGATCATCAAGATTTTTTTCGGTCAGAGTGAGCTCGCGTTTAAGACGCGTCAACTCTGCCTGTTGTCCGGCACCGGCCATGAGGTTTGTATCCATTACTACTTATTCTTCAGGAGTTACTGGTCCCGGTCGGGAGTTCCTGTTCAGACTCAGATAAACGTCCTTTTAAATCAGAAATTTCCAGTTGTAATTCACTGATCTCCTGATTTACCAGAGACAGCCGGTTGCGCAATTCTTCCAGTTCATATTTTTGGTTATCGCGCTCATTGGTAATTGCTGAATTGACTGCTTCCAGTTGTTCAATCTGATTTAAAGCCTGCTTTAACCGCGGGTCATCGTCGTTAGTTTTTGATGTATCTGTAGATGCGCGCAAAGCATCGAGCTCATTGACCGCCTCATCTCTTTCCAACTGCAAAACCGTCAGCTGTTCTTTGACTTCACCGATTTGTATATCACGCAGGTTCAAGTGTTTTTTATGCTCCTGCTCCTGCTTGTCGAACTGTTGTTTTAAGCGATCATAAGAGTCTTCCTGACTTTCCAGTTGCTCAGTCAGACCAATCATCTCACGTTCAAGTTTTTTGTTTTTATTTTCCAGTTGCTGAATCTGTTTAGGATCTACCGAATCAGTTTTTGATGTTTCGAGCTTCTGTCTGAGCTGTTGTTCAGTCTCGCCTGCTGCTGACAATGCCTGGTCTTTCTCAGTTAGTAAGACTTTTAACTCGGCAAGCTCTTTTTGCAGTTTTGTGAGTTCGTCTTGACTAACCCGAGTATGCTCTTCAGCGGAGGAAGATTGCGCTTTTTTCTCAAGTTCACCATTTATGGCATCGTAGCCACCTTGAAGCGTGCTTGCCTGTAAACCGTGTTCGACAAACAGATAAGCCGACGACAAAGCCCGGGTTCCCGTTTGACTATAAATCACATATTCACGTTCTGCGTCGAGTGAATCTATCTGAAAACGTAACGATGCATGTGGCAGATTAATAGAACCCGGTAGATGATCGGCCTCATAACTATCATGATCTCTGACATCTACCCAGATTCCGCCTTTGTCGATAATCGCCTGTGCCTGCTCATAATTAACCGCAGACGACAGCGGGTGTTTGATCAATTCAATAAAGTCTTCTTTGGACAGGCACAAGAGAATACCGTCGGTATTCATTTTTATCGTTGAACTTCTTGGCCGATTTGACAGTAAGGCATCCTCACCAAAAGCCGCTCCAGCTTTAAGTACGGCGACTTTGTTATTTTCACCTGTCTCTTTATCCAGAATAAGCACGTCTGCTTCACCCCGGTGAAGCAGATAAAAGTAATCACCCTCATCACCTTCGTAGATAATGATGTCACCAGCCGCCACCTGCTTTTCCTTCATGCGCATCATCACGCCTTGCAGGTTGGAGGCAGGAATATGTTGCATGACTCTTGATTGCAAAAGCTGAGTCATCCAGTCGGAGTCCTGCTCCTCATTGACATGTTCAACTTCAATGACTTGAGGTTCTTCGTTATCGGCAAGTGCCTCACTGAGTCTGCGACTGTCAATTTTGACAATGATGGATTTGGTGCTGGTTTTAGCGGTGTATTTTCTGGGAATCTGATGAGCTACCGGGAACCGGGCAGCAGGACCGTCATCGGTAACTTCATCGATTTCAATATTTCTTGTCAGTAGCTTGACTTTACCGGACAACAAATAAACGTTTACGTGATCAACATCACCTTCATTGAAAATGACTTCATTCTTGCCTATCTGTTGAATCTGGGCATAAGGAATCAATGCTTCAAAAGCTTCCTCTTTTAATGTGTTCAGCGGTATCAGCTGAGCAAGCTGCTGATATTCGTCACTGTCACTCGAAATCGTCATTCATCATCCTGCCCGTCAAGGCTCTTGCTGGTTTCTGTTGAAAGTCAATTAATTATAAACCTTTTTGTGAAGAATAGAGTATTTCAGCCAAAGGTGCCGAAATTCACACCTTTGGCTCTCAACTGATTAGCGTCGGTAGCGTGTTTGCATCATTTGCTGTTGTAACTTCTGACGATAATACTGCCGGTAATACATCAGTGCACTGCTGCCATTGGCTGAAACATCAAAAACTTTCCAGCCTGCTGCTGCTTTATACAAACGAAAATCCAGACGGGCAGGATAATTACCGGGGTTGCCGATAGAGATGCTCAGTTCAACCTGGTTACGACCCGTCATGCGAGGCGGCAGGTAACTGACCGTTTGCTGACTAAAATTAGAGAGTTTTTGTGCCATTGTTGAAAGAAACTGTGCCTTTATATCGGTTTCCAAAGCTTTTTTCTGCTGGTCGTTTATGCGATTAAAGGCCGGGCCGGCAGCCCATTGTGACATATAGGCAAAATCAAAATATGGCGCGATATCTTTTTCCAGAAATACTGCAATCTGCTCGCGTGATGGAGGCGTTGGTGTGTTAAAAAAATTGATTAGTCGGGTCAAACCGGCTTTAAGAATCATTGATGCTTCTTCAAACTCAGTACGCGGTCTTGCTTGTGGCGGTCTTGCCGGCGGTGCTGACATCGGTGGCGGCATCGTTGGCTGATAGCCCATCCTCGGCATTTGATATGGTTGCTGCGCTGCAAGGCTTGTGCAAATTGCCAGCATGCAACTTCCCGTCAAAAGGCGTTTGATCATAGTGGATTCCTCATTTGGTCATGTTATGGGAACCTGAATGATTCCCTGATTATTATCTATTTAAGACTGCCCCCAGCGATCAGGAAAATCAAGCCCGAATCACGTCGTCAGTTTGCGATAGATGTCGGCAATTTTCAGAGGAAGTTTACGAATCTCGTCAATAACAACATAGTGAGTTTTGCCATACATGTCCGGCAGATATTCCTGACCCTGTTTGTCAATTGTTATACAAAAGGGGTGTATACCATCACGTCTTGCTTCAAGCAGCGCCTGGTGGGTATCCGAGATACCATAGACTCCACGGTACTCAAGATCATAATCATCAGGCTTACCATCGGATAAGGTGATCAATAGACGAATTCTGGCATCGACCTCCATCAATTTGCTGCTTAAATGCCTGATCGCAACACCCATACGCGTATAGTCTTTGGGTTCAATCGCACAAGTTTTCGCTTTACGCTCATCATCCCATGGCTCTGCAAAATCCTTTATGCGATAAGTTTCACAGCGTTTACGTGTCCAGCCGGAAAAACCGTAAATAGCATAGCGGTCTCCAAGCATTTCGAGCGCTTCTGCCATCAGGATCAAGGCCTCCCTTTCGGCTTCATTAATCCAGCCGCGGGTTGAACCCGACATATCGACCATGAACATGACGGCAATATTGCGGTCATCTTTGTGCATGCGGGTGAATAAATGCTGAGTCATTTCGCGGCCGGCTTTGACATCCGACCAGGCTTCGATCAATGCATCAATATCAACATCATCACCAAATAACTGACGTTTCAGTAACCGGTCTTCACCGCGTAACATTTCAAATGTCTGTTTTAAGGAATGAATATGTCCGGCGTACTTGGTGACGGTTTTATCATAAAAACTTTTGTCATCATGTTTGAGTTCCAGTTCACGCATGACACACCAGTTTTTCTTATATGCCTGTCTGGCAGAATCCCACTCTTTATAAATAAATGCGCCTTCTTCATGGTAGGTGCCTGACCAGACATCTTCCGGATTCAATGAACTGTCATTCAGCAGTTCGGGGTCATATTCACCTTCACCGGCAGGTTCCAGATACTCCGGAGGAATTTCACCAAAATCTATCATCACTGAGCGCAACAGGTTCTTTACATGCTCCGGCAGCGGCATAGGTTGATCATTCAGCGTGATCTCAACCTGCATGCTCTCGAGACGATCCTGATCGCTCTTACCCTCTTTCAGATTGAATTTATCCGGTCGCTGCTCCAACTCTTTTCCCTGCATAAAGTCATCCATCAGAACGCGTAAATAATCCCGCAATCTGGCTTTTTCCTTAAGCATGCGTTCCTGTCGGGCCTGCCAGGCCTCTTCCGGTTTAAGCACGCCGTGAAAACACAAGGGCTCCGGAACCTCAGCAGTTTTGAGATAAAGTTGTGACAACAGACGTAAACTGTCGTCTATATCTGCGTTTGGCGACTCGAGTTTCTGTTGATGCTCTGCCTGTAATTGCAGTTGTTGTTCGCCTAAAGACAAAGCCAGTTTTTCAATGTTTTTATTTAAACCCGGAAATTCATCGGCAATTCTGGCTTTCAGTCGCCTTAATTCAAGATGATGAAATAAATCCTGTGCCTTTTGACGGTTGTCGTATTCAGCAAAAATTTCTGCCAGGGGTTCGTTCAAAGTACCGTAGCGCATTTGTGACCAGAGAAAAGTCACTAAGATCTTATATAACTGAAAATTTTCCTGTCGATCATCCATGAACGCCATTAATTCAGGCAGATAGAGCGTTTCCCCATCGGTCCAGGCCACTTCATCCTGTTCAATTTTCATGCGTCTGCCTGACAGGCCCTGTACAAATGGCAGTAGCACCGGCACCGCCTCTTCAAATAAAGAAGCAGAAGCACGTTTGTATCCCTGTTTTAAAAACTCATCAAGATTTCGGATGGTGTCCATGGCTTTATGCAGACCTGAGCGGTCGTAACAATCCATGGCTTCCAGACACCAGGCTTCAATGATTTCAGTTTCGTGCTCGTTTAACGCATTGCCGGCTCTTGTAGCAAACTGAAATGCAAGCTCAGGATTGACTGCTGCCGCACTTTTGGTCCAATGCAGAATAAAATCCTGCTTTTCGCGAGGCATCGCAGCAACATCAACAGACAGATCATCTGCATAGAGGAAAGTGAATTCCGTCTCCAGATATTCCTCAAACAGAAGCGTCAGTTGTTGTTCATCTAGCTGATTAGTCATTAAAACAGAGAAGATGACAGTTCATTGACAGCCGCCAGCATATCACCCTCATCGGTTAATGCCTGGGCAATGGAGGATCGACAGGCAACAACGGGCTCGATACCTGAGCTGATTAACTTGGCAGCATGCACCAGTAAACGGGTAGAAGCGCCTTCATCAAGTCCCTGACCTTTGAGGTTTCTTGTCATCTGGGCAAATTTAACCAATCGCTTGGCCATTTCTGCGTCAATATCAGATTCACGCATAATGATTTTCTGTTCCAGTTCAGGCTCGGGATAATCAAACTCCAGAGCGATGAATCGCTGTCGCGTTGACTGTTTAAGGTCTTTCATGACCGATTGATAACCCGGGTTATACGACATTGCCAGACAGAATTCAGGCGTTGCTTCTACCAACTGGCCTATTTTTTCCATAGGCAATACTCGTCGATCGTCAGCTAACGGGTGAATCACCACCGTCGTATCCTTGCGCGCTTCCACCACTTCATCGAGATAACAAATGGCGCCTGAGCGAACAGCTCTGGCCAGGGGCCCATCTACCCACTGGGTCTCACCTGAGATAACCAGAAATCTTCCAATCAAATCCGAGGCTGTTAAATCATCATGACAGGAAACAGTAATCAGAGGCCGTTTCAAGCGCCACGCCATATGCTCCATAAAACGTGTTTTGCCGCACCCGGTAGGACCTTTAAGTAGAACGGGCAGTTGATTTTTATAAGCTGCTTCGAATATCTCGATCTCGTCTGCAACCGGTTCGTAGTAAGGCTCATTTTTGATGTAATATTCTTCAGGTTTCAGGACATGAGAGGTGAGATCTGTCACGATTTAGCTCCATTAATAATATTGAGTGCAGATTAATGCTTTTCCCGGTTTTGTTCATCCGAAGCTTCCAAGGTTTTTCAGACAAAAAAAACCGGGGCAAGCCCCGGTTTCTTCGGAACAATTGCCGTAATTACTTACCCGCAATTTTTTCCAGTTTCTCTGCAGCAATAAGCTGACCATCAAGGGCAGCATCTGCAGCAGAACGACCATAAGCCACACTGATCAACTGGCTGTAATAAACCACAGGCATCTTGTACTTGGTACCTTTACGGGCATTGATCTCATCCTGATAGATTTCTACGTTTGCCTGACACAGCGGGCAAGGCGTAGCAATCATGTCAGCACCATGATCGTAAGCCGCTTCAATGATACCGGAGATCATTTCCTGAGACTTTTCAGGCTCGGAGAACGCCAAAGCACCACCACAGCACTGAACCTTCTTCTCATAAGTCGGTACAGAATCTGCACCTAGAGAATCAACCAGGTTGTCGAGATACATTGGATTTTCAAAGGACTCACCATCTATACCAAATGGACGGTTAGTCTGACATCCCACGTAACCAGCGATTTTGATGCCTTCGAGAGGTTTTTTAACACCGGCTTTGATGTTGTCAAATCCAATATCCTGAACTAGAACTTCTGCCATATGGCGAATAGGAGTTTTGTTGGTCAGTTTCAGATTAGCCTCTGCCAAAGCAGCATTCGCTTCTTTGAAAAGTGTTTCATCTTCTCTGAAACGCTCGGAAGCTTCTTTAGTCGCCAGCCAGCAAGCCGCACAGGTCGCAACAATCTGCTGATCAGGGTTATGCTGTTCAGACAACGCAATATTACGTGCAGACAAAGTAAGACGCGGCAAAACACCGCCGCCACCATAACCAATAGAAGCAGAACAGCAATTCCAGTCTGGAATAGCGTTCAGCTGGACATCCAGTTCTTCACACATTGATTTGACTGAACGCATCAGGTTTGAAGAGGATGCACCAGACTGCGAGGAACAACCCGGGTAATATGAATATTCGTACTTAGCCATTATCTATTCCTCACTCAGCAAAGCTTTTATCGATTTTGGCGTCTTCCAGCTCTTGAGCTTTCTTGATCATTTTCTGGAATCCAGAAAGATCTTTAACACCGTGACCGCCCAGAATTTCAGCAGGACTCATGCGCTTGGCTTTCATCATGTTCATGCCAAGTTTCTGATGAGCCAGCGCCTCTTTGATGCCTGAGACAAAACCATCTTTAAAGTACAAAGACAGGCCCAGTTTAAGTTCGTTAACACGACCTTTTTTCATCATATTGTCCCAGAAAACCTGAGAGAACCAAGCCGTTGGCTGTGATTTTGGCGTCAAACCTAGACGTTTGGCGTAATTTGCCAGACCGTGCATGATATGCGTGATAGGTAATTCACGAGGACAACGTACGATACAGTTATAGCAAGAGGTACACATCCACATGGAATCAGATGCCAGAACTTCTTCACGTTTACCTGCACGGATCATCATGAAGATTTTCTGTGGCGTATGTTCCCAGGCATCGCCTAAAGGACATGATCCTGCACATACACCACATTGCATGCACATTTTGACCCACTGACCTTCTTCAACATTGGCTTCAACTTCTTTAAGGAAGCTGTTGCGATATTTTTCAACCATTGCATTACTCATTACAGCCCCCTTAGAACTTGAATGGACTCATGCCGACTTTTTCGACAACGTCTTCCATATCTTTGATCAGTGCCGGTGCACGCTCAATATCGGTGATCGCTACTTCATGAACAACAACACGTTCAGGCTCCAGATTCAGAGTAGAAAGTGTATCGCCGACTTTTGACATACGTTCATTTGCCATAGCAGAACCACGGACAAAGTGACACTGGTAGTCTTCACCACGCTGACAACCCATCATCACAATACCGTCGAAACCGTTATTCAAAGAGTCAGTAACCCACGACAACGAAACCGAACCTAAACAACGAACCGGAATAACACGCGCCCAGGGACTGATATGCTGACCGCTCATTGCTGCCTGATCCAGAGCCGGGTAAGCATCGTTTTCACAGGCCAGAACCAGAATACGTGGTTTTTCTTCAAATTCATCCGGAATATCAACATTCTTGATCTGTTGACCAACGGTATCAACTGAATAGTTTTCAAACGAAATAACACGTACAGGACAAGCACCCATACAGGTACCACAACGACGACAACGTGATTCGTTATACTGTGGATAACGCTCTTCGTCTTCGTTAATCGCGCCAAACGGACATTCAACCGTACAACGTTTACATTGCGTACAACCTTCTTTGCGGAAGGTCGGGTATGACAGGTCACCGGAACGCGGATGCGCAGCACGACCCAGTCCCGAATTCACCGCCGCCTGAATCGCCTTCATTGCTGCACCGGTCGCATCATCCTGTGCCTGTTTAATGTCCATGGGACGGCGTACAGGACCAGCAGCGTAAATACCGGTACGACGAGTTTCATATGGGAAACAAATGAAGTGAGAATCGGTAAAACCGTTTTTCAGATGCGGCAGGTCTGTACCCTGACGATAATCCAGATTAAGAATTGATTCGACCGAAACGGACTGAATTCTTGCCACTTCAGTCTTTTTATCTTCATCAGAAAGACCGAGATTTTCCAGCGCTTCTGTTTCTGCATAAGGGTTAGGACCGGAATTAGGCACCATGCCCAGATCCAGAACAACCAGATCGGCATCCAGAGCTTCTTCGGAATCCAGAATCATATCTTTGAATTTGACCGTTGCTCCATTACCGGAACTTGTCACTTCTGAAGCAATACCTTTTGAGAAAACCACCATATTCTGCTGTGCAGAACGGTAGAAGTCCTCACCTGCTGCACCCGGTGCGCGCAGGTTATCGAAAAGAATCGTGGTATCACAGCCAGTATTTTGAGTTTTGAAATACAAAGCCTGTTTCATGGCAATCAGATCACCGATACCGGAGTGGTATGGCAGATGACCCTCTTCGGTAGAACTTTGACCGACATTCTGTACAAAAACAACAGAAGTGACTTCTTTGCCATCTGATGGTCGTTTAATAGGACCATCTCCGGCAGCCTTAGCCAGCGCTTCCAATTCAACGTTGGTGACAACGTCAGCATTGTTAGAACCGAAGTGAGGCAAAGCACTGATATCAAACTCTTTCCAGCCGGATGCCTGAATTATCGCACCAAAGTTTTCAGTAGTCGTCGAACCGGACTCAGTCGTGATATCTGCTGCAAAACGACCCGGTGCACCGGATGTTTTACTGACAGTTGCATTCAGGTGAACAGTGATTTTATCGTTAGCGTTCACACTCTCGATCATAGCCGGAATGTCATTTTCGATAGGCATCTGAAGTTCAACATCAAAACCATTACCGATACCGGCAGCGCCGGCACGGGTAGGTATGCGTTTGTGCCATTTAGCAGCCCAGCCACCCAGCTCACCGGTTTTCTCAACAATGTGACATTCAAAACCCGCTGCTGCAGATTCCAGAGCGGCCGTCATACCGGTTACACCGCCACCAACAATCAGTAGTTTTTTGGTTGTTTCCTGCTCACCGGAAGGTGTTGGCTTAGTCATGAATTTAACTTCAGCACAGGCCATACGAATATAATCGTCGGCCATTTCCTGAGTTGTTTCCTGGTGCTCATCATCATCAGGACGCGCCCAGATAACACCTTCACGGAGATTGGCGCGGCTCATAGCTACATCGGTAAAATTAAACGCTTCTACTTTTGCTCGACGTGAACAGGCAGCAATCATGATGTGGGTTGCACCACCATCAATTTCAGCCTTGATCATGTCAACGCCTTCTTTGCTGCAAAGCATTTCGTGTTGTTTACATTCCTGCATTTTGCCATCGCGGGTTGCAGTTGTAACCAACTGACCTGCATCGAGGCGATCACCAATTCCGCAACCGCTACAGACAAAGCCTACAAATTTCTTTTCATCTGCCATGTTTATGCCTCCGCTCCAGCTACGCGATTAACGACCTGAATTGCTTTTAATGCTGCACCAGTCGCATGTTGTACTGCACGGTTAACATCCAGAGCATCAGATGCAGAACCTGCAGCAAATACACCACCGTTAGCCGGATCAGGTTCAATGAATCCTTCACGGTTGATCACGATATTGACCGGGAAATTGTCTGCATCCACTGATGGCTCCATGCCTGTTGCCAGGACAACCAGATCATGGGTGTTTTCATAACGGTGATAACCTTCTGTATCCACACCTTTACAGATTGGATTGCCTTCTTTATCAGTAATAATGTTAGCGACTTTTGATTTACAGAAAGTGACATTTTCTTTGGCTTTTACCGTCTGATAAAAATCTTCAAAACGGTCAATCGCACGGATATCAATGTAATAAATAGTTACATTGGCATCTTCATAGGCATCTGTGACGTAATGTGTCTGTTTGAGAGAAGCCATGCAGCAAATTCGTGAACAGTGCAACAAGTGATTACGGTCACGTGAACCGGCACACTGAATGAAGGCCACATTCTTAGCTTCTTTGTTATCCGATGGACGTAGTATTTTTCCGCCTGTAGGACCTTTCGGGTCAGCCATACGCTCAAATTCAACATTGGTGATAACATTGTCAAAACGATCGTAACCATATGGCTGAATTTTTGCAGCATCATAGGGTTTCCAGCCTGTTGCCCAGATAACGGCACCAGCGGGAAATTTCATTTCACGCTCTTCCATCTCCAGATCTACAGCATTATATTTGCAGGCTGCCTTGGCTTTTTCTGCGTCTTCAGTACCGATTATGGCTGGATCAATAACATATTGCATAGGATGAGCCATAACGTGAGGCAGGTAAGCGCCTTTGCGTTTTGACATGCCGTAGTTATATTCATCCGGGAATTCTGCTTCTACAGCTTTCGCACATTCGCCACAGGCGGTGCAGTTTTCGTTGACATAGCGAGGTGCCAATTTAACGGTAGCTGTGTAGTTACCGGCTTCACCTTCAATATTTGTCACCTCAGCCATCGTCAGGATGGTCAGATTCGGGTTCATTTTGGCGCGGCGCTGGTTAATTTCCAGACCACAGGTTGGGTGGCAGAGTTTAGGGAAATATTTGTATAACTGACTGACTCGACCGCCTACATAGGCACGTTTTTCAACCAGTACAACCTGTTTCCCGGTCTCGGCAGCTTCCAGCGCAGCGGTCATACCGCTGATGCCTCCACCAACCACCAGAATAGTTTCATTGGTTGCGACTACTTCCGTCATGGACTTATCTCCGTAGCGGACTACATGTTATCCGATAGAACAGGCTACCGGGGTGAATCTGACGCTTTTCAATGAACAGCGCCTTTTATGGGACTGCGGAAGATACCCTCATCTGTCAATGGGTTCTATTAGATTGCTCTTATCAAGTAATTATTTTTTTAAATAAGCTATCGATTTTTCTTATTAACCTACATGGATGTAGGAAATGCTGGAAATGCAGGAGCAATTTTCAGTGGACCTACATGGATGTAGGAAATGCTGGAAATGCTGGAAATGCTGGAGTTTGAAAATTTTGCCTATTTCTTGTTTTTTTCAAAGAGGAACTTACATAAATGATAAAATATAAAGGAGTCACTTGGACTCCTTTATATGTTTTTAATCAGTTTGGATTGCAGTTTTCACCTTCGGGCTTATCGTCTTCCCCTAGAGTTGCTGCACGTTCTGCCTCTTCCTGTTCAGCCTGATATTTCTGTACTTCTGCTTCTCGACGGAGCTCCCAGATCTCTTTTCGACTTTCCATGCGCTCTTCCCATGCACCTTCATTTTCATCAAATTTCTTTTGTCCGAATAGAATCTGATGCAGAAAATCAAGACCAAATTCGAGCAGGTTCAGGTCATTTTGCATGTTTTCATAAAAACCCTCATCGAAAGCATAGGTTTTTTTAAAGCTGTCACTCATGACAAAACGACGGAAACGATCCATATCATACGAAGCCATAAAGAACAGCTGCAGACTCATATCTGATGGTTTACCAATCGCAGGTCCAGCCGATTTCTTTTTCAAAATCAGTTGATACCAGCGTTGATTGTGATCATCAAACTCTTCAACTTCCTGCTCTTTTCGATAATCCTGAATGGTGATCTTTCGATCTTCAAGATGGCCTTTGCAGTGATCTTCTTTGATCATGAAGAAATGATTCTCATCACCGGGCTTTTCCGATTCTTTCATTGCCAGCAAACCAGCCGGATAATATCGACATGCTGATGGACGATCCTGGTAAATGCCACATCCCTCGCCTTCGCGCATGAACAGGCAGGCCCCTTCATCGTCAGTACGCATTTTAATCCCCGGCAAACCATGCGCATCCATTTGAAAAGGCACTGTATGAGCTTTCAGAAATTCCTCCGATGTCATACCTAAAGCATCTTTCATTCTAATGATGTCATAAGGAGCCAGTGTTACATCCGCATGTTTGCAACAGGCATTGAAACATTCAATATCCTTGTGACAACGAAATTTAATAACCGATGTATCGGTCAGCATTGTTGGAGCCAGATCACTCTTGAATGGAATATCGAAATTAAAATCACTCATTTTTTTCACCTTGCTTGGATTGCGGTCATCCCTTCAGATTGCCCGGGGCATAAAACTTAAACAAATTACCTCTATGATTTTAATCGCAAAGGGAATTTGTTTAACAACTTTAGCTATTAATAAAACTCTGATTCTTGTAAGGAAAAAAAATCCGGGTGCCTTTACGGACACCCGGATTTTTTAGTCAAAGACTGTCAGGTAACGAATTACTTGAACAGTTTAGACTTGTCGACTAGATCAACGTGTGCACGTTTGAAGCAAGTCCACTGTTTTGTTTCTTTATCGTAGATAGAGTTAACAAAACATTTCCAGTTTTCTTCGTCAACGAAGTTTTTATCCATACGGTAGTAGAAACCAGGATAACGTGATTCTTCACGGAACTGGATGTGCTTCATGTGAGCTTCTGCAGTCAGGATACGATGATAGTTTTCCCAGGCACGCAGCAGTTCATGCAGATCTTTTGCACGCATTTTCAGAGAGTCTTCTTTCAGCTCATTCAATTTGTGCTCAGCCACTTCCAACATGTTGGAGTTAGTGGTGTAGTAAGTTGCAACACCGGCTACATACTCATCCATGATTTTCTGCAGACGGAACTGCAGCATTTTTGGAGTGATGTAGTTAGGGTTAACATCGATCGCAGTTGAATAGTCTTTGAACTCCATGTAGGTACGAACTGGACGATAGATTTCAGCAACCAGATCATCAACGTTTTCAGCCAGTTCAGGTGAGTAATCTTTGTTATCGATTACGTACTGAACCATAGACTTTGCAGCCATACGGCCTTCAGCGTGTGAACCAGAAGAGAATTTATGACCAGAAGCACCAACACCGTCACCGGCAGTGAACAGACCTTTTACAGTGGTCATACCACGGTAGCCCCAGTTCCAGCCTGATGGCAGATGTTCTGGAATACCAGATTCTGATTCAGAAGTTGGCGCACCAACATCTTCAGGACCTGAAGTCCAGATACCACAACAGCCTGAGTGTGAACCCAGCAGGTATGGTTCGGTAGGCATCAATTCAGAGTTTTTCTTCTCTGGTTCGATGTTCTCACCAGCCCAGATACCACACTGACCGATACACATATCCAGGAAGTCTTCCCATGCTTCTGCTTCCAGATGCTTAACTTCGCGTGGAGACAGAGTTTCACGCAGGTTAGCCAGAGCAGTCACGGTGTCCATCCAGATAGGACCACGACCTTCTTTCATTTCTTTCAGCATCAAGTGGTTACGCAGACAAGACGCAGGAACAGCAGCCTGACCATATGGAGGATAGTCATTCAGCATGTCTTTATTGCGGTCCATGTAAACTTCACCGAAAGCATTGGTAGCTTTTGATTTGAAGAGCAGGAACCATGCGCCAACTGGACCGTAACCGTCTTTGAAACGGGTAGGTACAAAGCGGTTTTCCATCATGGTCAGCTCAGCACCGGCTTCAGCAGCCATTGCGTAAGTTGAACCAGCGTTCCAGACTGGGTACCAGGCACGACCAGTACCTTCACCAACAGAACGAGGACGGAAAATGTTTACACAACCACCAGCTACCAACAGGCAAGCTTTGAATTTGTAAACCATTACTTTGTCTTCACGAACTGAGAAACCAACAGCACCGGCAATGCGGTTTTTGTCGTTTTTGTCGTTTACCAGTTTAACGATGAAGATACGCTCCTGAATACGGTCAGTACCCAGTGCTTTTTTAGCAGCTTCAGCGACGATCCATTTGTAGGATTCACCGTTGATCATGATCTGCCATTTACCGGAACGTACTGGTTTACCGCCATCTTTCAATGGAGTCATACCTTTAGAACCGTCATGACGCTCACCGTTTTCGTCAGTCTTCCAGATTGGCAGACCCCATTCTTCGAAAAGGTGTACAGATTCATCAACATGACGACCCAAGTCGTATGCCAAGTCATCACGAGTAATACCCATCAAGTCGTTAGAAACCATACGGGCATAATCCGCAGGATCCTGTTCAGAACCGATGTAAGTGTTAATTGCAGACAGACCCTGCGCAACAGCACCGGAACGATCAAGTGCAGCTTTATCAACAAGCTTGACTTTAATGTCATGACCCTGTGCTTTTGCAGCATCTAGCCACGGACCAATTTCGTAAGCCGCGCCACAAGCTGACATACCACCACCGATGATGAGGATGTCTACTTCTTCTTCGACTACGTCTGGATTTCCAAATTCACCCATTTTTAATACCTCTAAAAAAGTTTTTGCCAGTAATCAGATTACTTGCAGATCAGTTCAGCAGGGTTACCTTCACGGTAGCCGTTCTGTTCCATGTGATTAAAGAAGCCTGGCTTGGCGATGTTAGCCATGTCAGCAGCTGCTTTGTTGCCATATGGATCAATAGAACCTTCTGGAGTTGTACGGATAGGGAATTTGAAACGTTTCATGGTGCCATTACGGAATTTAATGGTCCACATGATTGAATCTGTACCACGCAGAGGCTGTACAGAACCACCCAGAGGTACGATATCGGCATATGGACGTGCTTCGATAGCATTCTGAGGGCAGATTTTAATGCATGAGTAGCATTCCCAGCACTGTTCCGGTTCCTGGTTATAGGATTTCATGGCATGACCGGTATCAGAACCGTCTTTGTCAAGCTTCATGAGGTCATGCGGGCAGATGTACATGCACGCTGTCTTGTCTTGGCCTTTACAGCCGTCACACTTTTCAGTACGAACAAATGTAGGCATGTGTATATTCTCCTTACACTGCAGTGAATTTCATCATCACGTCTGATGAAGAGGATTAAGAACTTGACAACCGACGGTCAGGCCGATCGTTTCGCTCACAACTAACTTTAATTTTGTCCTGTAACCCAGTAACGCCAACTTGTGGATCAACTACTTCTGGGCACTTGGTGCTTCTTTTTTGAAGTCGCAACAACCCGGACTCCTGTTAGGGTGGCCAACCATAATGCATTTGATCGGATTTGTGCCAAACAATTTTCTAATCAGCTAGCATAAATTGACTTTATTTGAGTGTTTTATAGGGTTTTATATAAGTTATTGTTTTTAATTGTTTTTATTTTTCTCTGATATTTTTTTAATTTTTAATTGTTCAAAAAGCAAACAATTTCAATCATTATCGATTAGAAAATTTAATCCTATTACACATATTTCCAATAATTCAGGAAATTAACTCCGGGAACTTATATGATTTTTAATCGTTTCTTTCTGACCAGTGCAGCTATTCTGGGATTCCTTGCGGTCCTTATTGGCGCTTTTGGTGCTCACGCTTTACCGCGTATGCTGGATGTACAGACCTATGCAGTCAATTTGAAACCTTTTCACACCGGCGCTGAATATCAGTTCTATCACGTTTTTGCACTTGTTTTGGTCGCTTTTCTTCCAAAAAACCGATTGTCGACTCTCGCAGGCTGGTGTTTTTTAGTGGGTATTTTTTTATTCAGTTTCAGTCTTTATTTGATGGTGATAACCGGAATAAAAGCCCTTGGTATGATCACCCCGGTAGGCGGTCTACTTTTAATGTCAGGCTGGGGTTGCCTGGCTCTGTATGGATGGCGCTCTACTGATCAACCTTAACAAAAGTTAATTCAGTAAACAGACGACCTTCAAACAGCGTATTGACCAGAACACGCTGATCCTGAACATTGACCTCAAAACCGTTCTGCTGATGCGGTTTTGATTGAACCAGCTTCAGCCCCTGCGGCAGACGAATATCCATCGTCAACTCAAAAGGATAATATCCATCCAGAAATCGCCGATGGTATGGCCCATTTTTGAGTACAAAACGACCTTCACTGTCCGTATGCAGATTTTTAACTTCTGCCGATACACAGAGCCTGGCCGGGCGGGTAACATTCTTGAGTTGCACTGAAGATCCGGAAACAAAAGCCTTTTCGATATTTTCTGTCAGATCTATCTTTAAACTTCGTAGTTCGTTATTACGATAAACAATTTCAGATTCAGCCATGCCATCAAGATTTTTAAAACACTGAAACACATTTAACCATCCACTTTCCAGACTGTTTTCATTAATTACGAACTTATTGGTTGAATGTAGTGCCGGCTTTTCGGGACGTTCGACAAGAAACACCAGCTCACCCTCGTTAACATCAATGGTTGCTGTCGGAAGCTCCATGTCATCTGAATCAAACCATGCCTGCAATTGCTCTTCCGTTAATTCCTGATTAGCC
>Ga0181582_10001191_pt1 | contig 20084 bp, 22 predicted proteins | sample 071ome_32_FD_132438 | JGI IMG/M metagenome (GOLD analysis project Ga0181582, IMG submission 132438) | Coastal salt marsh microbial communities from the Groves Creek Marsh, Skidaway Island, Georgia - 071405AT metaG (megahit assembly) | ecosystem: Environmental > Aquatic > Marine > Intertidal...
CTGTCTCGCATCTGCTTGTCCTTGAAGGACTGGCCGGAGAAGACCAGGTTCTCGTACGGCACGCCGAAGAGTTCGAGCGCCGTCGAGCCGACTTGCCGGCCGTAGCAGCCTTGCCGGCAGCCAGAGTCGCAATCTCCGGGAGCACAGCCGTGTCGACAGCTGTGATGCCAGGAGCGGCGGTGGACCTCCCCATCGCAGGTGGTGAGGGTGAAGCCCTCCTCGTTGACGCGGACCATCACCCGCACCTCCTCCGTGTTGTCATTCGGACGAATCCACATGGAGAAGACCTGAGACTGGTTGACCCGGGACTTGGGGGCGAGCGACGCGCGGATGAGTTCCTGGAGGTCGTAGGGGAGCTTCTTGAACAGCTCGAGGGCCTCCCTTTGCTCCATAGCCAGCTTGACACCCTCACGAGAGGGGATGTATCCGAAGTGAACGGAGATTTTCTCAGAGAGGGAGTGGTAGGTATCCACGAGCCTCTCCCAGTCGTCGTCCTCCGTATCTCCCATCTCCTCCGTCGTCGGGGGGCGGGGCGGGGCGGGGCGAGGGCCCCGCCCCCAGAAGAGGGCGGCCGTGAAGATAAACGCAAGGGGGATGAACATCGTAATCGTTTCGAATGGAATGCTTGTGGTAAAGTGCGCTGCTCTGGACCCCCCTCCCCGTTTTTTTCCCTCCTTACATCATGCGCCCCGCCCTTCTTACCGAGGCCCTCGTGCTCGGCGCCCTCGTCGCCGCCGCCATGGTTGTCGCCGCCGCCGCGGTGCGGAGGATCCCCCTGCGCGCCGTCCAGGACGCGCGGCCCTGGGTGCGCCGGGCCATGGCCGGCTTCCTCGTCGGGGCCGGGACGCACCTCGCCCTCGAGCTCGCCGGGGCCAACCAGGCCTGGTGCGCCGTCGCCTTCCCCGCCTAGGAGGTTCAACCTGCCTTCCCGAAGAAGTCACTGATCAACCGGTTCCCGTCCGCCATTTTCAGGTACCGCGCGAAGGTCCCCTCCAGCCACTTGCGCTTGATGGCCCCGATGCGCGCGCGGTCCGCCCCGGCCGCGCGGAGCTTCTCGCGGACCGCCTCCGGGGGCGTCCGCAGGATGCCCACGATGTCGCTCAGCGGGTTGATGAGCTGCGACTCGAGGTACTGCCGCAGGTCCACGCGCAGCCCGGCCGCGCGGACGTGCTCGGGGGTCTCGATGCGGTCCCGGATCAGCGCGTCCTTCCCCCCCTTGACGAAGACGTAGCGGATGCGGTCGTTCGCCTGGACCGCGCCGGGCGTCCGCGCGTTGACGCGGTCCGCCAGGTACTTGTGCGACGGCGGGACCTTGTACCACGCGCGGAGGACCTGCGACATGACGAGCTCCTCGGGGTCGTACGACCCGCGGGCGAACCGCGTCAGCTCGCCGTCCATGTAGGCGAGCGCGGCCCCGACGTCGCGCGTCTCGACGAACGTGTCGATGAGCCCCTTGAGGACGCGCCGCGTGACGGGCGCCGAGTCGCGCCGCTTGAGCTTGAGCCCCATCGTCTTGAGCTTGGCCTTCCCCCGGGCGCGGGCGCGCGCCGCGGGGTCCTCGGGGTCCCACATCTCGTACAGCACCCCAGCGTACCTCTTCTTCGAGACGAGCAGCAGCGGGAACAGGACCTTCTCCGCCTCGAGGACGTGCGGCTTCGGGAGCACCTCGGCGATCTCGGCTTCCGCGCGGAGCCCGCACCGGTTGGCGTGGTCCAGCGGGTCCGTGGGGTCGCCCCCATCCGGCTGGGGGAAGACCACGAAGACGCTGTCCGTGTCGCCGTAGACGACCCGCGCGCCGTACCGCTCCTCGACGAAGCGCTTGGCCAGGTAGATCATGTTGCGCCCCTCGCGCGTCACGCACTGGGCGATCATCCGCCCGACGAGCCCGCCGGTCGGGGACGTCCCGGCGCCGCACGCGCCGTAGAGCGAGTTGCAGACGACCTTGAAGCCGAGCTGGAGCCCGTCGAGCGTCGACTTCTCGAATTCGGACCAGCGGTCGACGGGCTCCCCGGCGGGGACGCCCTCGCCGAGCGTCGCCCCTGTCTCGGGGCACCGGACGACGACGCGCCCGTCCGCGTCCGGCGCCCCCGGCAGGCCGTGGACGACTTGCCCGTCGGCGAAGCGGACCGTCTTCTCCTTGATCCGCGCGCGCGTGACCTTGCGCGCCCGGAGGAGCTTCTCCAGCACGCGCGGGAGGATGGGGCGGGGGCGCGTCGGGTCCCAGGCGAACATGCAGCGGCGCATCAGTCCGCACGGGGCACCGTCCGGCCCGAAGAGCTCGAACTCCGTCTCGTACGTCTCGAAGCGGGGGTCCGCGCGAACGCGGTCGAAGTCGGCGGGGTCGAGCACGAAGCTCGAGTGGCACATCTGGCGCGCGAGCATGCACGACGGGTACAGGGACCCGTAGTCGAGGCAGACCACCGGTTCGTCCGCGAAGACGCGCCCGCCGTCCTCGGGGTCGAGCACCACGGCGCCCTCGTACTTGGTGATCATGGTCTGCGCGTGCGGGTCGCCGCGCGCGCGGTTCTCGGCAGCGGCGCAGTCTGCGCAGAGGACGGGCTTGACGCTGTCCGGCGGCGCGCACGTCAGCTCCTGCGAGGGGCAGCGCTCGCACCGCTCCAGCTCCCCCTCCTTGGGACGGGCCCGACCGAGGGCGGGGTCGCGTGTGATGTCCGGGACGGCGTACCCCGCGGCCGCGGCCTCGAACAGGACGACGGAGAAGATCTTGATCTGCTGCCCGCGGGTGAAGAGGTACTCGAGCGGCACGCGGCAGACGTTCGACATGCCCGTCTTCCCCTCGAGGACGCGCAGCCGCGCGACCAGGCGCGAGACCAGCGCGCAGTCCTGGACGCAGTACGCGGCGATCTCCGCGTGCGCCTCGGGCGTCCCCAGGCGGAAGCGCGCGAAGATCTCGTTCGGGGGGAGGTCGTTTTTCGCGTCGCCGAGGAACTCCTGCGAGACCGCGTCCAGCCGGTAGCTGTCCAGCTTGTAGTCCGCCTGCACGACCTTCATCAGGTCCATGGAGACCATCCCCGGCGGGTCGACGTAGCGGAGGTGGTTGTCGCCCAGGGCCGAGCTGGACAGGTCCTTCTCGACGAAGCTCGCCGGGCGGTCGCGGTGGCGCGAGACGGCCGCCAGGAGCTCGTCCAGGCACCCGAGCTGCTCGGCGCGGTCCCGCAGGAACGGCCAGTCGAAGCCGAAGCCGTTCCAGGACGTGAGGACGTCGGGGCCCAGGCGGACCAGCTCGCGCGCCCAGGTCAGGAGCACCTCCGTCTCCGTCCCGCAGCACAGGACCCGGGCGCCCGGCACGGGGGCGACCTCGTCCGCGAGGCAGACCACGAAGGCGTCGCTGCAGGCGTCCTCCCCGTACCGGTGGAGCGTGGTGCCGATCTGGATGACCGGGTCGCCCTGCAGCGGGTCGGGGCGCTCCGCGTCGTGGAAGGTCCCCGGGGCCGCGAGGCACGCCAGGAGCTCGCGCGCGAGCTCCTCGTCCGCGCGCGCGGCGACCAGGCGGCGGAGCCGCTTCTCCGCCCGCCGCGCGAGCTCGGCGAAGCGCGCGGGCGTGTGGAAGACGTACTTGTCGTCCCGCAGGGGGAGGTCCGCCAGGAGGCTCCCGTCCAGGACGGCGGAGAGGTCCCCGGAGTCGCACAGGCCCTGCGCCACCCCGCGGAGGTCCTTGACGGCCGCGGGGAACCGCCCGTCCGCCGAGTAGACCTCGATGTCGAACGCGGCGACCAGCAGCGGCGCGGCGCGCGCGCCCTCGGCCTCCCGGAAGGCCGATACCCTGGCCCGCCCCTCGATGTCGCACCGTCCCTGCTGCCCGTCGGGCGGGGGGTCCAGGTCGCACTCGACCAGCGAGCTGGGCGCGATCCCCGTCGCGTGGATCATCGAGACGAGCGGGTCGACGTTGGACTCGTACGCGCGGTACCCCCGCTTGAAGAGCTCCCCTCCGGGGGCACACATCTTGCGGGCCGCGAAGAAGCAGCGGTCCGTCTTCGCGGTGAGCCGCAGGAACGTCCGCTTCTCGCCGAACTGGAAGCCCCACATGTCCTCGCGGACCTCGGCGGCGACGGTCCCCCTCTCCTTGAGCACCTCCCGGACGCGCGAGAGGTGGGCGCGGGAGGCGTCCGGGGCGCGGATCAGGAAGTGCGGGCGGAAGTCGTCGACGTGGACGAGGACGCTCTCGCCGTCGGGAGTGCGGCCGAAGACCTCGAAGCTCGTCGGCGCGTCCTCGTCGTCGTCCGGGTCCGGGCGCACCGCCTCCCACGAGACGGGCTGGAAGCAGACCGTCTTCCCCGCTACCGGTCTCCTGGCCGGCGGCGGAGGGGCCGCGACCTCGCGGATGGCCCCCTGGTCGGCCTCGAGGGCGGCGGAGCACGCGCCGTCTCCGTCTGGGGAAAGAAGCGGGAGACGGTCGGCGTCGACGAGGGCCAGCGTCCCGGACCTGTGTCGGATGACGGCCACAGATTCCGCGCCCTTGGCGTACTTGTCGAGGACGGGATGGGGGCCCTTGGGGGCGATGCGCCGGACCTCCTCCCACCCGCAGAGGGTCCCCAGGCGGGTGCGCAGGGCGCTCCGCCTCATGCGGAGGAGCTTCTCCTCCCTCTGCATCATGGCTCCGGGGTCCCGGAGGTCGGGATCGGGAAGACTGCCTGCCCGGGGGGGAGGCGCCCCCCCTTACCCGGGGGCTCATCGTCGGTCCGCAGAGTCGGCATTTGTCAGGGGGTCCTACCCCTCTGCGGAGATGCCGAGGGCCTCGCGGAGGGCCCGGGACCGCTTCCCTCCCCGTCCGAGGGCGGTCTCTGCGATGTTCCCTCCGTCTGAGACGATGCTCGCGACGGTGGGAGTCATTCCGGCAGCCACGTAGGCGTCCACGACGCGGTAGGCGAGCCCACCGGAGATCCCGGGTACCTGCGACAGCATGGCCGCCGTCTGCGAGCGCGGGGAGGACCGGTCCCTGCGGCGGACCATCTTCATGGCGACGGGGTCGGCGGCGCCCCCCTGCTGCCGGTCCATCTTGGCGGCGATGCGCTCCAGGAGCTCCGCGCTGTGCTCGACGTTCCGGGCGAGGAGGACGAGGTGGCCGCGGGCGGTGGCGCTGGCGATGACCCCGGTGATGACGCGGTCCTCGAGGTCCCCCGAGACATCCTCCGTCGGGGGGAGGCACCCCTCGAGGAGGTACCCGGTCCGCCCGCCGGTCTCGGCGAGGCGGGCCCCCTGGTCTCTCCAGCGGCCGTCGTTGAGGCTCGCCATCAGGTCCGCGCGGGTCTTGCGCTCGAGCAGCAGGGCATCGCCGCCGTCCGTCTGGACGAGGATATCCCCGACGGGGAGGTCCCGCATCTCCCGGACCGCGGCTCCGGTGGCCGCCAGGGCCGCGGCGAGGGCGCGCTCGCGCATGTCCAGGACGATCTCGGCGGGCATGGCGTCGCGTACGTCAGTGGGCTCCCACGGCCTGTTCGCCCGGGGCACTTTTTGGGGGCCGGGGGGCTCCGCCCCCCTACCCCCGGGGGCTCCGCCCCGTCTTCTGTCGAGGGGGGGGCTCCGCCCCCCTACCCCCGGGGGCTCCGCCCCCCCGTCTTCTGTCGAGGGGGGGGCTCCGCCCCCCTACCCCCGGGGGCTCCGCCCCGTCTTCTGTCGAGGGGGCTGACGCCCCCCGGGGCAGAAAACTAGGCGGCCGATGGCTGACGGGGGTAGGGGGGCGGAGCCCCCCAGGCGGCCGATGGCTGACGGGGGTAGGGGGGCGGAGCCCCCCGTAAGGCTCCCGTGGCGGGGTAGCGAAACATACCGTCCCAACATGGAGGCCTCTTCCGAGAACCGCGTGATCGATGTGGTCTGCTGCTCGGCGGGGACGATCAAGACCCTCGTCGACAGCCTGAAGGAGATTCTCGTCTACGGGTCGCTGCACTTCGTCCCGCACGATGCCGACGGGTGCGGCGGGAAGATCCGCATGGCGGCCGTCAACCCGTCCTGCGTGGCCATCGTGCACCTCCTGCTGGAAGGAGAGAGTTTCTCGCGGTTCCACGTGGAGCGCGAGACGGCGATCGGCGTCAACGTCATGAAGCTGCAGAAGGTCGTGCGCGCGGCGTCGGCGAACGACGTGCTCAACCTCTACGTGACGGAGGCGGAGCCCAACCGGCTCTGCCTGGCGTTCGAGAACTCCAAGAGCCGTTCGCGGACGCTGTACAAGATGTCCCTCCTGGACGTGGAGTCGGCGCCGTCTGCGATCGACCCGCAGACCTTCACCTGCACGGTCTCCCTCCCGTCGGTCGAGTTCCAGAAGATCATCCGAGACATGCACGTCCTCCAGGCGGAGCAGATCGAGATCAAGGCCGTCGGGGATGAGGCCTTCGTGATCCGCTGCGACGGCGACCTCTGCACCCGCGAGACCATCTTCGAGGCGGGGGCCTCCTCGGACTTCTCCATCGCGGCGCAGGAGAAGAGAGAGATCCTGTTCGGCGTCTACGACGCGCACTTCCTGTCGGCCTTCAGCCGCTGCTCGGCGCTGGACCCCCGGGTCACCGTCATGATGGCCCGCGACCGTCCGCTGATGCTCGAGTACTCGGTCGCGGGGCTGGGCAAGATCCGCCTCCTCCTGTCGGACATCGTCAACTAGGGCTGCGCCCACGTCTGCAGGGCGAAAAACGGGGGGTGTTGTTTCAAGGGATTCCACACAATCTACATCTCCTTTGAGAAGTCATCATCATGCCGACCAACACCGAAAATCTGCTGATGTTCCGGGGCACTGATATGCCCTGTTCGAGTGTCATCAAAATGCTTCGCGGTCAGCTTAATCGTTGTATGGCTGTCTCAGACACAGAGACCGTTCTCGCCACACGCCTCGCCATGGCGAAACACTGCAATCTGTCGCCCGACGAGATCGGTATCATGCTCGTGGGCTTCGTAACGGAATGCCGCTGTTCTGAACTAACAGACAAGGTCGTCGTCGTCCTTGAAAGCTTCTTCGTTCAGTACCCGGAAGTTGCCAAGGCGTTCTGCGTCGCCTGGGCGTTCTATCTCATCACCGTCGATATCATTCCCAATTGGACGTGCTACTGCCAGGACGACAGTAACAAGAACTGCTGGGGCAACGGTAGCTTCCTCAAACGTGTCGCTGGGTCGGTCGACTGTGAGAACATCATCCGCTTTGTGAAAGAGTTCCCTCTGGGGGAGGATCTTGCGTCAGAACAGTTCAAGCCTCCCAGGTATACCGAGCATGCCGAGTTCAGTACAAGGGCGCTTCGATACGCCCTTGGCAAAGAGAACCCGACGAACGCCGCGCTGAATGTCCTCTTCGGCGAGTCTGTCATGATCCTCCCTCCTGGGAATCATACCTTTCGTGCTCATAACGTCGCTTCCGTGAGGAATGGGACCTGCGGCGTCGATGAGATTGACTGGTATCTAGACCTGGACGGGGACAACCCATGCCTCCTGGAGACGGCTGACGGTGACAACGGCGAGACCTTCGATGTGGACATCGGCCCGGATGGCGGATTCGCCCTCTCCGGCGGTTGTAATGATGACGGTATCCAGAAGACCGTCATCATCAACAACGGGTCGAAGACGACCGTCGTGGTCACTCACCCGAAGGACGTCAGCGAAGACGAATAGGAGAGAATCCTCGACGGAAGGCGGGGCGGAGCCCCCGGGGGTAGGGGGGCGGAGCCCCCCCCTCAGAACGTGCTGGAGGCCTCGGACTTCCGCGGCTGCTGGGGCTTGGCCGAGGCGGCGATGGCGCTGTTGATGAGCGCGGCGAGGTCGGCGTTGCCCGGAGCCTGGGGACGGGACGGCCCGGCCCCGGCGGTCTCCACGTCGTCGTCCTCGTCGCCGCTCTGCTCCCGCCGCCGGAAGAACCTCCGGCGGGGGCGCTCGCGGTCGCTTCCGGGGCGGAGGAACGACGGGATGAACGACCGCGGAGCCTTCTTTTTCCTGCGGCGGACGGAGCGGGCGCGCTTCCGGACACGTCGCTCCTCATCGCTGTCGCTATCGCTCTCGCTGTCCCCGTCCCCGTCCTCGTTGGCGCTGGCGTTGGCGGCCTGCGACGCGGCGAAGATGCGCTCGTAGGTCGCGGTGGCGGAGGAGCCCGAGATGGTCTCCGGGAGCATGACGGACTGGGCCTCGAGGCCGCGGTACCGGGTCATCAGGCGGTCGATGTCCTCGCGCTCCACGACGCGCCCGCCGCCCTCCTCGAGGTCGATGGCGTTGACGGTCATGTCGAACTCCTTGACGATGCTCGAGTAGCCCTTGCCGAGGAGGGAGGTCAGGTACGCGCTCTCGCTCAGGTTGAGGAAGCGCTGGGAGACGATGAGGGTGAGGAGGAGGAGGGACGGGACCTTGACGAAGGGGATGTTGTCCGCGATGCACTCGTAGGCGATGAACGCGCCGAGCCCGAGCGTGGGGAGCAGCAGCGCGGTGTCCTTCATCCGGAGCCAGAAGGTCTTCTTGCGGTAGTGCGCGATGTTGGCGGAGCAGTCCGTCAGCCACCGGGAGATGGCGGCGGACTGGTGGGCGGCCATACCGCGAATCTGCGGGACCAGCGGGGGCGACGCTTCCATATCCGTCCTGCCCCTCCGTTCGGGAAAAAATCAGAAGGAGAGCCGACGCGCACGGGGGACGTCACTTCTTCTTCGTGGTCTTCTTCGCCGTCGAACTCGCGGCGGGCTTGGCCTTGGAGTCCTTCTTCAGAGCCTTCTTGGCCGGCTTGGTCTCCTTCTTGGGGGCCTTCTTGGCCGGGGCCTTGACGAACAAGTCAATGCCAAATGGCCATCCTGCCCCTCCGAAGGTGGCGGAGGCGGGGCGGGTGGCGGACACGGGGCGGGTGGAGGCGGGCTTGGCGGCGGTCACGGGGCGGGTGGCGGAGGAGGCGGGCTTGGCGGGCTTGACGGACTTGGCGGACTTGGCGGCGGACTTGGCGGCGGGGGCGGCGACGAACAGGTGCGTGACGTCCATGCTCCTCCAGCCGTGGGGGAACTGGATCCCGGCCTTGGCGAGCCCGGCGAGGATCTGCTCCTGGGTGCTGCAGTCCAGCACCGTGCCGCGGAGGCGCGCGACGCCGTCGGGGCCGTCGGAGACGTCGAGAAGGAAGCCGCCGACCACCGCGCACTGGGCGTGCTGCGTCTGGTCGGGGCGGCTGAACCCGGCGACCTCGGGGGCGTTGATGAAGAAGGTGGTGAGGGTCACGGGCTCCCCGGGGGGGACGGCGCCGTTCTTGATGGCGGTCTCGATCTGCGACCGGATGGCCCCGAGCGGGGGCGAGTGCGTCCCGTTAAAGGCGATCCCGGCGTTGGCCAGGCGCGGGTGGCTCCGGAAGAAGGTCGTGCAGACCTCGTTCGTGGTCATCTCTCCGCCGAAGAACATCTCGCGCTGTCTGGTCTACATCCCTGTGCTATTTTTTTCGAGCTCGACGGCAACATGGGCCTGTCCGACGCCGACCTCCTCTCGACCATCGGCCGCGAGCAGCACACGCCCACGAGCCGCCTCTTCTTCAGCCGGGTAAACTTCGAGGCCCTGCACGCGGCGCTCCGCGGGCTGGTCCAGCGGCGGACCGGCGTGTCGATCGCGCGGCAGTCGGACCCCGAGCTCCTTCTCCTGATGCGCGGCGTCTACGAGACGCACGAGGAGCGCTCCGTCGGCGCGGGGGACAGCCTGCGCCTGGTCCGCGCGATGAACGCCCGCGTCCTAGACGACGCCGTGGACAACATCGTCGTCAACATCGCGGCACACAAGCAGTACATCGAGCAGGTCGATCGCGTCCCCGTCCCCGTCGAGTACGGAGAGAACTCGCAGATTTGACGGCTCGCCTCCCTCTTCTCGTTTTGCTGCGGATTCGCCTTCTGCAAAAAATGGGCGGGGGGGCATGGGGGAGCTCGGGGCGTCGTTCAAGCGCCTGGTCGCGTCGGTGTCCCGGACGGTGGTCTTCGCCCTGGTCTGGGTCCCGCGCCAGATCTTCGGGGCGATCGGGAAGGTCCTCCCGGACCTGACGAAGCTCGCCGTCCCGTTTGCGCAGTACGCGGCGCTGGCCACGGTGATCATCCTGGTGGTGCTCCTGGTGACGGGTCGGCTGGGCGGGGGGCGCCGGCGCGAGAAGGACCGCCGGCGGCGCAATGACGAGACGGAGAGCTCCTGGGAGTCGGAGGTGAACCAGCGCTCCGTGGTAGTGGACTCCGACCGGAACGGGGGCGCGGCGGTCGATGACGCCGGGCCCGGCCGGCGCCCGACCTTGATGGAGCGCGCCTGGGTCTCGGTGGGGACCCGTCCGGAGACGTTCGAGACGCAGGAGCGTCCGCGGGAGGTCGCGGGGGGGCGGTGCGGCGGGGCGCACCGGCTCGGGTCCGACGGGCGGACCTGCGTCAGGCCCCGGGAACAGGGGCAGGGGTGAAGAGGGGGCGCCCCCTCCCCCTCCCCGGCAGTTCCCCACCTCGTAGCAGCCGCCCGGATCCGGACCCCCGAACGATGTCGTCCCGCGTGAGCATCACCCTCCCCGTGTCCGGAGACGCGATCTCCGGACTCTCCGCTCCGGACGCCGTGACAGCTCTGCAGGAGCTCGTCTCCCGCATGTCCGTCGCGGCGCGCCGCTCCCAGCGGAACCGCGCGCGCAAGGCCGCCCCAAAGCGCGTCCCCTGCCCCGACCGCGGCGGGGACCTGTACATGGCCGGCTTCCCCCAGGAGAGCGAGGATACCCCGTTCGCGGCCCTCCCCGCGGAGCGCCGGGAGCACCTCGCGGCGGCGGCGGTCCTCGTCCCGCGCTCCGGCTACGCCCTGTGGGCGCGCTCGCTCGGCCGCTCCGGCCCGCGCGACGCTATCCCGGAGGACGCGACGCCGTGGAAGGACCTCGAGGAGGCCGACCGCGCGCGGTGGAACGACCTGGCCAAGGCGCAGCGCGACGAGTTCGAGGTTCCTCCCGAGGACGCGGAGGCCCCGGAGGACGTGCCGGTGACGGTGGTCGTCGATCGCGAGGTCTTCGCCGGCTTCCTCAAGGTCGTCGCCGACATGAGCGTCTGCTCCCACCCGGTCAAGTCGCGCTAGAGGGGGGCTCCGCCCCCCTACCCCCGGGGCTCCGCCCCACCTCTGGGGGAATCAGCTTGCCCGTCGGGATGGGTCTAGCCGTGTCTGGAGGGAAAAAACGGGGGGGGGGCACCAGCAACCCTTCCTTCCACCTTCAACACCTTCAGCATCGACGCGCGCGCCATGACCACGCTAACGCTTAGTGTTGAACACCCAGTCACTAAAGAGCTCGTCACTGGCGTGTTCAAGAAGCTGAAGAAGCGGTGTGGGTGTATAGCCTACACCATCGAAGATGATGGGCGGAAATTAACGGTTATGCGTCCGATCGATCCCAACGGCAGGCTGCCGCCATGTGCTGTAGCCGTGCGTCACAGGCACGACAACACCATCGACGGGACTCTGACCGGAGGGCGCTGCCCTTTCGGGTTCAGCAGGCTGGTGAACCCCGACGACGCGAGTCGCTATCCCGACGACACAAACAAGTACTTCCTTGTCTGTGGCACGGGTTCCATCATCTACCCGAGCGAGTACCGTGCGTGTCCGGACTACTACAGGCATGCACGGCACTGGGCGCTTGGCTTGCAGTACTTCATGCAGCATGTTGTGCGTGGGGAGATGCCCCCCATCACCACGCAGAACCCCTTCTTCCACGCTAGGATGTCTCCGTGGGACACCAACGAGATCTTGTTCACGCAGGTGCCTCCTGGGTGCATGGTCACTGGGGAGTTCGCCCGCAATCTGAACCGGGTCAATCTCCCCGCTCCCTGACACCATTCATTCGTTTTTCACATGCGACGACTCGATCCGTTTTCCTTCACCCCACCTGACTTCGACCCGCTAGATGTCCTCTCCGTCCGCGTCTCCGGAGAAGCGCGCGGGGGTCGCGAGGATCCCGTCGCGGGCGAAGCGGAAGCCGCCCCCCTGCGGGCTGCGCGCGGAGCAGCACCCGTCGGTCTTCCGGCCCGCGCAGTCGCAGAAGGGGCGGTGGTAGGCGTCGTCGGCGTAGTAGGCGCGGTAGGAGAGGCCCTTGACCCCGACGGGCATGGCGCAGTAGCCGGAGCCGCCGTCGCAGCCGCCCTCGCCCCGGGCGGGGTCCCAGAAGGGGCACTCGTCGTCCCCCGCGCAGGGCTTGTCCCAGATGCCGGGCGGCTTCGTGTCCCCGCCGTGCGTCCGGGGCGCGACGCACTCGTAGTAGTCCCTCCCGATGGTCCCGAAGCAGCGGTAGCCCTCGTCGCGCAGGTCGGTGACGTAGTCGGGCTGCCCGTAGTGGTACTCCCGGGGCTGGGTGGCGAACCCCTCGCGCCCGGCCGCCCCCCCGCGCCCGAGGTAGTGGCGGGTGACGAGGACGGTGCCCGCGGTGGTCCGCCCGTTTTCGAGGATGGTCTCGCTGGCGCGGACGCGCGCGGCGTCGGCGACGACGAGCGCGAGGTCGACAGTGGCGGTGCGGATCCAGGGGTAGAAGACCCGCAGGCGGTCCTCGTCGATGTCCCCGAGCCCGGAGACCTCGAGGTCGTTCTGGTCGAGGACGCCGAGGATACGGCTGCCAGGGACGAGGAAGATCACGGCGAGGTCGTGGTCGACGAGCGCCTGAGAGAGCTGGTTGGGGAAGGCCCAGCGGACGGGATCGAGGGGCGTGATGGTGACCCGGTCCTCCATGCGGTACCCGTGGGCGATGGCGCGCGCGACGTTGTACTCGGTCCGCCCGAGGGCGAGGACGCGCTTGCCCTCCCAGCCGCGCGGGCACTCGAGCTTGGCGAGCTGCCCCGGGCGCCCGACGAGGACGACGCGTCCCTCGGGGAGCGGCTCCCATCCGGCGAGCGTCCCGCGGACGGACCAGGCGTCGCGGGCGTCGAGGACGAAGCGCCGCGTGGGGTCGTACCGCGCGCGGCGGAGGACGTCGAATCCGACGGTGCGCAGGCGCTCGCGGATGATTCCGTGGTAGTACGCCTTACTGTCGGTATCGACGGAGGAGGCAGCCATGCTGTCCTCTGGAAAAAGGGGGGCTCAGATGCGGAGACGAACATTCAATGAAATATTTCGACAGGCAAACCCCCTAGTCCATGAAGGCCGTGGCGTAGAGCTTCTCGATCTCCTCGGCGTCCTGGGCATCCTCGCCCTCGGGCGCCTCCGCGAGCTCGACGCGCGCAGAGACGAGGTTGATGCCGACGCCGGCGCGGTCGCCGCGGGTCCAGACGTGGTCCACCAGCAGGACGGCCTCGTGGACCTTGGCCCAGGCGAGGGCGCCGCCCTTCTCCTCGTCCTCGCCGGGGAGGAGGGAGGCGTAGTCGAGCTCCTCGTCAGTCGCGGCGTCCACGAGCTTGGAGGGCTTACCGTACATCGCGACCTTGGGGTAGAGCGTGCGGTAGACCGTCTCCTTCTCGGGGACCTCCTTGTACTTGGCCGTGGCCGTGAAGGTCGAGATGTTCTCCGCGATGTGCTCCGCGGACCCGAGGACGTCGTCGAGCGTCTGGATGGCGTCGAAGGCCTGCTCGCTCAGGGTGATGCCGACGCGGGGGGTGCGGTCACGAAGGACCTTGCGGTCGGGGCCGACGCCGTCGACCTTGAACTTGATCCCAGCGCCAGTGACAGACGTGTCGCGGAGGCGGAGGACCATCTTCTTGCCGTCGAGCGAGACGGGGAACATCTCGATGCCCTGGTACTCGCGGGGCTTGGTGCTGACGGTGACGCGCCCGGCCTCCGTCCCGTTCTCGTCCAACATGAGCGGGCCGGGGATCTCCGCCAGGGACTCGACGTCGAGGGGCTCGGGCATCTCGCCGCCGCTCCCGCGGCCCGCGTTGACGACCTTCATGTCGCCGATCGACAGACGGACGCCGCCGGTCGAGGTCGTGTACCAGACGCGGTCGACGGCGAGGGTGCCCTGGACGCAGTCGTAGCCGCGGAGGAGGCCGCCCCAGTTGTTCGTCGGCTGCCCGGCGACCCACTCGTCCACGTTCTCGGGCGCGGGGGGAACGACGTCGGCCATCGAGAGGGCGACGAGCTTGCGGCGGCCGTCGCTCCCGACCTCGGAGCTGATCTCCGTGACCTTCATGAACCGGTTGTACATGTTGGTGTTGGCGGTGAACCCCTGCCCGTCCTGGCGGACGGCCCCGTAGAACTTGGGGCACACGTACGGACCAGCGTTCTTCTTGCGGGGGGGCTTGCCGATCGACTGGCGCTCGCTCACGAACGCGAGGCACGCCTCGTCCAGCTGGCGGATGGCCTCGAGCAGGACCCGGGCGTCCTCGGAGACGGGGTTGAAGACGACCGTCTTCTTCGTCTTGACGTTGGCGCGCTCCGCGGCCGTGTACGGGCGCTCCTTGCCCTTCTCGAAGCTGCCGAAGGACACGCCGAAGGGCATGTTCATCGTGCATCCCGAGAGGTCGATCGAGATGCGGGACTTGGTCCCGTCCTCGCCCACGTGGTAGACGTGGGCCCAGGAGACGTCGCCGGCCCCGAACTTCCCGTCCGCGCCGTCGGCGCCCGGGGCGTCGTGCTCGACGACGACGCGCCCGGCCGCGAGCGCTCCGGAGAGCTGGGCGGGGGTGACCTTGAGGGTCTTGACGACAGCCTTGGAACCGGACATGGTGGCTGGTGGTCTTTTCCGGGTCCGGGGGGAGGAGGCGGGGGACTGGAGAAACTGTCTGGGTCCCTGGGGCCAGCTGGCCTTATATGGGCCCCGGGCCCCGTCTGGCAGGGATTTTCTGGTCCGACTCAGAGATGCCCCCCCGCGCGAAGCAGCAGCAGAAGAAGGCCCCCGCCGCCGCCCCCCGGCCCGCCAGTTCCAGGAAGACCCCCGGGACCGGCGCCGCCTCCTCGCCATCCGGTCCGGACCTGTCCCCCGTTCTCGCCGCGATCGAGGAGGCCATCCGTCGCCTGGACGATATCATCGCGCGCTCATGACGCAGCGTGTGGACATCGCCGCCCTGGAGCCGTACCACCTCGACCCGGGGAACGTGGCCCGGGTCGTCCCGGTCTGCTGCCACCCGACGGCCTCGGGCGCCCGCTGCACGCGCAAGGCGCGCGAGGGGGTCTTCGTCCTGTGCGGCACGCACTTCGACCAGGCGATGGCGACGACGCAGCGGCTGTTCGACGCCGCCGTCCTCGCGGGACGGTCTCCGGAGGAGGTCCTCGAGGACACGGACGGGAGCGTCCCGGAGATGCGCAAGTACCGCTACCTCCTCGACAAGAAACGGGAGCTGGGGGAGTACCTCGTCCTGCGCCCGCACGTCGTTTTCGCGAACTACGGCCGTTGGTGCGACGAGGTCTTCCAGGAGCTCTCGCGGATGGAGAGGCTGGGCGGGGCCGGGCGGCTGGTCACGGCGGCGGCGATGGCCTCGGCGGCCCGGGAGGGCTACGCCCATCTCCGCCCGTCGACCCCGAGCTCCGAGCAGAAGTTCGCGATCGAGGCCCCCCCGGTCATCGAGTTCCCGGACGAGGAGCCCCCGTCCACGGCCCCGTCGACCGGCGACCTCCTGGGGATGTAGAGAGGCACGAGGGAGTTGTCATGGTTGAGCGGCGGAAGGCAAAAAACACAGGATCGAAGCAATCGAACCCGCGGGACGGGCGCCTACATCCTCTCCTTCTCCGCGACGAGCGCGTCCGCGAGCGTCACCAGCAGGTACCGCCACAAGACGGCGATATCGGTACTGTCGATATCGGTCGCCGGCGGGCGCTCGGAGCCTACGTGCGCGACGATGCTTGAGACGGCGGCGTTGAATAGTGTGCGTGGGAGGTCCGCGACGGTCGCGGGGCGCTTCTCGTACCTCTCGTCGGCCGGCAGTGGGTCCTCCGGGTCGAATAAGTCGACCAGGCGCCACGCGACCGACGTACTGTGGAAGACGGCACGCATGACGAACCATGCGCCATCCCGCCAGAAGGTCACATCGAAGTGCGCTCCGCACACGGACTTGTCGATGACGGTGTCGAACTCGGGGACGCGCGTCCCCTCGGGGGGGGGTGGGTATACGTACTTTTCCGTGGCCATCGCGTCGAACGTCTGTGTATTGGTATTGGGGTGTGCCGTGTCAATTTTTACCCTGGGTGTGCGCCCCTTGAATCCCGTCTGACTGTCTGACACTTGAAACGCCAGAGCCCCCCCGCGGACCTCCCGGGCCGGGGGCCCCAAACGCGCGCCCCGCGCCTCCGCGCGGGGCAGTTTCCCCGCGCGCCCGCCCCCGATGGCCCCGAAACGTCGCATCGTCCCCACTCCCTGCGTCCCCGCGCCCCCCGCGGCCCGTTCGGACACCTCGTCGCCTCGTCTAACAGAACTGGGGGGGGTTCTCTTAGACGAGCCGCCCCGCCAGAAACACAGGAGGACGGACCAGCTGGTCCGCGCGCGGCGGGCAAACGAGCTCGCGGACGCTCGGCGCGTCGAGGACCTCGTCTTCGGCGGACGGGACTCCCTGTCGGGCCAAGGGTGGGCCATCGGGGACGAGGGACCCCAGTCCTCGGAGATCCACGGAATCACGCCCGCGACGGGCGCCCTCCCCGGCTGCCTGGCGCTCGTCTTCCAGCTCGGGACGGCGCACCGCGTGACCCAGACGCCGCGGTTCGCGCGGGACGCGGCCCAGAACGTCTCCGTCGCGGACCTCCGGGCCTGCGGGACGCTCGACGCCCTCGTGGCGGCCTACGGCGGGGAGTGGGGGGCCGTGCACCGCGCGAGCGTGAGCCGGCGGCAGGTCGAGGCCCTCCCCCCCGCCGTCCGCGCGGCCGTGCGGGACCCCGAGCTCGCCCCCGACGTCGTGCGCGCCTGCCTGGAGGCGCTGCCGCCCGGAGACCTCCGCGGGACGGACGAGGAGGTGCGCGTGGAGGCACTGGACGCCGTCGAGGACGTCTTCGCGCAGAGGTGGCCGGAGATCGCGGGGTACCTGCGGGAGGTCTGGCGCGCGGCCAGCTGTGGGCGCTGGATGTCCTACGACGGGGACCCCGCGCTGCCGTCCCACGCCGCCCCCCGTCTCCTCCCGGGCCACGGAGCGGTCCGTCCCGGCGAGCGCGTCGGTCGGTTCGTCGTCGCAGCCGCGGCGGACGTCTGCGTGGACGGGCAGCCGATGACGGAGTACGCGGTGGACTGGGGGGCGACCTACGGCCCCGCCGAGCCGCGCGAGGACGCAGACCCCCCGGAGGAGATGACGGTCGCGGAGGCCATGGCGGAGCTCGGGCTCCCCGCGGCGCCCGCGACGCGGACGGAGCTCCTCCGCGCGGTCCGCGCGAGGCACCCGGACCGCGGGGGGGCGCGGGGCGCGGACATGGACCGCGTGCGGAGAGCGCGGGACGTCCTGGGGCGGGGGGTGGCGTAAGGTGTCGCGGCCGTCGGCTTTGTATTCGGAACCATGCGTCACGCCCTGGTCATCGATACCGAAACCGCCCGCGCCGTCGACTTCCGGTCGGTGCGGGGTCGGCCCTGGACGGCCCCGGGGTACCGGAGCTGCGGGCTTGCGCAGGTGGCCTGGTGCACGGTGGACCTCGCGCGGGGGGCGATCCGCGACGTGACGAGCGCCTACCTGAACGACCCCACGGAGGGGGAGATCCACAACCCGTACGCGCGGGTCTCGCAGGAGCTCTGCGACGAGCTCGGGCAGGACCCCGCGCACGTGGCGGCGTCCCTGGCCCGGGCCCTGGAGGGGTGCACGGAGGTCTCGGGGCACAACGTCGCGTTCGACGTCTGCGTGCTGTCGTCCTGGCTGGCGGCCAAGGGCTTCCCCGAGGTAGGGGAGCGCCTGCGGTCGCTGCCCACGCTGTGCACGATGCTCCTGGGCGCGGCGCGGACGCCCGGGGGGCGCTGGCCCAAGCTGGTCGCGCTCTGCGAGCTCCTGGGCGTCCCGACGGAGGAGGCGCACGACGCGCGGAACGACGTCGTCATGGCGGCCAAGTGCCTGATCGAGCTCCTCCCGCCCAGCGAGCAGGTAGAGTGAAAAACAGGGCCGTGCCCTCCCCCGCACCCCCTCAGAGACCTCCGACCTTCAAGATGAAGTGCATCGCCAGGAATAAGAGTAATAGTAGGTGCGGTAATAATGTGGTCTCCCCCTTCGCCCTATGCAAATCGCACAAGAAGGACTTGGGTAAGTACCAACAGGGCGCCCAGGTGGATGATCTCATCGAGGCCGACCTGATCCATCCGGATGCGCGGTCCGACGCCATCAACTTCGAGTACGAAGGCGAGCGCTGGTTCTCCTCCTCCAAGGACTCGGCTGCCGAGTCAGAGTCGGACGGCGAGGGGAGTTCCAGCCCCGCCGCCTCTCAGACGGCCCCCTTCGACCCCCCGACCAGTACCGCCGGTGACAAGCGGAGGCCGGAGGATCCGAAGATGCTGGAGCAGGATATCTGCCTCCTCGTCAAGCGCTTGCGGACGGAGAAACTGCTGAGCCCGGAGAATCTCGCGAACCTCCTGAACGATGCCGAGGCCCTGATGGTCCGCCTGCGCACCGCCTCGGCGGCGTTGAAAAAAACGAACAGCCCCGCGAAGAAGCGACTGGAGGCCTCCCTGGAGGACATGAAGTCCTTGGCGAGGGAGGTCGCAGAGTGCTACCAGAGGCTCGAGAGTGACAAGGAGGTCCTCTCCAGGATCGAGGCTCTGGAGGGCGACGTCTCGTCGGTGCACAAGGAAGTCCTCGAGTTGGCGGCGCTCTACGGCTTCGAGTGTCTGTTCATCAAGGAGGACTGAGACCCTGAGACCCCGGTCTCAGCCCGGTCTCAGAAGTTTTTCCTGACGGCGGTAGGAGATGCCGTCTGGGAAGGAGAAGAGCCAAACGGGCCCAACGATGAGACACTCAGCCAGGTACTCCGGGTCCTCCGCCAGCGCTAGGCCCTCTCGCTCCACGTCCGCTACCCAGCCCCCGACGAGGGCCTCTGGGTCGACGACCACGGCGACGAGCTGGCGTTGCGCGAAGGACGGGAAGGGGGACGGTCTCCCAGCCCCCCCATCCGGCTTCAAGTGCCCGACGGGGACAGCCGCGGTCCCGAGTGTCCGCAAGACGTCATCGACCCCGCCCCTCCCCGAGGCGATGCCCCTTTCGGAGAAGAGCTGGTATGCGTTCCTGGACAAGGTCAGCATCCAGGGTCCAAAGGACGCGTTAACGCTGGCTGGGGAGCTGAAGCTCGCCGTCTCGAAGCGGAATCCCCCGCGCCCCCCGACCTCCAAGTCTTCGTCGGTGGAGGGTATGGTGTGGTTGCTGTACTCCGCGGTCCAGGGTGCGCTCTAGGGCGCGAGCCGAATTTTTTGTGCCGCGATGCAATGAGCTCGATCTCGCTGGTCGCCGCTTCCGTCTACGTGACGCTCCTGGCGCTCCTGGCCTTCCTCCGCCCCCGCGCGGTCTTCGCGGAGGACGGGCTCTCCCGTCGGTTCGGCACGGACCACGAGGCGGGGGACTCGCTCCTGTCCCTGTCGGCCATCGCCCCGCTGGCGGCGCTGCTGAGCTGCGCGATCGCCCTGTTCGCCTCGGCGGTCATGGGCTGGGAGTGAGCAGGAGGGCGAGGGCCAGGCCGACGGCGCTGAAGAGGAACGGGGCGAGGAGGAGGCATGCGGTGCATGCGCACCGTCGTCGCGCCTCCGACGAGGGCGCGAAGGAGAAGAAGACCGCGCGGCGGAGGCCCTCCCCCGACCCGGCGGGCTCGACGTGGATCATCATGTCGACGACCTGCGGCGCGCGGCAGAGGGGGCAGGAGGTCTGCTCGGCGAACCAGCCCATGAGGCAGGCCGCGTGGAAGGCGTGTCCGCATCCGGGCTCCAGGGCCTTCCACGGCCGGTCGTCGTGGTCCCCGTCATCGAGGCAGATGGGGCAGGTCCGCATGGGGGGGGCACCTCCCCCCCCTTTACGGCGATGGGGGGCTCCGCCCCCCTACCCCCCGGGGGGCCCCACCTTTCGTCGAGGATTGTCGAGGATTCTCTCGATGCCGTTTCCGCGCCGGATTTCCGTGATTTCGACCCATGGCGGACCGCCTGCGGACAGACGGAGATGGATACGGGGGGGGCTCCGCCCCCCTACCCCCGGGGCTCCGCCCCACCTCTGGGGGTCAGCTTGCCCGTCGGGATGGGTCTATGCCGTTTTCGCGCCGGATTTCCGTAATTTCGACCCATGGCGGACCGC
>Ga0181582_10001199_pt1 | contig 20041 bp, 15 predicted proteins | sample 071ome_32_FD_132438 | JGI IMG/M metagenome (GOLD analysis project Ga0181582, IMG submission 132438) | Coastal salt marsh microbial communities from the Groves Creek Marsh, Skidaway Island, Georgia - 071405AT metaG (megahit assembly) | ecosystem: Environmental > Aquatic > Marine > Intertidal...
CAGACCCTGGTGCAAAACAGTATTGATGATGCCATGCGGGGCAGGGTGTTGAGCTTATGGGCCGCCTTTACCCGAGGTGCACCGGCTATCGGTGTGTTGATCATTGGCTGGTTCGCCAATCACTTTGGCCTGATGTGGCCCAATGTGATCGCGGCGCTTTGCTGTTTTGCCAGCTTGCTGTTGCTATCAACCCGGCGCCGGGAAATGCGGGCATTTTTTGAAAGCTGAGGTGCAGGTGTTCCACGGATTTTGTGTATCATCGTGTTAAATCTTTTCAGGAAAGCAACATGATCTTATTTTCAGAAAGCCACAATGGTTCCCGGCTGTTAGCCGGCCTGCTGGTCCTCATGGCGCTGGTAGCAGTGCCGGTACAGGCACAGGTATGGCAGGTGGGTATGTCAGCTTCCGGTAAACTGATCACGGCCAGAGGCTTTCAGGTGGATGCTCGTGAGCGGCCAACGGTTGTACTGATCGGGGGGCTGGATGGCCAGGCAGCATCAAGCACCAAGGTAAAAGCGGAATTTGATCGCTATGTTGCCAGGCCGGCTGACAGGCAGCCCTTCAACCTGATTCTGATTGCGGAGGCGAATCCTGATGGCGAGCAGCTGCAGTTTCCACCAACGGGTAGGGCGTATGAAGCGAGTCCTGTTGCCTATTCACTATGGCGCTGGCTTGGGACACATGGCCCCGATCTGGTCCTGATCGAAAGTGAAACTGATTTTGAACTGGCGGATTCCCTGAGCAATCAGATCGTGGCCGGCGTCGGCTATATCCCTGCTCTGCATCTTTACGATGAACCAGAAGAGCTGGGGAAGATTCTTGAAGAAACGACCATTCTGCCGATGTCAGCCGCCCATGAAATTCTCAACCAGCGTTTGCTGCGCTCGCCCATGGAATTCGCTGACCAGCTGGCGGTTTACTATGGTCATGATTTTTCCTGGCCGGTCTACATACCCGGCATGGCCCTGATCAGCCGGATGCGTCTTGGCTACCTTGAGGATGTGGCCCTTGTGATCAGTCCGTACCTGTTTGGCACCAGGATCAATATCACTTCTTCCCTGGTCACCGCGGGACACCTGGTGTTTGCCGAAATGGCAGAGCGTACCGGTGATCCGGCCTACCTCGCACTGGCAAAACAGGCTGCTGATATGGGCTTTGATGCTGATGGCAATATGCTGGAAGCCATGCCGATGCATGGCGAAATGAGCGATGCCTATTTCATGTCCACTCCCCTGTTGGCGAAGGTGGGGAAGCTGACTGGTGAAACCCGTTACTTTGATATGGCTGTCCGTCATATCCGGTATCTGGAAAAACTGGTGCATCGGTCCGATGGCCTCTACCGGCATTCTCCATTAACGGATGCCGCCTGGAGCAGGGGAAATGCCTTCCCGGCCCTTGGCATGGCCCTTACCCTGAGTGAGTTTCCCCAGGACCACCCCGGATTTGAGGAAATTCACCGTATATTCAAACAGCACCTGGATACCTTGCTTGACTATCAGGACCTGGACGGGATGTGGCATGAGGTCATTGATTATCCAGGGTCGTTTCCGGAATTAAGCGCCACGGCCATGATTGCTACAGCAATGAAGCGGGGCATGGAACGCGGGTGGCTGGATGACAGCTACCAGCCGGCAGTAGAGCGGGCCTGGCGGGCCATTTTGCTACGCAGCAGTCCTGAAGGCTATTTTGTGAATGTCTGTGAATCCACCAACAAGCAGCACTCATTGGAGGCTTATCTGAACAGGGAGGCCCTTATGGGGCCCGATGACAGGGCAGGCGGTATGTTGATGATGTTCGCCACGGAGATGGCGGGCCTGCCCTGAGTCAGGAAGAAACAAAAAGAATTACAGATTCAGTTTGGCTTTTGCCTTGTTGACAAATTTGGCCATGGTTTCGACCAGGTTCTCGTTTTTGTAATCCGAGAATTCGCCCGCATCCATGAACATGCCATGGTCAGCACAGACTTCGTACTGGATATGCTGCTGGTCCGGATCATTAATGGTTTCCATTTTGCTGCCGCAGCTTGGACAGTTAACGTCGGTATTCAGATTTTGGGCCTTGCCAATATCCGGATCGCCGCTGTCGAGGAAATCGGACATCCAGTCGCCTTTCAGGATTTCAGCTTCACCGTTGTCAAACCATATGCCACCGCATTCAGTGCAACGATCAATTTCTACCTTGCCCTGCAAGGTGGTAATGCTGTGTTCCTGCATCTGGGCGTTACATTTGGGGCAATCCATCTAAGTCTCCTCAGGTTAAATCAGCTAAAAATTAACAGGGCTAATTAAAGTATGAACCCTGAAGGGAGTAAACCACTTTATCGGGGCGTTTCGACCCCGTCTGTTTGCTGTCGGGGGGCTGTTCTGAGCAGGGCCAGTCTCGACAAGATCGGACCAACAATTTCAAAAACGATAGTGGCACAGATGATGACAGACAACAGGACATCGCCATATTCCGGGAAATACTCGCTGGCGACCAGGGCCATCCCCAAAGCCGCGCCGGCATGGGGGAGCATGGCCAGTCCTAGCCAGCGTCTGACCAGTGGAGGGCATTTGCCCAGAGTCCCGCCGATCCATCCGCCGAGGATTTTACCGACAATTCGCCAGCCTATATATGCCAGTCCCAGAATACCGATGGTTTTTAGCGAGATGAACTCCAGTGAGGCTCCCGCCAGCACAAAGAATATGGAGAGTACCGGCCATTCCATCCCTTCGATTTCATTGAAGGGATACTCATGATGTTTGGCAAAATTCGCAATCATCATGCCCATGACCATGGTGGCTATCAGAAAACTGACCTCCAGCCAGAGGGCCAGGCCGCCACACAGGAACACCAGCCCGAGGGCCTCTGAGCGCATGGGCTGTCCGGCCTTGATGCGCCCGGTGAGATAGGAGGCAGGCAAACCAATCACTATACCGAGCATGATGGCTCCGCCCAGTTCATGAAAGGTGAACACCCAGGGTGAAATATCGCCTTCAGGCGCTGTTATGGCGGTCACCAGGGCCAGCCCGATACTGAACATGATCAATCCCCAGCCATCATCCAGTGCGACACAGGCATAAAGCAGTCGGGAAAATGGCGAATCGGTTTCCGTTTCCAGAATCACATCGACGGTGGCAATGCCATCAGTGGCAGTAGCGATACACGCCAGTATGATGGCCAGCGACAGGTCCACACCGAAAATCAGCAGGCCAGTTAACACGGCGATGCCGGTCACAGCGGCACCGATGATCGAAACGGACAGAATGGCGCGGCCATTCTCGGCAATGGATTCACGGGTGAATTTGCTGCCCAGCAGAAATCCGACCATGACCAGCGCCATCTGGGCAACAATCTGGAACTGATTCAGGAAAAAGGCGGGCACAAGATCCAGTGCCGAAGGACCAATGATCGCGCCAAAGACAATAAGCAGGGATACCCTGGGCAGTGAGGTGCGTTTTCCCAGCATGTCCGTAGCCAGCCCAAGTAACAACAGGCCTCCCATGGTGATCAGGAATTCATAGGTGCCATTCAAAGGTTCTGCTCCACGTTTAAACTGCCGCCATGGTCAATTGAATGTACCAATGGCCATCTCCAGTCTCAGGAATATATAGGGAATGCCTTGTCGTGGCAGGGCATAGGCGTCCTTGCGCCAGGTGAAGCCGGGTTCCAGTTCCATATACAGCCACTCACGATAAATATTGCGCCGGTATCGAAGTCCCAGGTCATAGCTGACCACATAGTCCGGACGGGTTTCACCATTGACTCGTGTGTACCAGGACAGAGCGGTTTCGTTGTCCCGCAGGGTCAGAAAATCTAGGGCAGTAGTGTATTCTGCACCGTTGAAGGATTCCTCGAGCCGCAGGTCATTGGTCCAGCGCAGCAGGCTGCTCTCATTCAGGGCGTGGTCCAGCTGATACCGCGAAAACGTCCCGAAGCCATCACCATCCTTGAAGTAAACGGCCTGAGTATAACGATTAATGGTGCGCTTGGCGGTTGTTGGTTCATAACGATAGCGCATGCTGACCCTGCCTTTGAGGCCTGATCGGGCACCGACGCGAAAAAAAAGCCGGTGTGCCTCCTTGTTCGCCACATTAAGCTCAAGGTTGATCCGGGTGCTCTCCTCACTGGCAACAGAGGCCGCATTCTGCGGCTGGTAAGTGGTTCCATCACCGTCTTCCTCGGCAAAGATCAGGCTCACTCGTTCATTGACCCTGGGCAGGTAGAGTTTGCCCCTTAAGCGCATTCCTGCATCTATATGATCCTGGCTGTTCCATGACTGGATGGAGGTCAGGCGCAAGGAAGAATAGGCCGCTTCAATGTCACTGCGCTGCACACCAAAAAAACGGTCAATTTGTCCTGCCAGGGCATTGGTGGAACTGGAGGCAGCAGACTGGGTGCGATCAAGCCATCCCAGGCCGAAAATGTCGGGGGCATCCTCGGGCGCAGGATTGATCGTCTCACTGGCAGGGGTTTCCTCTTGTTCAGAGTCAGCAGCATACAGACCCTGTCCCGAAAACAGGGCAAACAGCATCAGAATGACCCTGACTTGACGACCAGGGTGCAGGTAGAAATAAGTCCCCATAACCCCACTGTAATTAAGTGTTTTGCGGGAAACAACAAGGCGTACCAACAAATCTCCAAAAAATTTTAACTAACTGAATTTAGTGGATTAATTGTGGATATGCCCAGGGAATACCGATACCATTGGGCACGACTTGCGGTATGCCCTTATCATGGCCTGAAAACGGCATATTTGCACATTTCCTTGAAGAACATTCGCTAGAATGACAGGCCGTTAACTGCAGTATCCATAGCGGGCATGAGTGGAAAAAGTGGAAAAAGTGGAAAAAGTGGAAAAAGAAAAAACAGTATGCAAACGAGGAAGTCGTTCAAGTCACTGGATTTCTTAGGTTGGTAATATAGTCGGGTTATTGATTCATGCAAGCGAAGATTTGGGTAAACACCATGAATGACGTAAAGCATTTTTTATTGGCCGCTTTCCTGCTGGCTCTGGCTATCGTACAACCGGTAACAGCCTGGGCCGCCGAAGCATTCACGATGACTCGTATCGCCGAACATGTTTTCCATGTCGAAGGTCCGGCCGGCAACACCCTTGTTGCCGTGGACAACGATGGTCTGATTTTGATCGATGGTGTGCCAGCCGAACATGCCCGTGAATATCTCGGGTTTGTCAGAGAAAAAACCGGTGTCGACAACATCAAGACACTGATAGTCAGTCACTGGCATCCCGAGGTCACCGGGCTTAACGCCATTCTGGGACCGATGGGCGTGGAAATCATCGCCCATGAAAATACCAGGCAGTGGCTGGGCAGCACGATCCGTGAAAGAGGGGAAGCCATCCTGCATACTCCTGATGCCTACGAGTCACTGCCTGACAGGACCTTTTACTGGGGCAGCATACAGGTGCCGTTCCGGAATGACAGTATTGAGGTGGGCTACCTGTTGCAGTCCCACACCGACGGTGATGTCTATGCCTGGATAAAAGGGGCAAATGTCCTTTACACAGGCCCGGTCATCAGAAGCGATGCCTGGGCAACGATTGATGAAACCACCAACGGCTTTATTGGCGGGATCACGGATGCCTATGACACGCTGGGCAAACTGGTTACCCCTGATATGGTGATTGTGCCTGCTACCGGTCCACTGATGGGGAAAAGCGAATTTGACGATCTGGCAGCACTGTACACCGGCCTGAAAGCCGAGATGGTAGCCCTGTTCAGGCAGAGTCTGGGACCTGAGGAAGTGGTTCTGGCAAATCCGGCAGATGGTCTCAGACCGGAGTGGGGTGATGCTTCTGAATTTCTTGATGAAGGGTTTCGGAGTTTCTACGGTCATCTGCGCAATGGCCGGCAGATTGGTGGCGGGTTCCCCTGATCAAGGCTTGCCAGCAATCTGCTGGCATCTAAATGATCCAGGGTAATGTTTGGCTCGAATACACATTGGAAAGATTGGAAAGATTTGCAAGAGTAGCAAGATACAACGATGAGAATACGACACCTTAACACCCGATCTGTGATCAGACTGTCCATGCTTGCTGCCACGCTGGCGGCAGGTAATGTTATGGCGGCTGCCAGTGATGAAGCCGTGGAAGTGGCCAACAGTTTTGATCGCTTTGACGAGTCTGACAAATACTTCGGTTTTCTGAATGATAACTGCACCACCTGTCATAACCTGGAAGACTGGGCTGGCAGTGTTGCCTTCGATCTCATTGCCCCTGAAGAGGTGCCGGATAACCGGGAAGTCTTTGAAAAGGTTGTGATGAAACTGCGCGGCCGTCTGATGCCGCCTTCCGGTGCTGATCGCCCGGCCAATGCAGAAACTGATGATTTTATAGCCTGGATGGAAAATTACCTGGACCATGCCGGCGCCAGTGAAAAGCATGTCGGGCATATCGGGATTCACCGTCTCAATCGCAAGGAATACGCCAATGCCATCAGGGACCTGCTGGGATTGGACGTGGATGCCAACTCCTTACTGCCATCGGACGATACCGTGGATGGTTTTGACAATGTGGCCGAGGCGCTGAGGGTCTCTCCCGCTTTTCTTGAACAGTCCCTCAATTCTGCCCGCGTGGTGGCCCAGCAGGCGGTTGGCAATCCGGATGCCCGCACTGGCGGAACAACCTATGCCGCCAGTGGAAACCAGTATGCCCACGTGGAAGGTCTGCCGCTGGGCACCCGTGGGGGGCTTGCCGTTGAGCACTACTTTCCGACAGATGGCGAGTACAGGTTGAATATCGGAGACCTGCTGACCCGCCTGTGGGAGTTCAACCAGGAGTTCACCCATACGGTTATCGCCACCTATGATGGCGAACGTTTTTTTGAAATGGATATTGGCGGAGGTGATGACCTTAAAGCGATAGACCAGATCGGTGATCCGGCGGTTGATGCCATCAATGCCAAGCTCAAGAACATTCCCTTCATCGCGCAGGCTGGGCCGCACACTGTTGCCGTGACTTTCCTGCACCGCTCCTTTGCGGAATATGAAGGCCGCCTGCACAGGATGCTGCCTTCAGCGGTAGGGGAGAATGTCATTGCCCTGAACAATTTTGAAATCCAGGGCCCTTTCAATTCAGCCGGTGTGAGCCCGACGCCAGCGCGCAACCGAATCTTCAGTTGCTATCCTGAATCAGCCAGCCAGGCAGACAGTTGTGCGGACCAGATCATTTCACAAGTCGCGCGCAAGGCTTTCCGAGGGCAGGTGGCAGGCAGTGACCTGAAGAAACTGAAACGGGTTTTCGATGAAGCCAATCAGCGTGAAGGTTTTGATAGTGGTATTCGCCGGGCCTTAACGGCGATTATCGCCAGCCCAAAATTCCTGTATCGCATCGAAAGTATGCCTGATGGTGCCAGACCTGGCGCAGTTGCCCCGTTGAATGAGTATGAACTGGCAACACGGCTTTCCTTCTTCCTGTGGAGCACCATTCCGGATGATGAGTTGCTGGAACTGGCTGATGCTGGCAGGCTCAGTGATCCGGATACCCTGCAGCAGCAGGTGGTACGCATGCTTCAGGATGAGCGGGCGCAATCGCTGGCAAGCAATTTTGCCTACCAGTGGCTGAATATGGGAGGTCTGGATGAGATTGATCCCGACCCGGTTATTTTCAAGGATATTGATTTCGGTATCCGTGACCTGTTCAAACAGGAAATTGAGCTGTTCGTGAAGGATGTATTCCTGGGCAACCAGAATGTCACCTCCATGCTGGACGCGGATTACACCTACCTTAACGAGCGCCTGGCCCTGCACTATGGTGACCAGACGGTGAAAGGCGATATTTTCCGCAAGGTGCCGGTCCAGGATCCTGACCGTTTTGGTCTGCTTGGCAAGGGTGGTGTTTTGATGGTGTCTGCATACCCCGACAGGACCTCCCCGGTATTACGTGGTGCCTATGTGCTGGAACATATCACTGGAACACCGCCCCCGAATCCGCCACCGAATGTGGAGGCCCTGGCTGAAAACAAGCAGGGTGAAATGCCCAAGACCGTCCGGGCCAGACTCGAGGCACACCGGGAAAATCCCAGTTGCCAGGCCTGTCATGGCATCATTGATCCCCTGGGTTTTGCCCTGGAAGGTTTTGATGCTGTAGGGCGCAGCAGGACCGTTGATCGAATGGTGGGCACGGCGATTGATACCTACGGTGTACTGCCGGATGGCCGTGCCATCGGCGGCGTGGAGGATCTCAGGGCAGCGCTGCTGGAAAGGCCGACACTGTTCGTACAGAACCTGGTTGAAAAGCTGATGCTCTATGCCCTGGGGCGACCGATTGAAGCTGAAGACATGCCTGCTGTCAGGGAGGTTGTCAGGAAGGCCGAAGATAACGCCTTCCATTTTTACGATATCGTGCAGGCCATCGTCAGCACGGACCAGTTCCTGTACAAACAGGCGCCGGTTCATGGCAATGACACTGATGTTGCCATGCAGTAAACAGTGCAGAAAACAGTAAAAACAAGTTGTGTCGTAAGTAAAAGTGCAGTTGATATACCAAAGAGATTGAGAGACAAACCCATGCCCGGGCAGTGGTCACAAGTCTGACCGGAGCAGGGCCTGAGAGGGAGAAACCCGATGTTCATATCCAAGAAATACCTGTCACGTCGCACCGTTCTCAAAGGAGCCGGTGCCAGCATCGCGCTGCCGATGCTGGATGCCATGATTCCTGCCGCGTCAGCACAGCCGGCAGCCAAACTACGTATGGGCTTTGTATATATTCCCCATGGCGCCGTGTACCAGAACTGGACACCAACGGCCACGGGCACCGATTTCGAGATGAGCCCGATTCTGTCCTCTCTGGCGGACTTCAAAGATTACGCCACTGTTGTCAGTGACCTGCGCAACAAACCGGCAGAAAGTCCGGATCCCCATGCCATCACGGCAGGCACCTGGCTCAGGTGCGTGGCACCGGCAGGTACCAGTAATCCCGAAGACGGCATCAGTGCTGACCAGTTTGCGGCCCGTACACTGGGCACCGAAACGCCATTCCCGTCCCTGGAACTTTCCACCAATGGAGCCAATGGCGGCAGTTATTCCTCAACCATTTCCTTCAGGACACCGACCCAGCCGTTGCCGATGGAGCACAATCCCCGGAAACTGTATTTCAGAATGTTCGGCCAGGGAGAGACCTCCCAGGAAAGGGATGCCATTGCCGGTGAGACTACCTCGCTGCTTGACCTGGTTCTCGATGATGCTGCATCGCTCAACCGGGAACTGGGCGCCAGTGACCGGATCCTGATGGGCGAGTATCTGGATTCCGTCCGCGAAATTGAAATGCAGATGGAAAAACTGGCAGCGCAGGATATGAGTGGTATCGACATACCGGACGCCCCCGTGGGTGTGCCGGGCACTTTCCCGGCTCACCTGGACCTGATGTATGACCTGATGGCCCTGGCTTACCAGGCCGACCTGACCCGCGTTGTCACATTCATGTCTGATCGTGAAGTCAGCATGCGCACTTACACCCATATCGGCATTTCCGATGCCTTCCATCCGCTGTCCCATCACCAGGACGATCCGGCGAAACTCGACCGCCTGACCCGGGTGCAGAGCTGGTACGCCAGCGGTTTCGGCCGGTTTGTGAAAAAACTGTCAGAAATGCCGGATACTGATGGCTCCATTCTGGACAACTCCATGATTCTGTACGGCAGCTGCATGGCCAACAGCAACCTGCACAACAACGACAAGGTGCCAGCCGTCATCATGGGCAAGGCAGCGGGACGAATCAAAGGTGGACAGCACTTGAAGTATGCCCAGGACACACCACTGGCCAACCTGATGTACACCATGCTGGATCGTGCCAATGTGCAGCTGGATCATTTCGGTGACAGCAGCGGACTGTTGTCAGAAATCTGAGCGTGAATTTGTTACAGGCCCTAAAACCAGAGTATCGAGAATGACCCTTAACCGAAAACTGCCCCTGGCACTGCTTCTGTCTTTGCTTTTCACCCAGACTTACGGCGCAGAAGCATCCCTGGTCAGGCTGGTTGAAAAACAGCAGTTTGACGAGGCCCTGGCACTGATTGCTTCAGGGGCTGATGTCAACCAGCCATTTTCAGATGGTACTACCGCATTGCATTGGGCGGCCTATCACGGCAACCTTGAACTTGCCCAGAGACTGCTCCGTGCAGAGGCAGATCCGAACATCCGGAATGACTATGGATCAACTCCCCTGGGGGAGGCTGCTGCGAAGGGTGATCTGGAAATGATCAGCTTGTTGCTCGATGGCGGTGCCGATGTGGAGTCCCGTAATCCTGAAGGACAGACAGCGTTGATGGCCGTGGCACGTACAGGCAATGTCGATGCCGCCCGTTTGCTGGTCAGCAGAGGGGCGGATGTTGGTGCTGTTGAAGGCTGGGGCGGACAGACCGCTCTGCACTGGGCGGCTGCCCGCAAGCATCCCGCGATGGTTAGCTTTCTGGTGGACAGCGGTGCGGATGTGGAGGCCCGGGGTATTGATAGAAACTGGGCCAGGCGAGTGACATCCGAACCCCGCGTAAAAGATATGAAAACAGGCGGACTCACACCCTTGCTGTATGCCGTGAGGGAAAACTGCCTGTCCTGTGCGCAGGTGCTGCTTGATGCCGGTGCCGATATTAACAAGCCTGATCCGGATAATGTGTCTCCCCTGATTCTGTCCCTGGTCAACATGCGTTATGACATGGCGCTGATGTTGATTGAGCGAGGTGCGGACATCAACCAGTGGGATTATTTTGGCCGCACCCCGATTTATGCCGCAGTCGACACCCATCTGGTGGCTGGTCGCAGTAATCGTGGAGATCTGCCATCAACCGACCAACACACAGCCTATGAAGTAGCCAAAGTGCTGCTGGATAAAGGGGCAAATCCCAACCTGAGCCTCAAGTTGTACCCGCCAGTGAGAGAGATCGTCTATGACCGTGCCAATGACTTTAGTGTCATGAACACAGGTGCCACGCCCATCCAGCATGCCGCCTATATTGGAGATGGCAAGATGATGGAATTGCTGCTTGAGTATGGTGCGGACTGGGCCCAGCCAAACGTGTTTGGTGTCACCCCCATGATTGCGTTGACCAGCAAATCCACCAATCCCAATACCCGCAGTTCCCTGAAAGAAGAAGTGGATGTCATGAAAGGGCTGGAGATACTTATGAATGCCGGTGCCGACATCAATCAGAAAGGTGGGCGCCGCGGGGAAACTCCTCTGCACACCAGTGCACGGATGAGCTGGTACACCGTCGTGGAATTCCTGGTGGAAAAAGGTGCCAACCTCTATGCCGAGGATGATAACGGGCTTATTCCCCTTGATTATGCCACTGGCAAGGCAGACTCCATGTCCCTGGGGGGGTTTGATGTGATTGGTGAGTTGCCGGAAATGGCGGCATTACTCGAAAGTCTCATGGCAAAACATCCACGTTGAACAGTATCCTGAAGCCACCCAGAGGGAGCAGCCTGGCTGCTCCCTTTTTGATTTGGGCTCTACATTTTTTCGAGTAACAGTCATATGGCCACGCCCATCCCTGCCTATCCGGATCTGGAAAAGAGTCTGGACGATATGGCTGAGTCTCTGCAGAAATCCGGGTATATCATTTTACCGGCAATCATTCCCGAGCCACTGCTGGCGGACCTGTTCGTACACTTCAAATCCATGGATGATGAAAAATTCAGACAGGCCGGTATTGGCAGGGAAGGGGATTTTCAGTTTAACCGATTCATTCGGACTGACCAGATACACTGGCTTGAAGGATCCCATCCTGTCACCCGGGCCTATTTCGACATCATTGAGCAGATTCGGGAAGGGTTGAACCGGCGCTTGTTCCTGGGGCTGTTTGACTATGAGTGCCATTATGCCTTTTATCCCCAGGGCGCATTTTATAAAAAACACTATGATGCCTTTCGGGGGCAGAACACCCGGATCTTATCGACAGTGCTTTACCTGAATCCGAACTGGAGTCCCGGGGATGGTGGAGAATTGCTTATCTACAATCCGGACGGTACGGAAGTGATCGAAAAAGTCGAACCCTATTTTGGCACCATGGCGGTCTTTCTGAGTGAGGAATATCCCCATGAAGTGCTGCCGGTTAACTCCCCCAGGTATTCGGTAACAGGCTGGTTTCGTAAAAACAATTCCCTGGGTGAGGCCATTGACCCGGGGCGCTAGTTTTTCCGTCACCGAATGTCGTTCCATGATATACATCAGAGCTGTGAGATCGACCTCGACAGCGAAAAAGCTTATTCTTCCCTTCATAAAAAAATAACCATGGGAGTGTGCTATGGAATTGATTCTGCCTGATCAGGTTGATCTCGCAACGTTCAATCAGGCGCTTGATGAGTTTCGCCAGGTGGTTGGCGATGAATGGGTACTGGCTACTGACCAGGATCGGGAAACCTACCTTGATCTTTATGCGCCCGGACATGCGGCTGAACTGGAACATGCCCCTTCAGGTGCTGTGGTGGTCAATTCCGTCGAGCAGGTCCAGGCCATTGTGCGTATTGCCAATCGTTACAGCATTCCCTTATGGCCCATTTCCCGCGGCAAGAATTTTGGTTATGGCGGTGCTGCCCCCGTACTGGCAGGATCGGTGATTCTGGATATGGGGCGTATGAACCGGATACTCGAAGTGAATGAGGATCTGGCCTATTGCATTATTGAACCCGGTGTAGGGTTCTTTGACCTGCATGACTATCTGACGGAGAACAATATCCCGCTGTGGATGTCCATCCCGGGCAATGGCTGGGGCAGTGTGGTGGGCAATGCCCTTGAGCGTGGTTTCAGTCGCACACCTTACGGTGAACATGCCAACAGCATCTGTGGTCTTGAAGTGGTATTGCCCAATGGTGAACTGGTCAGGACAGGCACCGGAGCCATGGCCAACAGCAAGACCTGGGCCCTGTTCAAGCACGGATTTGGTCCGGCCTGGGATACGATGTTCATGCAGTCCAATTTCGGCATCGTCACCAAGGTGGGTTTCTGGTTGATGCCGGAGCCTGAAGCCACCCTGAATATGAGTATGAGCCTGCCGAACCCTGATGATATCGGCTGGTTGATAGATGTGCTGACACCTCTGCGTATTAGCGGGGTGATTCCCCATAACGTAGGCATTCCCAATTACATGGGGTCTGCCACAACCACCACGCAGCGACATGAATGGTATGACGGTGAAGATGCCATACCCGATGACGTGATCGCCCGTATCATGGAGCGCTATGGTGTTGGCTGGTGGAATTTCACTATCACGCTGTACGGTAATCCGGATGCCAATGAGGCCAACAGGCGGGTCATTGAGGAAGCTTTCAGGCCGCATACGGATCAGGCGTTTCGTATCAGTCGCTGGAACAGGGGGGAGCCCGGCGGTGCACCATCACCGACAGTGTTTCCGCTGCGCATCGTGAACTGGCATGGCGGCCGTGGAGGCCATATCGGTTTTTCACCAATCCTGCCTGCTACCGGCAGTGAAGTGGTGGATCAATACCGACGTACGCGAAACCTGTATAACGACTATGGTGTGGACTATTCCGCCACCTTTTATGTCTGTGGCCGCCATGTCATCAATGTCAACCTGATGATTTATGACAAGGATAACCGTGACCTGACAGATAGAACCAACAACCTGTTTCAGGCACTTGTGGATGCCTCTGCCGATGCAGGTTTTGGTGAATACCGAACACACCTGTCCTACATGGATTCAGTGGCTGACTCCTTTGACTATAACGACAATGCCCTGCGACGTCTCAATGAAACCCTCAAGGATGCGGTTGATCCCAACGGCATCATTGCGCCAGGTAAATCCGGTATCTGGCCGGCACGCTACCGGGAGGATCAGGCATGAAAAATCTTGTGATACTGGTGGCGCTGTTTGTTACTTTTCCGGTCATGGCTCAGGAGCGCTCCGGACAGGCGCTTTTCGATCATCGCTGTGGACTGTGCCATCGCGGTAGCGGTCCAGGGGTGTTCATGCTTGAACGTCGGCTTGGTGAGGCACAGTCCATTATTGAGGAGCGGGATAATCTGACCGAAGCCTACATCAATCTGGTGGCCAGAAATGGCATAGGTTCCATGCCGCGTTTCAGTCGCGGTGAAATCACCGATGCAGAGCTCAAGCGCATCACAGCCTATCTGCTGGAGAAAGACTAACCCTGGCCTGGCTTCTGAACCGGTGAACAGCACAGGAAATAGCTGAGGGATGACTATGAAAACTGCAATTTTGTCAGGAATGGGACTGTTGTTATTACTTGCCGGGATGGCAGGAAATATCAAGGCACAACCCATGGATGCCAGAACAGTGCTTGAACAGGTTGCTGAGGCACTGGGAGGACTGGATAGACTACAGGCACTGGACAATGTGGTGCTGACCGGGTTTGGCCAACGCTATTCCACCAATGGCAATCTGAGCCCTGATGTGAACTCTCCGCCAAAATGGCAATCTGTGACCGATGCCCGCCGCACGTTTGATCTTAGCGGCGCACGTGCCCTGAACCAGGAACGAAACAGTTTCCAGTATCCGCTTGCCGCATCCTTTGGCCATACCTGGAATCTCAATGCGACCCTGCAAACTGGCAGCGCCATGCTGGACCATCCTGTGCCGGCGATACTCACAGCACTTTCATCTGACACAAACCTGGGGCCGGTAAGTACCGAAGATGGCTTGAGTGTCGTGCCATTCACGCTGGCCGATGGTGAAACCGTCTGGCTGGGGATAGATGCCATCACCTATAAGCCTTATTGGTTCAGAAGAATTATCGGTGACCACACGCTGGGTGATCTGACCCTGACCACTTACTTTACCGGTTATGTCAATTACGGCGGCGTGGAAATGCCCCTGGGGTTGATGACACGCTCAGACTGGCGTGATCAGGTGATGAGCATGTTCCAGGTGGATTCCTATCAGTTGAATGTCAGTGATCTTCCGGAGTTTCCACTTCCCGAAGTACAGGCAGCGATGGAAGTTTCAGATCCTGATGTCCGGGTGACCCCCCTGGCTGATGGGGTCTGGGATTTGCGTATACCGGGTTTTCCCGGCAGCCGGGGAGGCGATGGCGGAGCGGTCGTTGAATTTGAGGATCACCTGGTGATGTTCGAACCCTATGGCAGCGAGGCTGCTACATTGGCGCGCCTGGATGCTGCAGACAAACTGGTACCGGGGAAGAAAGTAACCCATGTCATAACCACCCACCATCACAGCGATCACGCTGGTGGTGTGCGTGCAGCTGTATCGCGGGGAGTAACAATAGTCGCCGAAAGGGAAAATGAAGCGCTTTACCGGGAATGGGTTGCACGATCAGCAGTTAATTTTCCGGATGCCCTGGCTCGTAACCCCCAGCCATTGAAGTTTTTACCTGTCGATGACGAGCTTGTCCTTGAAGACAGCATGCATCGTCTGGAAATTTACCAGGTGGTTGGACATGCCCATATGGGAAACGCTGTTTTTGCCTATCTGCCAAAAGAGCGTCTGCTGATGGAAGGAGACCTGGGTGATGTTAACTGGGAGTGGCACTGGTGGGCTGGTGCCCTGCAAGCCAACATCGATCATTATGGTCTGGATCCTGAACGAAACATCCCGGTACATGGCGAGATTCTGCCCATCAGGGATGTACTTGAAAGCAGTCAGAGACAGGCGGAAGCAGCGATGGCTTTTTGTGCCAGAAACCGGGAGCAGGGCATCCCCTTTTTTGGGTGCCCGGTGAAATATGCTGTTAACGGCCCGGTAACCTTGCCGTAAACAGAACATACTGAAAGTCTGAGTGACGAAAAACCTGGGGAAAACTCTCAGTCACCTCTGGCAAAAACCGGTATTCGGCCATATTTCCATATGGGGGAAATGATATCCTGATGTTATAGAAGGAATCTGTGCTACTGTCAGAAGTGTCGATGTTCTCCTCCAGGTCTCGCCATGCACACGTCAACGCGCTATGAACTGGAAAATCGGTTGATCAATCAGATTTTACCGGTTTTTGCCCTGCTTACCACGATAGCCATGATTCTGGTCCAGATGCGTGCTTTATCCGTTGGACGTGGTTATCGGGACATTGTCCAGGTTGCAGTTTACGCATTGCTGATCATTACCACTGTCTATCGGCACAAGCTGAGTATCCGTACCAAGATCAATGTGATGGTTATCCATGCCGGTGTCATCGGTATTATGGGGATGCTGACTCTTGGCGTCTTTGCCGCCGGAGTGTTTTATCTGCTACTGACTTCGGTGGTGGCTGCGCTGTTCTTTGACAGAAAGCTTATTCTGCTCCTCCTTTTTGCCAGTATCGGGGTACTGGTAATGGAAGGCATGGGATTTTCCATTGGCGTGCTGACCCTGGATAACATGCCTCAGTTGCTGGTGAATCCCGTCAACTGGACTGTATACGGTGTTGGCTTTGCAACATTGGCGATATTTGCCAGTTATTCAGTGTATATGTACCGGCAGGCGGTCAATGATCTGGTCAGTGAGTTACAGGAAAAGCAGGAAACACTGAGCAAGCAACACAGCGAGCTTCAGGCGGCTTACGCGGAGATCAAGGTTTTGCGGGGTATAATTCCTATCTGTTCCTACTGCCGGAAAATTCGTGATGACGAAGGGGCGTGGGACGTGATTGAAAAATATTTTGCAGACAATGCCGATGTAAAGTTCACCCATGGTGTCTGCCCTTCATGTCTGGAAGAGCAAGCCAAAGATATTTGAAAAAGGTGGAATAGAAAAAGCCCGGGATAACCGGGCTTTTTTATGGATGTCGTGTTTATCAGAACTTGTAATTAAGGCCAAACATAAACACGGTTGGATCAATCTGGGCTTTCACATCCAGGCGGGTTACGCCCAGTCCAACGCCGGTGGGAGAGGTGACAACGGCATCAGAGTCGATATCTATCCACCATACTGAAGCACTTACACCCCAGTTGTCGTCAAAGTTGTAATCAACCCCGATGCGTGCGGCAAGTCCGAAGGAGTTATCAAGATCAAAGCCACTATCACCAAACACGCTCTCGAAATTACTACTGGTGCTGTTTTCGAAGAACAGGGTGTAGTTCAGGCCCAGGCCGATGAATGGCTGCCATGCAGAATTGGACTGCATGGGGAAGTACAACAGGCTCAGTGTTGGAGGTAGCTGCTTGGTTTTACCTACGGAGGTTACACCCAGACTGTCTACACCGATGGCGCTGATATTGTGCTTGAATGGAGTGGCTGCCAGCAGTTCCAGACCCAGGTTGTTGCTGAGCATGTAGGTCGCTGTGATACCTGGTTGTGTATTACTGTCAACGCCAACGCCAGTGGTTGTGCCAAGTGCAGATGTCAGGTTGCCCAGGTTGTCTGCAATCAGGTCGCTGCTCGAATCATCAGGGTCTACGATAGTCGCCCCAAAACGCAGAATGATGTCTCCGGCTTCATAGGCGAAAGTGCTAGCTGATGTCAGGGACATTAACAGCGCAAGTGGGAAAAGGGCTTTTTTGAATAGTGGGCCTGAGAATATAGTTTTATTCATACATCGTTAACACTGAATACTCAGTCTTACCTCCGGGCTGTGATTAATACTGTGTGCACGATACTGCACTGAAAGAAATCGCATCTTGTTTTATGTCAACCACAGACAAAGTGTGTGTAATTTTTATATGGGGTCAAGAGAATGGCACCAGCACAGGACAATTGCGTATACTTGGTTGCCTGTAGCGAACTCAGTGGGACATGACCATGGACATCATCATCAAGCGACGCAGTCTTCTCAAAGCCCTGGCAGCAACACCATTGCTGGCAGCACAGGTTCGGGCCGCCAGCGAAGCAGGTCTTGGGCCGCGACAGGGACGTATCAAGCAGAGCGTGATGCCGCAGGTATGGGCCGGTACCGATTTCACGCTTGAAGAACGTTGTGAAATTCTGTCAACAATGGGTTTTGCCGGCATGGACTTGCCAGCCCCGGACCAGATTTCTGTTTTACGTGATTATGGTCTTGCGCCGACCTTGATGGGGGGGCGAATTGGTACCGGGACTTCCTTTGAAAACGGACTGATCAGGAAAGAGCTTCATGACGAGATCGAAGAGGCGATCCACGGGGGTATCGATATGTGCGTGGACGCTGGCTGCACCAACCTGATCGCTTTTCCTGGCGAGCGTCGCGGCATGTCGCGCGAAGAGGGTGCTGATCATGCCGTGGAAATACTTTCCAGGGTCGCACCTTACGCAGAGCAGAAAGGCGTAAAGGTCTGCATGGAGATTACCAACTCCAAGGTGGCTGCGGACAATCGTACTGACCAGGTCTTTGATGATATCCACTGGGGGTTTGATGTTTGCCGTCGTACAGGGTCCGCCAATATTGCCGTCGTTTATGATTTCTACCATGTCCAGATTGCGAATGGCGATGTGGTCAGAACCATGCGTGATAATCTGGACATGATTTGCCACATGCATGTGGCAGGCGTACCCAGTCGCCGTGAAATCGACAGAACCCAGGAACTGGATTATCACTGGATAGCCCGGCAGATTGCTGACTCTGGCTATGACGGATTTGTAGCTCATGAATATCGGGCCGCTGATGGCAGAAACCCGCTGATCAGTTTAGCCACCGGCTATGACATCCTGACGGTTTACTGAGTGAGTCTTTTATCAGGACTTTTCAGGAACCCATCAATTTTTCAGGGAAAATATTTCTGTTGCCCGGACATCCGGTGAAACCGGGATATTGTGTAAAAAATTTGCATCAAGGCTCCAAAATCCGTCTGTGTGCACATGAGCACGCCTTGCAACATATTGAAAAATAAGAAAAAAATACCCCTGAAAATCTCCAGTTGACCTTGCCCCCCACAATCTGTACAACTGTTCCGTTTTTTTGCGGGATTCTGCCATCATTTTTCATATAAGAAGTGAAGCTGAATCACTCGAAATTTGAGGGTGTTTCACCGGCAAAAAATGTAGTAGCACTTTCTATCAACTATAAATGGGGGAGTTCATGAAACTTACCAAAATGAAAGTTGCAGTATTTTCTGCGCTGGCTGCACAGGCCGGCTTTATGGCAGATACTGCTATTGCCCAGAGCAATGAGGGCATTGAAGAGATCATTATTACAGCTACCCGTCGTGAGACTGATGTCCAGGACGTTCCTCTGGCTGTAACTGCTCTGACTGGCGACAGCCTGGAAGACCAGAACATTGAAAACCTGGAAGACCTGACAGGTGTTGTACCTAACGTACTGATTGCCGGTGGCAACGGTGGTACTACTTCCGGTTCTTTCTATATGCGTGGTATCCCCAACGTTGGTGTTTACCTGGACGGTATCTGGCAGGTATCCAACAACGGTCTGCTGACTCGTGATTTCGTTGAGCTGGACCGTGTGGAAGTTCTGCGTGGTCCTCAGGGTACCTTGTACGGACGTGACTCCACCGGTGGTTCCATCCACATGCACTCCAAGCGTCCTTCTGAAGAATTTGGCGTTAGCGTAAAAGCTGGCGTTGGCAACCTGGACCGTCGTGACCTGATGGTTTCCATGGATCTGCCGCTGGGTGACAACCTGCGCAGCAAGTGGACCGTAGGCAGCTACGAGCAGGATGGCTGGATCAAGTCCCTGACTACCGGTGACAACGCCGGTTGGATGGACAGCCAGGTTTTCCGTGGCGACATCGAATGGACCCCGACTGACAGCCTGACTTTCCGTCTGATCCACCAGGAAGACGACCAGGTTGGCCAGCAGGCTCGTGTACAGTCCCGCATTGACAATACTGTTGCTGATGTCCAGGGTTTCCAGATGGGTATCGCTCGTGCAGTGGATATCGCCTCTGGTGGTAAATTCAACCCCAACTATGCAGTAGCCGGCTATCCAGGCGGTACACTGGGCAAATGGGAAAGCCGTCTGTCTTCCACTGTTCCTAACGAACAGTACCTGCGTCAGACCACTGTTCATGCTGACTGGGACATCAACGACACCATGCACCTGAAATACATGTATGGTCGTACTACTGTGGATGCTTCCATTTACAATGACTGGGGCGGTTCCGAGTACAACTTCTTCGTCAACTATGATACCTCCAAGCTGAATCTGGAGAGCCACGAAGTACAGCTGACCGGCTCCCTGTTGGACGACAGCCTCTTTTACACCC
>Ga0181582_10001200_pt1 | contig 20035 bp, 15 predicted proteins | sample 071ome_32_FD_132438 | JGI IMG/M metagenome (GOLD analysis project Ga0181582, IMG submission 132438) | Coastal salt marsh microbial communities from the Groves Creek Marsh, Skidaway Island, Georgia - 071405AT metaG (megahit assembly) | ecosystem: Environmental > Aquatic > Marine > Intertidal...
GAGTGAGAGTGAGAGTGAGAGTGAGAGTGAGAGTGAGAGTGAGAGAGTCAGAAGGGGATGGGGGAGGATATTGATACCCGTCAGGACGTGACCCTCTCACTCGCGGGTGAGAGTCGGTTTCATCTTGGCGCACTTCCGCACGTCGAACGTCGAGTTCAATACCCACCGCTGTTGCCCGCGGCCGCGATGAACAGGTGGCCGGCGCTCCGCGCCGCACGGATCGCGTCGACCATCGCCTGAGAGTACCCACCGCCGCCCCACGAGTTGCTGGAAATCTCGGCGCCTCGGGAGACGCAATAATTCAGGCAGAGGATCGCGTCGGAGAGATATCCGGACCCGTTCGCGTCGAGAAATCGGCAAGGGATCATCTCAACCGCCTTGTTCATACCCGCCACGCCAATCGAGTCGACGCTAGCGCCGATCACGCCCGCGCAGTGAGAGCCGTGGCTGTTCTCGTCGTCCGACGACACGACGTTGCCATTCGAGTATCCCGTCCCTGAGACCGTGTTGGTAGACAGGTCGGGGTGGCTGCGGGCGATGCCGGTGTCGATGACGCAGACTTTGACACTCGAGCTGCCGGTGACGTTGGCACTCCACGCGCCGAGCGTCCCGGCATTCCCCCATCCCCACTGAAGTGGAAAGTCGGGATCGCTGGGCGCCGCATCCACGGCTGACATCACGAAATCCTCCTCGACTGATACGACGTTGCTGTCCGCTTTGAGCCTCTTCATCGCCTCGGCGACGCTCTCGCCCTTCTTCGTCTTGACGCGACGCCATTTGCCGCGACTACCGCTGATAGACTCCCCGTCGGCGCCGGTCGATTTCTTGTACTTAACGATCAGTCGACTCTCATGGGACCCCAAGTCCTTGCGAGGTACGTACGAGGCTGTGGAAGACGACCCGTTTCCTCCCTTGCTTCCTCCCTTGTTCTTGTTTCCTCCCTTATTCTTCTTCCCTCCCTTATTCTTCTTCCCTCCTTTCTTGGCCAAGAGCTGTCGCGAAGAGCCCTCGACGAGCAAGAGGATGGAGAGGAGGACGAGGATGACTAGTAGCTTCTTCATTGTTTCTCCGTCACCGTGGGGCGCCCAAGATAGACTCTTACAACGAAAACTTTATGTCGTAAGACTGTTGTTTGTAAAAAGACTGCAAAAAAGACTGCAACTCCGAGCTCAGAGACGGTTCGCCTTGTACCTGAGCTTCCGACTGGGTGACGCGTAGCTTCAACGCGTCGGCGGCCGGCTCTCCGACGACCGGGGAGCGACGCTCCCCGCTCACCCCACGAGAACCGGCTGGTGGTGGTTCGGCCGTCATCCGACACGCCCTCCTCTGGGCTCCGCTGTGCGCTGGCGACGACGACGACCGTCGGACGCGTGGGTCGGGGCCAATGAGTTGGCACCTTGGGCAAGGTCGTTTGGGAAAAGAAAAGAAACGAACCGTTCTTCCCGACGACGACGACGACGACGACGACGACGACGACGACTACTTGCATTGCATGTGTGTTCCGTACGTACGAACCCCATGAGGGCTGCAGACCATAGAGATAGACTCGTGGAATTTCAAATTCGAAGACATGAACGCCGAAATAACGTCGAGCATCGAGCCCGGCGCTTCCTTCTTCAGCCCAGCGTCTCTTCCTGTTATACTGGTTCCTGTTGGCGACGCGGATGGCCGGTTTCATCAACGAGCGACGCTCGTATCGAGACATTCGATCGTCCAACTTCAACACGTGAAGAGCTTCTGGTGCGTCGTGTTGACCTCGTCGTCGCTTTCGTTCGTCGCGCACAGCGGGCCGTGGGGACGTGGACGTGACGTTCGCACCCCGTATCCACGCGCGTCGCGACACCCGCGGAGAGTGAGAGCATGGCCGCCGGACTCGAGCAGGCGAGGCACCTGCCCCCCTGTGCTCACCCCTCCTGAGTCAGTGGGCATGGACGAGCGGGTTATTCTCTTGGGGTGAGCACAGGGGAGCTTCGCTCCCCGGAGGCACCTGCCCCCCACCTAGTGCACCCACCTCTCACTCTCGGCGCCACGCGCTCGTCCGACCTCCAGGAAGCCCGAGTCGAAAAGCCCGTTCAAACACTATCCGTGGCGCACGGGCGTGCTGCAGTTCCGGTTCCTCAGCGAGCCGCCCCGCGTGTCCTCCCCCCTCGGCTGCCTGCACGCCGCGCGCTCCACGCAGGCCGTCATCGGTCTGCTCTCGCTCTCAGACCCCAATGCGCTCGAGCGCTTGGACGAGTTCGAGAACGCCTTTTCGGGTTCTGCTGTCCTCGTTCGATGCTTTGCGTTTGACGACGACGACGACGACGACGACGTGGGTATTGGCCTCGACCGACTGGCGCCCCCCCCCTTCTGACTCTCTCACTCGCGCTACGCGCTTCGCTCGTTCGCCAGCTCGAGAACGTCTCGAAGCAGAAGCAGACGATCAAGGCTCGCCCGGGCGTCGTCGTTCTGCCCCCCGGTTTGGAGCGGGCCCAACTGGGCAGCCAGCTGGAGATTGTCATGCACGACTTTGCGGCGAGCGTGCTCAACGTCCTGGAGGAGAAGATGCTCACCGTGTCGCCGTCGACGGTCGGCCTCGAGTCGTACGTAGACAGCGCCGCGTTCCTTGGGTCGGGCTTGGCGGCGGTCGTCTTCAGCACGGAGGACGAGGCGTCGAGAACCAAGCGGAAGTACGGGCGTGTTCAAAAGGCGATGGGCGATTACGCGCTTCTGGCTGGCTCGCCGATGGACGCGGTGGATCACTACAGCACGGTGTGTTGACACGTTGACTCGTTGACTCGTTGACTGTCGGCCGGCATGCGTTTGCGTTTGCACGCGCTGACGCTCTCACACGCTCACACACGCGCTTCGTTCGTTCGTTCACCAGGCGCTGGAGCTGGCACGCGCCTCCACGGATTGGATCTACGTGGCGGCGGCGCTCGAGGGCATCATCACGTCGAAGCTGATGCATGAGGCGACGACACGCGATGCCTTCCCGCACATGAAGGACAGCGTGTTTCTTCAGAGTGGCGGCGGCGGCGAATCTCAGGGTGGTGTAGGGCGACGTGAAGGGCGCGACCATGCCGCCGCCGACGGCGACGACGACGAGGGCGATGCCGTGTCGAGATTCTGGGAGACGCTGCGGGGCTGCGACGCGTTGCTGGAGGAGTTGCCCGAGCTGCTGAACGAGTGTAAGGCGGCCATCCGGAAGCGGAGTGCGCTGCCGATGCTGGTCGAGTCCGAGCTCAGGTACGCTCCAGGTACTCGAGGGTTTCACTTCGTCACCCGCCCCCCCCAGCGCGACCCGACCCGACGACCTCACTCCGCGTCACGCCCCCCACCCCATCCACCCACTACACACTCTCAGATACGCGCGGCTGATCGCGGGACTCCAGGGCGCGGCGGGGCGGAGAAAAGTGTACAAGTTGGTGGGCAGCGTGCAGCGGGCGGCTGAGATCCTGCCGCTGCCGGAGGACAGGTTGGTGGCCATGATCGAGGCCGCCGACGTGCTGGGGTCGGTGGGAGCCGCGCGGAAGCGGGCGCTGCTGCTCTGGCAGGCGGTCGAGCTCAGCAAGCACTTTGGATTCCCGGAGGAGAAGACCTTGGCGGTGGCACGGCGTGCCCTGGAGCACCCAGGCGACGAGATTGTCTGTATGCACGACGTTATGGACGGCGAGTGGGCCGTGTTCAGAAAGCCGCTGTCACACGCTCCAGACGCTTGGTGGGGCCTTGTGAAAGCGGGGATCTTGGAGGCGACGCTCGGTCTGGCTATATACGCCAACCGGCATGTCGACGTGTGGGACGCGGCCGCCGCGCTCCTCCGCGAGCACAGCGCCCTGCTGTCCCCGCACCGGATCCGCTCGCTGTACGACAATCTCAAGGCGGTGGGTATTGACATCGAACGTCGCGTCGATCGCGTCGATCGCGTCGCCTTCGCTCTCCCGTCCCATCCCGGCTCACACGCTCGCGCACCACGCACCACGTGCCCCGCGCTCGTTCTACCGCCAGGCGAGCTCCAACATGTCATCCGCGGACAAGATGCGTCCGGGTCTCGGTCCGCCGCCCGTCGTGTACCTGGTGGGTCCCGAGCCCCTCGGGGGCGAGCACGCCATCCTGGTGCTCGACCGCGACGGGGGCTTCGGCGCCAGCGGCGGCGTGGGCACCGCCGATCGAAACTCGAGCACGCTGTTCTTGTATGATGCCTTCGCATCGAAGAGAAACGACAAAATTAATCAGAGAGACGACAGTGCGAGAGAGAGCAAGCTCGCCCAGACAACCGAGCGATGGGTCCGCGGCGAGCAGGGCCGGATCGATCTGGACCTGTACAACGAGTCGCCGGTGACGATGAAGATTGCGCGCCTCGTGCTCGAGGCGACCGTCGATGGTGTTCCTGCGACAAAGGCTCAGTGGAAGCCCAAGGTCGTGTCGCTGACAGTCCCGCCGACGTCGAGGCCCGTTCGCATCACGCTGGAGGCGACGCCCATGGTCGAGGGCGAGTTCGTCTTGACCGGTTGCCGGATGACTTCCAGCGAGGGCGTTTCCTGGAAGGCCCCGTGGAGCTCGCGGCCGGCCGAGCCTCTGCAGCACCTGAACGAGGACCTGCGTCGCGTCCCGCGGGCGGCCGGCCGCGACGCGCTGCGGGCGTTGCCCCCGCTACCGATGGCCAAGCTCGGGATCCGCCGCTCGAAGAACCTTGGAGCGGGTGCCGCCGACCAGCGCACGGACGATGCGGCAGACGATGCGGCGGACGATGATGGCGAGAAGCGGGAGGACGTCGAACGCGGCACTCGAGCTCCCCTCGAGATGCTCCGAGGACACAGCGCCGAATGCGTGTTGACGCTTTCCAACGTCGGGACTGTTGACATTGAGCGCGCGTCCGTGCGGGTGTCGCGACGGCCGACGACCACGTCAAAGTCGGATAACTCGAATCCGAGCAAGGCGCTCGGCGGGAGAGTTGAAGTCAGGGTCGTGACGGACCTCGCCACGCTGATGCCGTTGGCTCCCGGCGCGGACGTTGACATCTCCGTCGCGTTCCACATGGACAGGTGCCCGTTGGCGCTCGGCTTGGAGGGGGCGGGGTCGTTGAACGCCGCCAACACCAGCGGCGGTTCGCTCGCGGTCACGGTGCCGTTCGATGTCGCCGTCGAGTACACCGGCGCACAGCATACCATCGACGCAGGAAACGGGGCGTCGACGGTAATGACACAAACGACGACGGCGTTGGGCAGGCGGGCACGTTGCCCGCTCGACGTGTCCGTCATGCCGTCCATCGAGCTGGATGACGTCTCGGCGATGATTGCGTATGGCCCGAAACGGTGTTTGTTGTTGGCCGGCGTCGTGAACAGGTCGTCCGAACCCCTGACGACCGCGTGTTGCCTCGTCCGAGGGGAGGGCGACCAGCAAGACGAGCGCGGCGAGGAGGTGGTCATTCCGCCCGGTCAGCTGCGCCACGTGGCGCTCGAGCTGACGTCCGACCTGTCTCAGACGTCCGATTCGGTCGTCGTTCGCTTTGGAAGGTCGTCAGAGGCGCTCGACGGCACGCGAGCCTTGTCCGCAGAAGCCGTTCGGGCGAGCCTGCCCAATGAGGTCCTGGCGATGCTCGGCCCGAGCGACATTTCGGCGTCAATTCGTCTCCACGATGCTTCTGTGAATGGTGCCGGGGACGACGCTGCGGCTGGGGGCCACGGGAGCGGGCAGAGCAGCCGGGACGGCCCGAGGGTTATGCGCGTTGTCCTTGACGATCGCGGTCCCATGCTCGTCCCCGACGGCGGCAGCCGAGCCCAAGGCCATGATGAGCAGGATCGGGATCGGGATCGAGATGGCAGCATGCATGTTGTCGTCGCGCGCGTCGGGGACACGCTCGGCGTGACAGTCGACCTGACGTCTGCCATGAACGCTCCAGCCGTGGCGACCTTCAACGTGCACGCCGTGCCCGTCTCCCTGCAAGGGGTTACTGTTGCCGGAGGAGGCGACGGTGGTCGCGTGGGCCCGTCCGCTGCTCCGACATCAATCGTGCCGGTCGTCGAAGACGAGTGGGAAAACTTGGACTACAACCCGGTCCTGTCGGCGCTCGACCTCGGCATGGCCTGGAACGGCGTCGTGCAGGACGCCGTGGTCGAGGTGCCCGCCAAGAGCAGCGTCGAGCACAGCCTATCGCTAGTGTGTTGGACTCCCGGTTGGTTCAAAATTGAGCTCTCGGACGTGCGGATTCACGAGACCGCGTCCGAGCCCGGGTCGGCGTCCGTCTCGGTCGTGACGGCGGCCAGACCGACCAACGTGCGGGTACTGCCCGCCTTTCTCCGCGTCGTCGAACGATGATGATGATGATGTTGATTGTGTAAAATTACATCATTACAACTATCTACCTTAATGTCTCCTCCTCCCTCTCCGACATTAGCGAGACCGAGCAAACGGATTGGCCGCCGCCGCCGCACTCTTGCGCATGAACGGGTTGGCGGCCGGGTCGGGGGCCGTGGCGTTCGGCTCGCCGTTCTCCAGCGGCATGCCCATATCTGTCGCACCCGCCCAATCTCCAGCTCCCATGAAATCGTCTGCGTCGTTCTCGTCCGCCTGCCGCTTGGCAATCAGGTCCTCGATCTTCTCGACGAGCGCGCTGATGCCGTAGTGGTTGGCGACGCGCAGGGCGCCCTCCATAGCCTTGTCCGTCATGATCCTTTCGGCGACTTCGAATGCCCGGGACGGGTTGTTCTGGTCGAGCAATCCCTTGATGACGCCCAGAGACGCCTTGTCATGCGCCAGCTCGCAATCGCAGACGAGGTCCTTGTCGACCTCGGCGTCGAGCTGCGAGATGACCGTCCTGATCCTGACCATGTCCCGCTCGCCGCTCGTCAGCTTATCGTCCGTCTGCACAACAGGGATGTGGAGGGGCGGGGCCGTCACGACCGGCCTGGCCGAGCCGGACGGCACGACCGGCTCTTCGGTGTCGGCGCAGACGATGCACTGCAGCTCGTTGGAAATCATGCTGATGGAGAAGACCCAGAAGTTCTCCCCGCCCTTGCGCTCCCGCGACGCGTCAAAGATCGGAACCCAAGACCCGCCAAAGTCGGGCGTGAAAACGCGCACGATGCCCTCCGAGTCGTACGTTGCCACGGCGTGCTCGTCGGTAAACCCGATCCAGGCCAGGGAGGCCTCGTGAGACAGGCAAAGGCGGCTCTCGGTGAGCATCTTGCCCGACACGAAATCGAACGTCCGGACCTCGAGCACCTGGTTGGCCGCGCCGTAGCCCGCGTGGTAGACGACGCCAAACACCGGCCCATCTGCAAACACGCAGACGACGTCGCCCGGCATCGAAAGCACGTTGGCCTGGAACCCGGACAGAGAGAACAGCCTCACCATGCGGCGGTTGTTGGCCACGACGCAAAAGTTGGCCCCCACCGCCACCCCGACGGCGTCCTCGCCCTGCGGCAGCGGGAGCGTCCACTCGGCGTTGGACGTCCACGCGTCGAACGGCGTAAAGTGAACGGTAGAGGGCGTCTCCATGGTCGACAGGCTCGCGTACAGCGCGCCGGCGGATCCCAGGGACCCCACATGGAAGCCGTAAAAGTCGTTCAGCAGCGGGATGCGCTTCCTGTGCAGCGACGTGTCGTGGAAGTTGACCTCGGCGATATTGTGATCCGCCTCGGTCCGCAGAATGATCGACCCCAGCGAGTTGTACGCTAGATACCTCCTTCCCGAGGCAGGCTGCGTGGCCCCCGGCTGGAACGCCTCCTGCATCGGGTAATGCGTCGGCGTGCCAGAGCTGAAAAAGTCGCCATCCACGTCGGCGAACCCGACCTTCTTGCTCCGCTTCCTCGAAGGCGCCACGTCGTTATCGATGAACGAATCGTCGTTCTCGTCGTCGCCGTCACCGTCGTCATCACCGTAGTTGTCGCTATCCTCGCCGGCGCGCCCCTTCTTCGTCTTCGCTCCCGCCTTTGTCTTCTTCGACGTTGACTTTTCCATCGCCGCCGTGTCGTCCACCATTGCCCCGACCTTGGTCGCCTCGACGTTCTCACACGGCCCTAGATGCGTCTTGGTCGGAATCACGTCGGTGAACACCGCCACCTCGCCCCGCTCCGTCATACAATGCACCGCGTTCTCCGTCGGATGCCACGCCACCGTGCACGCCACGTCCGCCAGCTCCATCGTACACAGCACCGCATCAGGCTCGCTCATGTACCACACCCGCACCCGCTTATCCTCCCCAACCGCGGCCAGATACAGCCCGTTCGGACTGAACGCCGCCGCAAACTGCCGATTCTTCCCGCCCTCCACCGCATCACTCGCCCCCAGCTCGGCTTGCACCTCCCAGCTCATCCGCTCGTACACCTGCACCCGACCGTCCTGCTTCGGCACCGCCACCAGGCTCCCATCCGGATGCCACCCCACCGACGTCCGCTCCACCCCGATCGGATCCACCCGACTCACACACTTCTTCTTCGTAAACTTCGGCAACGTCCCCTCGGCCGCGTCGTAGATCGTCAGAGTCCCGTCCGCACACGTCACCGCCACATAGTCCCCCTCCGGATCGTATTGTATACTACGCACAAACGGACTGTGCCCAGAAGACGCCGACGGAATCGTCCTGATCACCTTCTTCGTCTCCGAATTGAGCGAGATGAACTTGATGTCCCCGTCGTCGCCACCCGCCGCCAGCAACGTCCCCGACGGCGAGAACGCCACCGCGCGAGCCGGCAGCGAGAACCGCGTCAACGTCGCCGCGGACGACCCCAGATCTTGCGCGCTCGACACGTCCTTGATGAGCTGCGGGTGCGTGGGTGGGCGAGTGGGCGAGTGAGTGGGTGGGTGGGTGGGTGAGCGAGTCAGTGAGCGAAGTTCGAATTTCGAATTTCGTTCCCGAAACGATCCGGTTCATAACTTCTGTGCGGCCAACCGACCCCGCCATCACGCCTCCTTCCGCAACAACACGACAAAACGACAATGTACCTTGACAAAGTGGTCCTCGTCCGACACGGCCACGACGAGCTTTCCACCGGCCGGATTGAACGAAACAGCGATTCCGGTGATCCCGACCTTGTCTTCGAGTTCGTTCTGTGACGCTTTGAGCGTATGGATGGGTTGTCCGTCGAGCTCTTTGCGTAGAGCAATGGCGGAGTCGGCACCGGTGGTGATATAGCGGTGCGATGAGCCATTGAGTGAGGAGATCGTCTCCAGGTGACAGAACGACGGCCTGTCGCTCGGGTGGCAGCGTATGACATATGCAGGTAGTTTGGGTATGTCTGCAGTCATCGTGTTTGGATTGATAAGGTCTGGGGCCGCCGGGAACGGGTGAAAATTCAAATTCAGGCAGGCTGGGCTGCAGCCATCAGCTGGCTCAATGGTTCTCCGAAGGTCGTCTCCGAACTAGTATACACAACGAAATCAAAGCAAACACAATCAAATGTACAAGCCCGCTCTAGGCGGCCACGACCGCCAACGCGTGGTGCTCTCCGAGGCTCACGTCCGTCACCCCGTGCAGCCCCGGGACGGGGACCGGCCGACGGGGACCGCTCTGGCCGCTCTGCAGTCCTTCCCAGATTCGGCCCCGTTTCTCGTCTTTCTTCCCGGTGATATACGATAGGTCCTTGTCCGAGACGACGTCTCCCCGGAGCCATACGTGGCCGCTGTCGGTGACGGCGGCGAGGGTGCCCCGGGAGTTGGCCTCGAGCTTGACGATGCCGGCGTCGCCGCCGTCCATGATGGTCGCCGCGTTCGACTTGGATTTTGTCCCGGAGATGGCATTGGCGTTGGAGTTCGCGATGAGATCCATTCGATCCGTTCGATCCGTTCGATCCGTGCGGCCGATCGCCATGGGCAGGCTCCAGACGGTGCGTCCGTCTGACAGGTACAACTCGTTGAGGCTGGCGGCGATGTCGCGGACGGTGGACGCGCCCGCGCGGGCGCCGAGCGTCATCACAGTGGTCCCGTCCTGGGTGTAGAAGACGCTGCTTTCTTTCTTGGTCGTTTTCACTCGCCTCACTTTCGTCCCCGTCCTCGTCCTCCTTCGCGTGGTTCGCTCCCGCTCGCGATCTGCGGCCTGTCTGACCGCCCTAGCGCGTTCATCTTCCGCCGGCCACCAGACGACCACCCGGCCGTCCCGGCACAGGGCGCCGAACCAGTCCTGGCCGACGACGCCCTTAATCGCGCCGCCGTTCTCCTTCACCGCGCTCAGGACGACCGGCGGGGGCAGGCAGGCCTGGGCCCAGGACGCAGGCAGGGACGCAGAATCCATGGGAAGCGCCCGTGTGGTTTTCAGCGCCGACATCACGACGGGCAGCCCTTCGGCGCTGATGCCGAGGGTGCGCCCGGTGTGCGGGCACGCATGCAACGAGGCAAACGACGCCTTGGAGGAGGACGAAGACGAGGACAAGGACGAGAAAGCGGAGGGAAGGGCGTTCATCATGCTACCGACGCCCTCGTTGCCAACGACGACGTGTCCCAGCAGCCCACTCCCGCCCGACACCATGGCCGGCAACGCACAGCTGTCGGAGAACCGCGACAGCTCCGACATGTCGTCCCACAGCCGCTGTGCCGAGTCGACCTCCGACATATTCCGCAGCGTCTCCGAAAACATATACTTGCTCTGTTGGAGCTCGATCGACCGCGCCCGGTGGTCGATGAACGGAATGAAATGCTGCAGCGCCGGAGACGGGTAGGGCGAGGACGAAGCCGCCGCAGGCGACGGCTTGTTCACCGCATTCTCCCGCATAAAATTCCCATACGCATCCATCATATTCCGCCCCCGTATATGCGACGACGACGCCCCGCCCGTGAAAATCTGCACGCCCCCGTCGTCCTGCAGCTCCTCCTCGTCGAACAGCGACTCGAGCGAGTGCTCGAATCGAAACACCGGCGCCTCGCCCGCACCGCCTCGATCGTCCCTCTCGTGCGACCCATACCCACCAAACCCCCCATATCCACTGTCACACGCAAACGTCCCGCTCCCCATCAGCGCACCCTCTGCATTCAAGAACCATGTGCACGTCCTCCCCGCCACGACCAACCGCACCCGATGATGATCCACCAGATGCTCCACCCGACTCGCCTCGAGCACAGGATCCAATCGCCCCGTCCCCAGCTCCCCGTGCGCCCCCTTCCCGAACGTATACACCTCACCGCCCGACGTCGCCACCGCCGAGTGCGTCGCACCCGCAGACACGTGCTCGAAGGACTGGTTCTCCAGCACCAGCGCGGGCGAGGACACCAAGAGCGACGAGAATTCGTCGCCCGGTACCCCGCATTCTCCGTTGGTGTTGATGCCCCACGACACGAGCGTCCCGTGGTGCCGGTGAGTCGAGAGGAACCTCGGGGAATTGGCGACCTCCGACAAGAGAGACAACAGCCCGCCTTCTCTTGTTGTTGTCCCCGTCCCCGGAAGGACTGAGCTACGAAGAGCCCGTACAAGGGATCGGAATCGCTGCGACTGGCGGCGTAGCATGCTGTGTCGTCTGAGTCCTCGGAAGGGAGGAAAAAGAGACTGGTAGTCTCTCTCGCGCCACTCTATTCTTCTTGTGTCGCTCGCTGGACACGCACGAGGTACAAACCCGTCGCTAACTCGTCACGCGCCGTCTCAGGTCTGCGTAGACAAGGCGGCACGCCCCGCATACCTTTGTCTGCCCATTTCTCGGGTCTGAGACTGGCTCCTCGTCGTCGTCGTCGTCACGAACGCACGGAAGTATTACTTCGATCAACCCATGAAGGTCTGTCAGCTTGTGGTCGGGCCGGCCGGTTCGGGCAAGTCGACCTTCTGCGAGACGATGAAGAACCACTGCGACGCGGCGGGCCGCGTCGTGCACGTGGTCAACCTGGATCCGGCCGCGGAGGACGAGACCATCACCTATCCAGTGTCGATCGATATTCGGGAGTTGATTTCGTTGGAGGATGCGATGGAGGAGTGCGGGCTGGGGCCGAACGGGGGGCTGCTGTTCTGCCTGGAGTATCTGGAGGAGAATGTCGAGTGGGTGATGGAGGCGCTGGAGCCGTATTCGGAGGACGATTACCTGCTGGTGGATTGTCCGGGTCAGATCGAGGCGTACAGTCATTTGTCGGTGTTTAGAACGGTGGTCGGGAAGCTGCAGAGTGACGGGTGGACGGTCGGTTGCGTGTACTGTCTGGACGCGCAGTTCAGCGAAGAGGCGAGCAAGTTTGTGGCCGGGTCGCTGAACGCGCTGACGGCGATGGTGAACATGGAACTGCCGCATGTGAATGTGATGACAAAGATGGACCTGGTGCGGGGACGGGGGCGGGGCGGGATGGAAGGGGTCGAGCGGAATGGAAGCGGGATCGACTGGCGGGAGGAGGACGACGAAGAGCGGGAACTGATCATTCCGGACCGGGAAAACCTGTTGCGGGCGTTGAATCAGACGTATGGCAAGCACATGAAGCGGTTTGCAAGGCTGAATGAAGGGATCGTGAGTCTGCTGGACGAGTGGAGTCTGATCGGGTACGTGGGGCTCGACGTCCGGGACGAGCACTCGGTCGCGGGGGTTCTCATGCAGCTGGATCTCGCGGTCGGGTGGATGGGGGATGAGGACGATGTGCGGGGGAAGTACGACCAGGACGCGTTGGAGGAGGCGGACTATGATGTCTAGCCGGCCAGTTCAGAGGCCGAGACCACGAATGCCGAGACGCGCATTCACTTTCTTTCTTTCTGCGTTCGCACATTCACTTTGAAACTCAGCCAGACGCGTTTATCCGGATCCGGACGACGCGACAGCACCGATCGACAGACAAACCAACGTTTTTATCCGCAGAGACGTGGCGACACGATGCAGGCCCTCTCGTTCTCGAACAGCATTTCCGCCACACGGTACGTGTCTATCCGTTCACACATGTCATACATGAAACGTCGGTAGCGCCTGTCGCCGGCGATCGTCCGACGTTCGCCGTCGAGAGCAACTCTGGTCTCGTGCGAACTCACCCACCCACCACGCACGACACAACGCACGACACGCAGGGTGACCGCCACCCAGACTCGCCCGCGCACGTTCTCGGCCCGCACGGCCGTCAAGGTGACGGCGAAGGGCGGTGCCAAGCAGGTGCAGGTGGAAGTGGAGAAGCCTCTCGGACTCCAGCTTGCTCAGGGAAAGAACGGGCTCAAGGTTAAAAGCGCGTCTGGAAACGCGGCCAAGGCGGGAATCCAGTCGGGAGACACGGTTATCTACACGTCGAGTTTCTTCGGTGACGAGCTGTGGCCGTCCGACAAGCTCGGGTTCACCCGCTCTGCCATCCAGGCCGCGCCGTCGCCGGTGACCTTTGTCGTCGTCAAGGGCGAGAACACGAGCATCGATGTCAAGCGTTTGCCCAAGAAGCCTGCGCCACAGAGGTTTGGCCGTAAGCTGACCGCTGCCCAGAAGGCGAGGGCCACACACCTGTGCATTGACTGCGGTTACATCTACTGCGACGAGACGCCGTGGGCCCAGCTGCCGGGAGACTACAGGTGCCCGCAGTGCAATGCCCCGAAGCGCCGTTTCCTCAAGTTTGATGCCGACACTGGCAAGACGGAGGGATCGAGCATCGACGTCGCGACGCTTGCGACCGTCATCGGCGGCCTGGTTGGCGTCGCGGTCCTCGGATACCTGGGACTGAGCCTGAGCTAAGCGATGGAGGCGATGGATTCATGCAGGGGATGCATTCAGTAGATGCCGGTAATTTTGTTGAAACATTAAATTCGACTGCTCGAGGAAAAAGACGCAACTCGATGACGTCGCTTTATTCGGGTTCGTTGTTAAACACGCACACGAGCGCTCCCTCGTTCTTGTCGTGTTCCTTCCGTTGGACGGCCCGCCGGACGAGCTCCTCGATGTTGCGCTCCACGCTCGGACCGAGCTCCAGCCGCTCGCCGTACGCACTGCCGGTCTCGAGCCGGTACCCGCCGAGCCCGTCGACGACCCACTCGTGCTGCATGATCTCGGCAATCGTCGCGCGTTTCCGTGGGCTCGGCTCGAGCATTCGCCTGAGCAGCCTCAGCAGTCCCTGGCTGAGGTTCAGTCCGTCTTCCAGCGGTCTGAACGAGCCTTGCACAATGTCCTGCGAACACGACTTGGACTGCACGTCAAACGGGAACCTTCCGGCGATCATGACATACAACATGACCCCGAGGGACCATATGTCGGTCGCATCGGCGTCATAGGCGATTCCGCCGATGATAACTTCGGGGGCCGTGTACCCGACGGTCCCCACGCCACTTCTTGCCGTGCTGTGCTTGTTCCTGTCTTTGCTGTAGCCAAAGTCGCTCAACTTGGCCACGATGTTCTGGTCCTGGTAGGTCAAAAGGACATTCTCTAGTTTCAAATCCCTATTTGAGATACCCAGTCGATGCATGTAGTCCAGCCCGACGAGCATCTGGCGCATCAGGTGCCGCGCCGTGTCCTCGGCCAGACGGCCGCCGGCCTGCGACTCGCAAAACTGCGCCAGGTCCATCGAGCCCAACTCCATGACGAGACAAAGGTATTGGGGAGAGAGGAATGCCAATTTTAGCTGTATGATGAACGGATGTTTCATCGTTGCGTGATTCGTTATCTCCCGCTGCATGTACGTCGACTCGATCGACGCGCCGCGGGGTATCAGCTTGATCGCGCAACAGCCCGTATCGGCCGATGAGGCGGCGACGACCATCCCATAGCGCCCTCGGCCGATGACCCTCTGCACGTGGTAGCCGTAGCTCGACAATTCGAGGACGAGGTCGGCGGGTGGTGGTGGGCCCTGCTGTTGGTCGTCCATGACTGGCGGAAACTGCCGCGTTATACAGTGCGGGTCGGGCTCAGTCGACCTGCATGCGCTCCCAGGATGCGCCTATTGGCTGCTGTTGTGTTGTTGGGAGTTAAAAATTGAATACCTGAGAGAGTTGATTCCCGGTTAGGGTTTTTCATGTACATGAGGGTCCACATGTGGACCCAATTCAGCTTTCAACAATCTTCTCTCCGTCGATCACCTTGGCCCCGATTCGCCAAGGCGTCACCTTGAAGGTGCGCGAGTACAGATCCCACATCGGTATTGCACTCGTGGCTTCGTTCAGTCGCCGGATTAGCTCCTTGACCAGGTCGTTCGGCGTGCCCTCTGGCGGCCCCTCCATGTTGAGCGGGATCGGTTTGCGGAAGTCGCGCTTGTCCCAGTGCCAGGCACCGACCTGGCCGGGGGTGTGGACGCCGTCGAGCGTGTAGTCCAGTCCGTAGGTATAGTGGAGGAGTGTAAATCGATACAGGTCCCAGTCCCAAGGCGGCTGGGCCATCATGTCTGGGAGGAGGGTGACCGTGTGGAGCCCGGCCTTGTACATGGCCAACGAGAAGGCGTACATCTCTTGAATCCATCCCCACGCGGCTACGGCATCGTCATCCTCGTGGACCTTCAGGCTCAACTCGTACCAGACGGGAACGACGCGCTTCATGTCGGCCAAGGACATGATGGTGGGCGACGAGCCGATCGGGAAGAGCTGGGTCTTCTTGTCCAGCGTGTCGAGCTTGCCGACGAACCGTTCGGAGATGCCGATGTTCTCATGCGAGGTCGGTTCGATGTAGAAAAAGGGGAATGCCGCCGGGAGCTCGCCAGCCATGGGGTTGGGCAAGGGTTTGAGCCAGATGTGGTCCGGCTCGCCCATCAGCACGTACTTCTCCTTGATGGCGGCGTGCTGCACCCACTGCAGAAACGCGTACGGCCTGTTGAGCACGATATATCCGTGGTTCGGGTGGTCTTCGGGCAGTGTTTTTGCCACAAAGGTGGGGATCTCGTCCATGAGGTCGTCCGGCTCGTCCTCGTGCAGCAGCCTCGTGAAGCCGCCCATGTCGCACGTGGTGCCGTCGATTTCGGCCGTCTCCTGGCACTGCTTCTTGGTCTTCAAATACCAGTAGTAATGTATCCGGCTCTGCCAGTGCGTCGCCCCGCCCTGGGCGCTGATAACGACGTGGTACGTTCTGTCGGCCGATCCGCCCGGTGTCGTCTGCCGGGAGGACGAGGCGTCGCCGGTCGGCATGTCGGTCTTGGGGGGGCTGCGAGCGATCCCGCTCGTCCACCCGACGCTGGGTCCCTGAGAAGAAGGCTGCGCGGCATCCGGATGAGCCACGAACTTCAACCAGCACTGCTGGTACGTGGACAGACCCGACTGGCTGCACAGCCTCTCGTCCCCGCAGAACACCCACAGGTTGCAGGGCGGGTCGTTGGTCCGGCTCGGCTTGTACGTCGAGCATGCGCGGCTACACTCGTCAGCGGTCTTGAGAATGTTCTCCGAGCCCCACACGACCGGCTGGTCGCCATAGAAGTCGGTGTGCTCGAGGACGGTGAAGGCGATGGATGATTCGTTCGACTTGCTACCCGGGCCCTCCTTCGCATCCTTCGAGTTGTTCGACTTTTTCTTCCCGCCGTCCTTGACGTGCGCTGTGCTGCCAGTCGCCCCTTGCGGGGGCGGGTCGGCGTCCACGTCCACGTCCCCCACCGCGCCGCGACCGCCCCCAGAGACTTCGTCGCTCCTCACGTTCATCTCTCCGCCGTAATAGTCACCTTCGTCCTCGTCGTCGCCGTCGTCGTCGTACTCGGCGTCGCCCTCCGCTGTGCGCGCGTCGGCAGCGGCAGGCTCGTCCCGCTCGCCCTTTCCAAACTTTCTCGGCGCCAGCCCACCGCCATCGCTGGCTATTTGCCTGAATTCCCTCACGATGGCCCAAGACAGTGCCAACACAAAGCATACTGCCACGAGGATCAGAAAGCGCCGCCTTGCCTGCACGGACTTGAGGCGCGAGAGCAGACGCGCGTGCTTTTTCATGATGATCTACCGAAATTCTCGCGGCGCTCGCTCCACCTCTGGGCTGCGTGAACGCTCACTCACCCGCGAGCGACTGCTGTCTGTGAACACAAGACGACGCCTTGCACCTTGCACCTTGCACCTTGCACCTAGCGGTATTACTTTTCGTCGAAAAAAGTGGCCAACAGCACGTTGATCCTCGAGCTGACCGTCGGCCTGGCGATCGACGACACGGCAGCGCGGACGTCAGGACGCAAGTCCAGGTGGTCATTCAGCGCCTCTTCGACCGCCGCGGTGATGATCGGCACGTGCCCCTCGCCGACGCCGTTGCCACCATCGTCGGGCGGGAGGAACGAAAAGGCGGTCGGGATGGCGCTCGGGACTTGACGGACGAGGCGAAGGACGACGTCGTGGGCGATCGTTTTTGTCGATACTGAAGCTGGAAACTCCGACGCCGACGCCGACGCCGCGTCCATCGATTGGACGGCCCGCAGGGCGGCCTCCAACACCGGCTGCTCGATGCCCAGGTCGCGGTCGTCAAACACCGTCAGGCAGTGTCGCAGGAAAAATAGCGCGCCATAAGTCGCCATAGCGTTTCCTTTGGACAGAAGTGGAAGCGCAAGCGCGCGGATCGCGGCCCCGGGAGGCGAGCAGTGGATGGCCAGTCGCGACACGCGGTCGAGGGCGTCACCCCGCTCCATTGCGGAGTAGATGAAGCTCCACACCTTTTTCGGATCTCCAAACTGGGACTTGAAATATATCAGGTCCAGTAATCGATCCGATGCACCCGATCTTGCCGGCGATTTGAACGAGAGCGACAGGTCTGCGGCGCCGACGACCGCATTGTCCAGACCCGGGAGGTTGAACAGCACCTCGACTGCGAGGGCTTGCAGTGCCTCCGGCATCTTGGTCAGTGGGCCGGGACGTACCTTCTCCTTGATCTGGAGGCCAAACAGAGGCGCGATCTTGATGCTTAGTTGCTCGAGCTCGGCGCACAGCGCGGGCAGGTGTCGCCGAGAGGCCGCCGACCCGACAAAGCGGGAGACGTGCAGCAGGACGGACAGGCCGAGCGTGTACGTGTACTGGGTACCGGACGAAGCCGCCGTCTTCTGCATCTTCCAGAGCAGCGACGGGATTTCGCCGACCCAGGCCGCAAGGACGCTGTCCAGCGAAGCCAGCTGCGGCGGCTCGAAGGGCGCCTCAACCAGCGTGCGCACCATCTTGAGTCCGAGATTTTTCGTCTCGGTCGTCCTTAATGATTCCAAAGGGTCCACCGGGTCCACTGGGTCCACCAGTCTGCTGCTGTTGTCGCCAATGCATTTCTGCCAGGCGTCGAACGCGCGCTGCAACATGACGGCCCGCAGATCGGGACCGGCGAACGACATGATGGCCAGCGACACCTTGACGCCCATCGAGAAGTCGGACGCCAGGCACTCGCTGGACCATGCCGCGAGCGAGTCTATTGGCCCCTGGTCAAACGTTCTACCGGCTACGTGCAATTCGGCGATCGTCGTCGCGATGAGCTCGGCGGCAGACGCAGAGACCGCGCACCGGGCGCGGTTCGGGTAGGTCGGGTAGACGCGCGCGAAGATTTTGGCGCTCGAATCATCCGAGAGCACGCCGGCCTTGAAGTTCGAGATGAGCAGTGTGCAGCACTCGAGGATGTACACGCCGCATTTCTCGCCGAGCGACTTCTTTGCACTTGCAGTCCTGGCATCGGCGACGCTTGCCTTGGCAAGCTTGGCCCTGTCGGCGTTGCTTCGCACCCCACGGGCGACCTCCATGTCATCTTCTTGTGACACCAGTCCGCATTCCTCCCAGCAGTCGAGCAGCAGGGCAACGAGCGACGCGGCTGTGGCGGCGGCAGAGGGGGCGGCAGCGATGGTGGAGTAGCCAGAGGCGGAGGCGGCCGGGGCAGCAGCACCACCGGTATCACCATCACTGCCACCGCCACTACGACTACCACTACCACTACCACTACCACGCGCGGGATTCCACTCGCACTGGCGTCGGTTGAGCACCACGGGCAAGCCAGATTCCTCCGAGCCCCGCCCCACGTCAACCCCACCAGCGGCGCTCCGCGTGCAGCCACCGAGACCGAGTCCGTAACCGGAATCGAGACCGACCCCGACACCGGGACCGGAGAGACGGCGACGCTGACCCACGTAGGGCAGGGTCGCCCGTAGGAACGTTTGGCACCCCTCGCAAATGGCCAGCAAGTTCTTCAGCGACCCGGCCGTCAGCGTCCGCCCCCGATTCGACCGGCCCAGCGCCTCGACGTAGTGCTGAGATATCTCCGCGAAATAACCCTCGCCCACGAGATCGGGCCGAAACTCGAGGAGAACGTTGATCGTGTCGATGCCCGAGTCCCGCACGGCCGCGGATAGATGCGTCATGGCACTGCACGTGTGGGCCATCATAAACGCCAGAAACGGCTGCATGGACTCCAAGCCGATCGCCGGGAACAGCGCAGATCGCAGAAACGTGACGAAAGCGTCCCTACATGCCTTGTCGGGGTCCGATGCCAGCGGCGTCGTCGCCGCCACAATCTCGGCCGCGTTGGGCCTCGCCTCCGATGGATGCTCCCGGATCAGCTCGATCAGACCATTTATGGCTTTTATCCGAGTCTTCTGACTGTAGTGCTTGATTTGAGACAGCAGCTCCCGAAGCGTATTGTTCCTCGACGTTGTGGCGACCTGCGACTTGTCGGCCGCGAGCGACTGCTCGGCGAGGAAGAGCTTGCCGCTCTTGATCTCAGTCTCGGTTTCATTCTACGAATCAAACGAACGTTTCAAAGTGCGAGAGTGTATGCGTGAGAAAGAGAGAGAGTGTGTGTGTGTTTCGGGAGGACGGCGCGTCTGTGCGTGCCACGCCCGCGACGGGTACGTCGACCGGTCAACGACCCACCTGCGCCCTCGGGAGCTTCTTCCCGACCTTGTGCTTGGCCTTCTTGAAGTCGATACCCACCCCGGGGTTCGTCTTCTTTCGCTTGCTCGCCCTGGCCTTCGGCATCTGTTCGTTCCTTCGTTGCCTTGAATGCTCATGCACGATAAACGATGCACGATAAACGCTCGCCCGCCCGCCGCCCTCGCGGCGTGCTATCGCCTTCGCCGTGTGCACACATGATTGAGAGACAAATCACGAATCGGTGATGGATCGTTACTTCATAAGTGAATTACCCTGTGATCACAGGTCTCTCTCTTATAAGAGAGAGACCACATACGATGGCTGTCCTCTCGAGGCTGTCGCCCCTGTCGGTGGTCACGCCGGCGCTGTATCTCACGGTGGGGTATCTGAGTCTCGCGTACTTCAAGGTCGCGTACGGGC
>Ga0181582_10001202_pt1 | contig 20030 bp, 14 predicted proteins | sample 071ome_32_FD_132438 | JGI IMG/M metagenome (GOLD analysis project Ga0181582, IMG submission 132438) | Coastal salt marsh microbial communities from the Groves Creek Marsh, Skidaway Island, Georgia - 071405AT metaG (megahit assembly) | ecosystem: Environmental > Aquatic > Marine > Intertidal...
CGTTGCAGAGGATGTAGCGGGTGAGTTACTTGGAAATCGAACGATCGATGTTTTGAGGGAGATGGAAAGCAAGATAGATGCAAGGCCACTTCTTGACACCAAGGCTTATCCAATTGAGGATTTCACTCTCCCTCGGGATCCCTAAAGCTCCTTTGATGGTTTACGAACCGATCAAGGACAGAAGCATTTAAAAAAACGGGTTCCTGTTCCTTGCGGTCCTATCCTTACCCGTAAGGCATGCATACACTTCGGGCAGTGCCCGACATAGGCTGTACCTTCCTTGTTCTTATAAATCCTTCCGTATGTACCGCAATTGACAAAATGGATCCCCAGAAAGGGCCGTCCCGGATTGGATTCGGGTTGCTGAGGAGGTGGTCTGTCCCCGTTCATTTAGGAAAGAGTTAGTCCAGGTTCTTGGACTTAATCCCGCTGACCAAACCATCCACTCTTTGGCTAAGAATGTGGGCTTGTACAGAAAGACCATCTTGCCCTTCAATGATCTCAGAAACCCAGGTCTTCACCCGTTCTTCAAAAAATTGTAATTTTGCGTAGGACTCAGGGTCGCTGGCAAGAGCCTTAAAACTGGTTTGTAAATCTTGGGTCGTTGAGTTGTTTTGACCAAGCATTTCCTGGATAGCCTGAAGGGAAGAGTGAACCAATTCCAAATTTACCTCATGGCTCGTTTTTTGGATAGGCTTGAAGTAAAAGGGAGCGGAGGGTTGCTTGATTTGAGGAGCATTCGATCCCGCTTGATCAAAAAGAGGAAAGGATGTGTCTGATTCTTCGGAACTAAAAAGGGATTGTTGGTTAAAGGAGAGACTGGCAAGGGCCTTTAATTCCTTTCGCAGAGCTTTAAGTTTTTTCCTCGATGTTAATTCTTCCTCCTTGGACACCTTCCGAATAACGTCGGCTTTCATCGTGGGGGCGAGCTTAGCGATTTCCTCTAAAACTACGATGGTCCTTTGCAGTGCAATTTGCTGAGTCTGAAGAAAGGAAATGGCTCCCTGAAGATACTCTTCCAAGTTTTCCTTGGTTTTAAGGGGAGCTTGGTCCTCTGCAATGGGGAGTTTGTTACGGGTTTTTTGGGAAAGTCTTAAACGCATGGTATAGGATCATATATGCTCCGGAAACAAACCGAATCAAGTTGAAAGGGCAGCCCTGCCTAATTTGGAACGGGAATAGATTCCTGAGCCAACAAGTTGCTCGCCATCATAAAAAGCCAGAATTTGCCCCGGGGTAAGCGCTCTTTGCGGAGATTCAAATTCCACAGACCACAAACCATCCTGATTGCGGTTTAAATGGATGGGGGTGGAAGGATCCCGATACCTTGCTTTTCCCAGCAATTGAATTTCATCTAAGGATTTAAATTCGTCTTGGATGAATGAGACATCATTGAGACCAAATCGATTCGACCAAAGGGTATTTTCTTCTGGGCGGTCAAATGCTACAATCAAATGGTTTAGGGACTCATCTTTTCCTGTGACAACATAATTTTGATTGTCTGTGTTTGAGGGTACACCAATCCCTCTTCTTTGCCCAAGTGTGTAGCGGTGCAGACCAAGGTGGGTGCCAAGTTTAACCCCTGACTGGTTTACGATATCTCCTGGATTTTCCTGAATGAAATGAGATAAGAAATCAGGTACTTTTACTTTTCCTAAGAAGCAAATTCCTTGGCTGTCTTTTTTATCAGCAACCGGCAAGTTTGCTTTCTTGGCAAGGGCGCGGATTTCCTTTTTCTCAAATTTCCCAATAGGAAACCTCGCATACCGAATCTGTTCATGGGTCAACCTTGCCAGGAAATATGATTGGTCCTTGTTTTTATCCCTTCCTTCCCAAAGCTCTGCCTGGTTTGAGCGATTAATCTTTTGGATGCAATAATGTCCCGTGGCCAAAGCATCAAAGTTTTCCTCTTTCGCATACTTCATCAGAGCACCGAATTTCATTTGTTTGTTGCATAGAATGTCCGGATTGGGAGTGATTCCGTCAGCGTATCCCTCAACCATGGGTTGAACAACTTCTTGCCGGTAAAATTCGGAATAATTAACCACCCGAAATGGAATCTTTAACTGAGCGGAAACTTCTTCTGCATCTTTTAAATCCTTTGCTCCCGGGCAATCTCCCAGTAAATCATCCTCATGCTCCCAGGTGCGCACATACACCGCCTCCACCTCATGCCCCTCCTGTTGAAGAAGCATTGCAGAAACGGCGCTGTCTACTCCCCCTGATATCGCAACGAGGATTTTTTCTTCATCCCTATTCTTTGACATAAAATAACATCACTCAGTTATAATTTGATGGAATATGCTTAGCAAAAGGATTTTGAGTGCATCGTGTCAGTTAATCACTATGAATTTACCTTATTATGTCATATTTTCGGGGTGGTAAAGTTTGGGCGGATGATCCAAAAGTGGGCTGGGTTGCCTTGGAGGAAGACTGGCAGGGGGATATGCTTCCCCAAGACTTGGTTTCTGAAAGCAGTATGATTGGGGTGGATTTTACCCTGGTGGACCCAATTGAACGGGCGAGTCTGGGCGGGTATGCGGAAATGGATGGGGACTGGTTTTTTAATCTGTCTTCAAAAACCCTTCGGTTTCATAACATAGAGCAGGAACCTGTTTATTTACTTGGAGATTTCAATGGCTGGGAACGATCGAGGAATTATCTTTTGAAACAACTCAAGCACGGGCAGGGAATTACCCTGACCCGGAAGGAATTGGAACCATTTGAGGAGTTTGAATTTAAGTTTTGCACGGAAGGAGGCAAGTGGGTGGATCCTCATTCCCAGTTTCCGTATCGGGAAAATGATTCCTCAATCAAAAACTTCTGGTTTCATCAGAAACGTTCAGGGCGTGATTTACTAAGGTTCCGTTTGGTTAGGCCGAATGCTGGCTTGGAGTTGGAAAAATGGATTCAAACAAGGCCGGTGGGGAATTTCGGTTTTTCTTATGATGGGGAAGCCTCCTTTTTTCGTTTGTTTGCTCCCCGTGCACAAGGTGTGAAACTTGCTCTTTTTGCGGAAGAAAAGTCAAAAAAAGAAGCCAGGCTCATTCCCATGAATTTGGGCAAGGATGGTTCATGGTCTGTCTCGATTGCGGAAGATGCCAGAGGGAAGTTTTATCAATTTCTGGTTCAACAACTGGATGGGGATGGCGAACTTTTCAGCAAAGAAATTGTCGATCCCTATGCCAAAGCAATCTGTGGTAGAAATGGACCAGCGGTTGCCATTTTTCCAACTTTTGTGGAAGAAGAGAAAAAGTTTCAGCCCCCAGCACTTGAGGATGCGGTTGTTGTGGAAGCTCATCTCAGGGATTTATTAGCTCATGCTCCCTGCGAACTCACTTCAGCGGAAAGGCTTGAATTTAATGGACTTTCCAAATGGCTTATTTCGGAGGATTGTTACCTACGTAAGCTCGGTGCCAATGTGGTTGAGCTACAACCGGTGCAGGAGTTTGATGCCAAACAGAAAAATGAATACCATTGGGGCTATATGCCGGTCAATTTTTTCTCGCCTGCATCCGTGTATGGCAGTGCCAGTGAAGATGGTCGTGTCATTGATGAGTGTAAACAAATGGTAAGTGCTTTTCACTCTGCAGGCATGGCTGTGGTGATCGATGTGGTTTATAACCATGTGGGAATCCCTCCCCATTTGATGCATTTAGACCGGGAAATGTATTTTTTGAATGATGAATCCGGTAATCTGACAAATTTTAGCGGATGTGGAAATGATCTTAACTGCCATGCCGAACCCGTGAGAAAATTAATTTTAGACAGCCTGATCTATTGGGTGAAGGTATTCGATGTGGATGGCTTCCGCTTCGACTTGGGGGAGTTGCTCGGTGTTGAATTGCTTGCAGAAATAGAGACAGAATTAAAAAAAATTAAACCCGGGATTCTCTTGTTTGCTGAACCATGGAGCTTTCGTGGCAGATTGCCACAAGAGATGAACCAAACTGGCTATGCGCTTTGGAGTGATTTATGCAGAGAAGAGTTACTTTTATTTGCTAAAAACCATACGGGAAATGGATCGGTTTTAGAGCTCTTAAAAAATGGATTGGATAGGGAAAACCAGTTCCCGTGCCAATCATTGAACTACCTGGAGTCTCACGACGACTACGCTTTGGTGGATCGATTTCGCGAAATTTCAGATCCTGTCGTAGGGGATTCTATAGGGAGAGAAACCGTTAGCCGGGTAATGCTCGCACTTGGGCTCTTGTTGGTTGCCCCAGGAGTTCCTATGATAAGTGCAGGGCAGGATTTTTTACGCCACAAAAGAGGAATTCGTAATACCTACTTAGAGGGTGATGTGAATGCGTTGAATTATTCGCTGCAAGATAAGTTTGCTCAAGAAGTTCAGTTTGTCAGGGAAATGATTCGCCTTAGGCTTGGCGACCCAGGGAGGAGAGCCAGGTATTCCCAGTCCGGGGAGTGGGAAGTTTATACCTTCACGGACGAACATTCAGCGGGATTTGCATTTGGGTGGGAGAGCAAAAAAACCAGGGATCAATATCTGATCACAGCCAACCCAAGCGATGCAGAAATTGTTTTACCCCTGCCGGAGTCGTGGCGTTCCTCAGCCAAGAGATTAGCCAGTTACAACGCCGAGGTTGCCAACCCATGCTTGCTCGAGCCTTTGTCCTTTTGCTGGTTTTCCTATTAAGATGTTGAAAAGTCAGGCGGACTCCATGATTTCCTGAACCAAGCCATACCTTAAATTGTGATAAGAATGAATGATTTCCTGAACTTCAAAGAAATTCATAATTTCCAAAACCGTGAGCAATCCATAAGGAAAAATATCGGCACGGTCCGGGGGCAGTTCTGGGAATTGATCTATCCGTTCTTGTAAGCTTAGTGCACATACCGTTTGAGCAAGTTTTTCAATATCTGATTTATGGATAGATCCATCCTTTGTTGTCTTGTGTAAGAGGGTTAAGATTTTTCTACAGAAAACAAGAGTCCCCCCAGTGCCAACCAGCCTAGGGTGTTTGGTCCGAAAAAGGGGTAACTCTTCTCGGATAGCTTCCTGGATGTAACACCTGACCATTTCCTGGTTTTTGAGGGCGATTGGTTGCTGTGCAAATGAAGGGTCCGATTTCGCCACCTGTACGGCTCCCAGAGGGAGGCTTAAGACATTCTCCAGTTTTTGATTATTTACTAGGATAAACTCCATGCTTCCTCCACCTATATCCAGGGCGGTGTAACTTCCGAATTTGTTAACATTTGGATCGGTTTGCAGGCCTTTGGCTACGCCTGATGCCTCCTCGGCTCCACTTAAAATTTTTAATTTAAAGGAAAACCTTCCTTCAATCAGGGAAGCAATTTCCGAGGAATTGGATGATTTACGAAAAGCTTCTGTAGCTACAGCTTGAATTACATCCACTCCATGCTTGATGCATAAATTTTGAAATTCGAGGAGGCATTTTATAAGTGTATGTGCTTGATCTTGGCCAAGAATGTTTTTCTCTTCCGGGTTGTTGGAGAATAAGCGGCAGGGTAGGGAAGATTGAGCCAAAAGGGTAAATCCAATTGGGTGCAAACCTGAGCCCTTTTCTGCGATTAACACTTTAGTAGTATTGGATCCAATATCAATGAGTCCAACTTTCATGATTCAGTATCAATTAAAACGAATAGCCCTGCGGTGCAATCACCAGAGTGAATTCCCCTTTACCACTGCTAAGGGCTTGTTGGTCGATCACCTGAGAGATGGGCCCAGTCCTAATCGATTCGTGTGCTTTTGTTAGCTCCCTGGCTACGCATACAAAACGATCTTTACCCAGGGTCTCGGCGATGAGCCCAAGAGTTTTTTCAATCTTGTATTTAGATTCATAAAGCACAATGGACCCTTCATATTCGCTCCATGACTCCAGAATTTTTCTAACCTGAGCACTTTTTTTGGGCAGGAATCCCATGTATGAGTACTGATGAGTCGGGAGTCCGGAAACTGCCAGTGCGGTAAGGGCAGCATTAGGACCGGGGATGGGTACAACTTTAATTTTTCGAATGTGACACTCCCTTACGAGACGAAACCCAGGATCGCTAATACAGGGGTAGCCCGCATCCGACAAGAGGGCGACATTCTTGCCTTGCTCAATGTCTTCGGCAATTTGCAGGCTTTTATTTTTTTCATTTTCTTCCCGGTAAGAAATGAGTTTTTTATGCAAATCTAAGCGGCTGAGCAGCTTGCCTGTAACCCTTGTGTCCTCGCAAGCGATGTAATCGCAATTGGTTAAAGTCTCCACTGCCCGGGTGGAGATGTCACCCAGATTGCCGATGGGTGTTGCAACTAGAAAAAGACATCCGGATGAATGAGAATCCGGGCACATGGGAGAGGGTGCTGCTAACGGTTGAATCCGCCGCGATCAAAACCACCGGGCAAGCTGTATTCCCAGCTGGCTGGTCTACTTTGGGGAATTCTTGAATCGTCAGGCGAGGCAGTAAAGCATCCAGAGAACAGAAGTGTGATGCAGGAAATTAAAAGAAAAGAAATGGTTTTCATCAAAATAGAATTATAGGGTTTCCTCTTTCTCAGGAACGACATGAACACTATCCCCAGGACGAAGGTCTTGTGGGTTTCCGAATTGGGGGAGCAGGTAAGCGAGAGAGTATCCTTGGCTCACACTCTGAATGCGTATTCGAGCCGCTTTTTTTTGCTCCTTCCAAAGGGTGTATACATTGCCAAGTAAGACTCCGCGTTCACTTCCTAAGGGTAACAAAATCATCCCTGATTTCCCATCAACACGCCCGACTGTCGATGGCACCCCTGTCTCACTAATTGTTTTCGCTTGGGCGGCGAGCATGAGTTCTGCCTGAGACAATTTAGGCGGACCATCCTCTGAGGGAAGGAATGGGTTAACTGCGACTTCTTCATCTTGCTGTTCGACTTCCCCGCCTTGTTGCTTCGCAATCATCTCATCTATGCCTCTTTTGTACCCTTCTGCATCGGCTTTACGGACCTCATCTTGGAGAGCAGCCATTTGTTCCTTTTGCTCATTTCTGAGGGTATCAATAAATTCCTCATGTTCTTGAGCAGTTTTAATTTTCTGCTCCTCCAGATCAGCGACAATCCGATTTAATTGTTCTTCTTTTTCTTGGGCTGCTTCCTTCTCTGCCTGGCGTTCCTCTTTTTCTCTTTTGAGGTCTTCCTCTAAGCCAGCTACTTTAACGGTGAGTTCCCCAACTTCTTCCTCAAGTTGTTCTTTGCGCTCTTTTTCCTTGGCATAAAGGTTTTGGTATTCCCTGAGTTCTTGGTCCCGGGAGACGATCATTTCCCTGAGTTTTTTTATCTCTTTAAATTTGTCATCTCTGTCTTTGTAAAACATGCCAATTACGGTCCGTAAACGGTTGGACCTTGGTACCCCCCGCACGATGGTACCATCCTCTTTTTTGATATCTTCTTTGGGAAACTTGGACTCATCTGCAAAAGGGTCCATGAAGCTGGCTGGAGGAGACAGTTTTACGGTAGGATTAAGTTCCCATATTTTGGTTTCAGAATTCCAGGTAAGTGCGTCCACTCCATATTCTAAGCTGAGGTTGTTTAAACTTTCCCCATACTCAGGATTTCGAAGAATGGCCTTCTCGGCAGAGGAAAGTGAGTCATTAGCGAGAAGAAGAGGGTTTTCATCATTTTGCCCCACCTGATCATTGGCATCAAAGATTTCGTAGAAAGAAGATTTTTTCTCGGAAATGTCTTTCCATTGTGTTTCACGCTCGGATTGTAAAATGGTGTAGGCATCGGAGACAACTTCATCGAGGAATGAATAGTTCTGTGATGTAAAAGTATCCCATTTTAACCAGATAACTCCGGCCAATCCTATGAGGGCAAATGTGGCAAGTAATCGAAAAACAGTGGCTAAGGCTCTCATAACTAATAATCAATCGCAGATGAGGAAGAAAATCAATCAAACATTCGCGGCCTATTCATAAACAGCCAATCTGAATACTTGGGCTCGGTTGAGCCCATGAGTTTCTATGATTTCAACTTCGATCGATTGAATGTCAGTTAATTCGAGATGATGAATTCTGTGACTCATGCAATTGTGGGTTATTTTTTCTATCAATACAGACTTCCCCTTGGATGAGGTTGAATAGATGTTGTAACTTTTAACAATAGAGATGGGAGTGACGAGAGTGGGGACCTCAGGTGAGGGAGGGGAATCATATCCGAAAGATGGATCGAAGAATAGGTCGATACGAGATACATTGATCGCTTCCGGCCAGTTAACCTCAATAAATTCAGGGTAAGCAAAATTCGTGGGTTGAGAAATCCATAACTCGGGACTGTGGGACGGGCGGGTGTAATCGGATTTTAATTGTACAACTTCATAGCTTTTTTGAGCTGGGTAAGTTTGTATTATGGCACAGCGGTGGGGAGTAGGGGAGTAATTCGCGGGCACAGCATACTCGCAATAAGGATTCGTGGTCTGCATGCCGGGGATAGATTCATTTGGATAAAGAGAAATGTGGCCCACAGGTGCGTGCTCCCCTTCAATTAGCCTGAATTCTTCTTCTGATTGAATTTCAAGAAAATGCCATCCTTGGTTTGAAATGGTTGTGCGAAGATCGAATTCCAGCCATTGCTTGCCTGGTTTTTGGGCCACAGAAGTTGCGACTTCCAGGCAGGCACCAGGTATATGGTAGTTTTTTTGTGAACCTGCGAGTAAGCGAAGATCAAAGTTTTGGTCTGGTTGTGCCTCAATTAAAACTTGCACCTTATCTATCTGGTTTGTGTTAACTGGAAACTGAACCAGGCATTTTTGGGTAGGTCTTCCACTCGATTGGTTTAGTTGGAATAAGTCTTTTTCATTCCAGGTAGTGGATGCATGGATATGTCCAGATTTTACAAGGTTGGCTTCATCCGCGAGAGGAATCCTATGAACTTGGTGGTTTGTTCTTTGCAGTTCTTTTTGAAAACTTTCAATGTGTCCAGGTTTAGAAATTGTATGGGGCAATCGTTTTTTTCTGAGGCACCAGGACGCACAATATCCAACTGCAGACCCAATTACGGATTGCGTGGGTGGATGGGCCAGGCAGTTAGAGGTGAACTCATCGCAGGAAATATGCTTCCCTGCCCAGAGTAAATTTTTTATTTTTTTGGAAAATAGAGACCGGAGGGGAATTTCAAAAGGATTGGGTAAGAGGATTTTTTCATGTGAAGTAAAAGTGCTCGAATGGGCAGGGCAAAGGGGAGCCCGGCTTACCGCCACAGAATCATCGAAGCAATTTCCCTCTATTAGATCATTCTCTGCTAATTGGTATTCACCATATCCCCGATAAGAAAGGTTGGGTGTTTTTAAAGGGAGAATCTTTTTGATATAAAAGTTTCTCGCTCGTTCTTTCAAGGGCGAGCGATTTTTGATGAAATCCCATGCTGCCCAGCAAATTTCATCCAACATCTGAAATGGAGCAGCATCTCCTATCCATTCTAAGTGATGTACCCCGGTAAGGTTCTGGTTAAGAGACTCCATGAGAGAAATTCTGGCAGAGAGCGCATTTTCTTCCCACTGGGTTTCAATCCAATCCGGACATTTAAAATCGATGGGATCATTTTTCTCCCCAATTTCAATAAGGGTATGCAGTTTAAATTTTCTCGCGGTATCTTCCCGATTTCCTGGGTTGATCGATGATAGATGTTCTCCAGGAGCTTTAGCTGTTTGAGAAAGTTCAGCAAATTCAGAGCAATCAATATAGTATTCGGAACGGTGTAGAAATTTTTCTCCTTTATCCAGGTTTGCTAAAAGACAGGACTCAATTCGGTCCTGAGAAGTATTTAAATTCGTTTCCAAGCAGTGATATCCCAAGGCAACTGAAATTGTCTTGTATTCCTTGATCAGTGAAAAAAGTGCCCTCGATTGCCCGGTGAAAGTACCCTCCGTATTATCCTCTCGAATCCGGTTGGTAATCTCTTCCCAAATCCCGGACTCCCTGAAAAATGGATTGTTCGTGCTGTATGGGAGATCAAGCGGATGCTGGAAACCCTCACTCACATTTCCACCCAAGCAGGGCAGAGTATCAACTAATTGAACGGTGGCACCTGATTTCGAGGCAGCAATTGCGGAGGAAATGCCTGCCATTCCACCACCCAAGACAAGGATGTCCGATCTCCTTGGTTGTGTTTTCATGCCAAATCTCGGTTACGCATTGGATCACTCATGGTAGAAAAATTTAAAATTTACGATTCTTAAGACTGCTAATGAAATGCATTAAGTAAAATTAATAGGTAGCGTTTAGATTTTTTAATATTGTGTGGTCTTCGAACAACAGATACTTCATGACAGTAATTCGTAATTCACGCACCTAATTAATAAAGCCCAATTGTGAGAAACATTTTCCCTAGATGGTCCAACACGGTTCCTCTTAAGCTAATTATCGCACTTGGCATGATTGGGACTGTTCTGGTAGCCGGGATTACTTATTATGCTACCCCTAAGTACACAAGAGTTGGTTACCAACCCACCCAACCGGTGTCTTACAACCACGAATTTCACGCTGGTGAGTTGGGTATTGATTGCCGTTATTGTCACACAGGAGTGGATAAATCCTCCCACGCAAACATTCCAGGAGCCAATGTTTGTATGTCCTGCCACCAAAACGTGAAAGCAGATTCCCCTTTGTTAGAACCGGTTAGAACCTCTTTTTACGGCGAAGATACGAATAAGGATGGAAAACTTTCCGATGGAGAAGACCTCAATGGAGATGGTATTTTAAATGCAGGTCCAGCAATCCCTTGGGTTCGCGTACACAAGGCACCAGATTATGTTTACTTCAATCATGCCATCCATGTGAACCGGGGAATTAGTTGCGTGGAATGTCACGGACGGGTGGATCAAATGGTTGAGGTTCATCATGATAAGCATTTGAGTATGGCGTTTTGTTTGGATTGTCACCGCAACCCAGAGAAGGCACTGCGACCCCTGGATGAGATCACCAACCTATCTTGGGAAGTGAACCAGTCTGGCGATGTCGACCCGTTACTTGCCCAAGTCCATGCTGGTCTTGAATTGAAGGAAAATTGGGGTATTCATCCACCTCTGAGCTGTACCGGGTGCCACAGATGATTATGCAAAACAACCAACCTGATATGCCCACCGGTAAAGAATATTGGAAAAGCTTGGACAGCTTAGCTGATACTCAAGGCTTCAAAGATTGGGTATCTCGTGAGTTTCCTGAGGGTGCCAGCATGCTGGAAGGTGTTGAGCGTCGTAGTTTTGTCAAACTTATGGCTGCTTCCTTTGGATTGGCCGGTTTAGGAATGTCGGGTTGTAGGCGTCCTGAGCATGTAATTTTACCTTATGGAAAGAGTCCTGAAGAGCTCATACCTGGTGTACCTGCTTTTTACGCAACTTCTCATCCTACCAGTCGTGGGTTTCAACCTCTAATCGTCGAAAGTCATCAAGGCCGTCCTACCAAAGTTGAAGGGAATCCATCCTACTTGCCCTACGGTGGAAGCACTGATGTCTATTCTCAGGCAAGTGTGCTTGACCTTTACGATCCTGACCGTGCCCAGGGAAGCTTTGTTCGAGAAACTCTTAAAAATGGAGTCAATCGTTGGAAAAAAGTTTCCACTGATTCTATATTAGATGCACTTAATGATGAGGTTGCCGAAGGCAAGGTTGCTGTTCTAGCCAATGGCTCCCATTCGATGCTTCGCCAATCTTTGCAGATGAAGGTTGCGTCTTCTGGTATCCAATGGTTTGAGCACGACGCGATAGATTATACTTCAGCGGAAAATAAACTTGGTAAAGCCCTTGGTCTTGAAAAGGCATTGCGTGCGGTACCTAACTTATCTTCTGCCAAACGGGTTTTATCTTTGGATAGTGATTTTCTCGGAAATCGTGAATCCAATGAGTTGTCGAATACAAGGGCTTTCATGTCAGGTCGAAAGGTCCTTAATGCAGCTGATGCCAAAAAAATGAACAGGCTTTACATTGCCGAGTCTGATCTTTCCCGTACTGGTGGTGTTGCTGATCATCGCATTCGTGTCGAATCCTCTCAAATGATTGGATTTGCTTCACTGGTTGCCTCTGAATTGCTTTCTAAACTTGGTCACTCAGATCAATCATTGAAGAAGCACCTAAAAAATTTATCATCCGTCACAAATTCTCAAAAAGAGTGGGCTTCGGAAGCAGTTGCCGATTTGCTCAGCGATCCTAACAAATCTGTTGTACTTGCTGGGTCTCACTTGCCTGCAGAAGTTCAGTTGCTTGCATACGAGATGAACCGCTTGCTTGGTTCGATCGGTTCCACGATCAACTACATCGAGGTTGGTGCATCTGCTGATTCAATCTTTTCACTGGCGAGCAAGATAAAAGACGGTTCGGTAGAGCGCTTGTTCATTCTTGGTGGTAATCCTGTTTATCAAACCAAAGGTTTTATTAACTGGGAGGACTTGTCGAAAAAGCTCAAATTTGTGGTACGCCTTGGTGGATCGATTGACGAAAGTTCTCAGATCGCTAATTACCACTTGGGGCAGTCTCATTATCTTGAGTCATGGGACTTGGGTACAACATGGGATCAATCTTCCTTTGTCCCGGTTCAGCCCTTAATCGCTCCTTTGTTTGATACCATTTCAGAAGCTACTTTCCTCTCACACTTGATTGGGGAGAAGCAAGATGACCATGGTCTTGTTAAAAATCTTCACTCTCAATATTCAAATGGCGGAGACTTTAACGATTTTCTGAGACTTGGAGTATTAGCAACTAAGCCTGTTTTATTTAGCTCCTTGGACGCTACCAAAGCTTTACTTTCCATCAAACCTAATAAAGTAAAACCATCTAAGCTCACCGAAGATAACTTGGAAGTTGTTATTATTCCTGATTTTCATGCACATGATGGCCAGTATGCAAACAACGGTTGGATGCAGGAGTGCCCAGATCCAATTAGTAAGTTAACCTGGGACAACGCCCTTCTGATCAGCCCTGTTCTTGCTAATATTTTGGAAACTAAGCATTCCGGACTTGGTCTATTGCCCAAGCCAACCATGCTTAATAAAAATGGGCAAATTGCTCCTGATGCTGCCCAATTTGATGGTGGAAAGCAAAAAGCACCAGTCGTTACAGTTAAAGTTGGTGATAAATCCATTACCGCACCTCTTTATGTTCAGCCGGGTTTAGCAGACTTTACCCTTGTCGCTACTCTTGGCCACGGCCGTACAAATGTGGGTCGTGTAGGGCAGGGCACTGGCTACGATGTCACCCCTCTACTTTCGGGTGACTCACTCGTTATTTCTGGAGTTTCGATCGAACCAACAGGTAGTTTTGAAATCCTTGCGAATGTACAAGAGCATTGGTCGATGGAAGGTCGTGCGATTGTCCGTGAAGCCAATGTTGATGAATATACATCTGACACCGGCTTTGCTTCCAAAATGGGTGCCGAATCTCACTCTCCGCCAATGTGGGGGAAAGATCAAAACAAGTCTCTCGCAGAAAAAGCAACTTCGACTCCTCGGGGAAATTCCGCTTACGAGCATCCTGATCATACCTACGAAAAATCGGATGTTTTTGGTATTCACCAGTGGGGCATGACCATTGATTTAAACCAATGCACGGGGTGCAGTGCTTGTGTGGTTGCTTGCCAAAGTGAAAACAATATCCCCGTAGTTGGTAAAGACCAAGTGCTTCGTGGTCGTGAGATGCATTGGATCCGCTTGGACCGTTACTTTAGTTCCCCCACCCGTGATGGTGCGGAAATCCCCTCAGATGTTCAAGTCTCCTTCCAAGGAGTTGCCTGTATGCACTGTGAAACCGCCCCTTGTGAGAGCGTTTGTCCGGTCAATGCGACTGTGCATGACGAGGAGGGGCTCAATGCGATGGCTTACAACCGATGTGTGGGTACACGTTACTGTGCAAATAACTGTCCTTACAAAGTACGGCGTTTTAACTTTTTTGATTGGAACAAAAGGGACACCAACGAGCTTTACCAGGGACCACTGGGTGAAAAAAATGACTCTCTGGTGGATCTAGGTAAAAACCCTGATGTTACTGTGCGTATGCGCGGAGTCATGGAAAAGTGCACCTACTGTGTCCAAAGAATTCAGGAATCCAAGATTCGTACGAAAGTAAATGCACAGAATAAAGCAAAATACAATACTGGTGAAGATGGTGCCTCTTTGCAGTTATCCACCAAGGACTTAAAAGTTCCTGATGGTACAATCAAGACTGCTTGTCAGCAGGTTTGTCCATCCGAAGCCATTGTTTTCGGTGATGTATCTGACCCGGATAGTCAGGTAAGCAAGCTCAAGAATAATTCCAGAGATTATTCGGTACTTGGTTACTTAAACACAAGACCCCGTACCACATTTCTTGCCAAGGTTCGTAATCCTAACCCCAAGATGCCTGATTTTGTATCATCCCCTTACGCCACTAAAGAATACCATGACCGGGCACATCCTTCCCATCACGGCGATCAACATTGATAACGAACCATGTCTGAAGTGAAAGAGGTTGAAGAGCACGAAATTCTTAAAAGGGTAGACCCTGCACCCTGGAAAGATGTTCCCTTGGTGCTCAATAACCGTAGCTATAAATGGGTAACTGATAAGATTTGCGGAATTGTTGAATCCAAAACTCCCACATGGTGGTGGTGGTGCTTCATTACCGCGCTTTGCATTGCCAGTTTTACTGGTATGGGCCTTGTTTATCTTGTTTCAACTGGTGTGGGCGTTTGGGGAAATAACAACCCGGTGAATTGGGGTTGGGCGATTGTAAATTTCGTATTTTGGATCGGGATTGGTCATGCGGGTACTTTAATCTCTGCCGTTCTTTGCCTGCTCAAACAAAAATGGAGAACTTCTATCAACCGTGCATCTGAAGCGATGACTGTTTTCGCTGTGCTCTGTGCAGGAATCTTTCCTCTTTTCCATGTAGGTCGGGTTTGGTTTGCGTGGTGGTTGTTCCCGTTGCCCAATTCAAATGCGATCTGGCCGCAATTTCGAAGTCCCTTGGAATGGGATGTTTTTGCAGTTTCTACCTATGCCACTGTGTCCATATTGTTTTGGTACATGGGAATGATTCCTGACATGGCTGTGCTTCGGGACCGTGCCAAAGAGACCTGGCGAAAATATTTTTACGGATTTTTCGCGATGGGTTGGCGAAATGCGAACAACCACTGGCGCAACTTTGAGATGGCTTATCTTTTGCTTGCTGGCTTATCCACCCCGCTTGTTCTTTCGGTCCATACGATCGTTTCCTTCGACTTTGCTGTGGCCAACTTACCTGGTTGGCACACCACGATCTTCCCCCCTTACTTTGTAGCAGGGGCTATTTTCTCCGGGTTTGGAATGGTACTGACCTTGTTACTGCCTGTTCGCTCCGTCTTTGGCTTGCGAGACCTGATTACACAAAAGCACATTGATAATATGTGCATGATCACTTTAGCTACCGGTAGTTTGGTAGGGTATGCTTATGCGATGGAATTCTTTATCGCTTGGTATGGTGCCAACTCTTATGAGGGGTTTGCTTTTATCAACCGTGCATTTGGCAACTACTGGTGGTCCTACTGGATCATGGTTTCTTGCAATGTGATATGCCCTCAACTCTTTTGGTTTAAAAAGATTAGGGAAAATACACCTCTTGTTTGGATTATTTCCATCTTCGTAAATGTTGGCATGTGGTTTGAAAGATTTGTAATCGCAAACACCACACTCTCCAGAGATTTTCTTCCATCTTCCTGGGGTTATTATTCTCCCACCGTGGTTGATATCTTCACCTTTTTTGGAACCTTTGGGTTTTTCTCGGTTCTTTTCCTCCTTTTCCTGCGATTCCTTCCCCTCATGCCCATGTGTGAAGTGAAATCTGTCATGCCACAAGCCAACCCCCATGCTGATCATTAATCATGAGTGAGGTAATGGATATTAAGTACGCAGCCGCAGCAAGTTTTTCTTCTGCTAAAGAACTCTATGATGCAGCGGGAAAAGTCCGGGAAAAGGGTTATAAAAACTGGGAGTGTTTTTCTCCCATTCCGGTGCATGGCTTGGATGCACAAATGGGGTATCCCAGATCCAAAGTTCCTCGTTTTACCTTAGCTGGTGGTTTGACTGGTTTCTTTACCGGTATGCTCATTGTTTGGTTCATGAATGAGTTTGATTATCCATTGATTGTTGGAGGCAAACCTTATTTCAGCCCGATTTATCCATTTCCTGTCTTTTATGAACTCACCATTTTGTTTGCTGCTTTTGGCACACTCTTTGGGATGTTTTTTCTAAATCGTTTACCCCGTCACAACCACCCTGTTTTCGAGCACCCAGATTTTGGTCGTACGGGAGATGACCAATATATGATCGTGATTGAAGTCGATGATCCTTTATTTGATGAAAATGACACGATTGAATTTTTAAAAGGTCTTGGCGGGGAATCCGCTCAAATTATCCGCGAACCTATTGACTGATCTTGTGAGATACTTCATTCCATTATTTGCAATACTCGTGGTTACTTTGATCTCGATCCTAGGTTTTCGGGGCGATTTTTCGAAAAATACTCCCCTCGAAGTTTTTCCGGACATGGATCGCCAAGCGAAATTCAAAACGCAGACTGCTAACTCATTTTTTGAAGACGGTTCTGCAGATCGCCTGCCTGTTCGTGGAACAGTTTTAAGAGGAACTGCGATAAATAAGGACAATGTGTTTTCGTCTTCCCCAAGTTACCCAACAACTGATTTCATTACTGGCAAAAATAATAACAGTGAATGGGTAAAGAGGGTGCCACCTCATGTGTCTTTAAACATGGCAACGATGAGATTGGGTAAGGAAAAATACGATATTCATTGCTCAGCTTGCCATGGGGAATACGGAAATGGTCTTGGTGTACTTTCTCAGTTTGGTCTTAATCCACGCAATCTCGCAGACCCATCCAATTCTGGTACTTATCTTGAAAGTGCTGGTGCTTGGACAGATGGACAGCTTTACAACGCCATTTCAAATGGTTCTGCTTCAGGGATTATGCTTGGTTTAAAAGACAGACTTAGTCCCGACGAAAGATGGGCCATCGTGCTTTATCTTCGTGCATTACAAGATTATGTGGGCAGTGCTACTTTATCTAAGAAAGGTAAAAGTTTATGAGTCATTCTGCTGATTCAAGTTCGACGAGTTCCAGTCTATCCACAAAATTGATTGCGGGTGCTATCTTAGGACTCAGTGTTGGACTCGTTGGTCTCTTTCAAGGTCTGCAAAGTGGTGATAAAGCACCTTTTCTTGGATGGTTGTGGGGTTGTTCCTTCTGGCTCAGTATAGCGATAGGTATGTTGATGCTTATCATGATTTTTCGTGTTTTTAATTCCAGATGGAGTCCAGTTGTGCGTCGCCAACAAGAGCACGCATTGTCTGCATTTCCTTGGATTGCTCTCTGTTTTTTGCCTCTGCTTCTGGTTGCTTGGTTTGGGAAAGACCAAGCAGGTATTCTTTGGTCTTGGATTAACCTTGAAAGTAAGACCATAGAAGTGAGCAGTGTAATATCTGTTGGTGACGATGTTCTTCACCAGAAAAAAGCCGGCTACCTCAACCTCAATTTCTTTACTTTGCGTCTAATTGGTTATTTTGCGATCTTCTGTGGCATCAGTCATTGGCTTCGCAAGGTCTCATTTTCTCAGGATAAAGATGGTGACCCTAAATGGACTCACTTGGGTACAAAAGTATCAGCCATTGGTATACCCGCAGCTGCTCTCGCGCTTACCTTTGGTGCATTCGATATGTTCATGAGTTTGGAATACCAGTGGTTTTCAACCATGTATGGTGTCTGGTTTTTTGCTTCGGGAATGCGTGCTGCCCTAGCGGTGACAATCTTGATCTGCCTGCTTCTTGTATCTAAGGGTACTCTTAAAGGTCTCTTCAATCAGGCTCATAAATATGATCTGGCCTGCTTGTCACTCACCTTCACTATATTTTGGGCCTATGTAAGCTTTTCCCAGTATTTCCTAATTTACAGTGCCAACATACCTGAGGAAACTTTTTGGTATACGATTCGTGAAATCAATCCTAATACTGGTGAAATTTCAGGTTGGTTCTGGGTTAGTATGGGGTTAATTTTTGGTCACTTCTTTTTCCCATTCCTCTACCTATTGTTTTATCGAAATAAGGTGGATTCACCCAAGTTAATTTTCATCGTTTGCTGGATACTTGCTTTTCATTTGCTCGATCTCTACTGGAACATAATACCTGGTCGTGAAATTGTGCCGGGTTCATTTGTTGGATTTGAGGCCCGTGGGGTCGTAGGCTCTCATTTGTTTTGGGGCATCTTTTCTTTAATTGGTGTAGGGTGCCTGTCTGCATGGGCAGTGATTCGTAGTTTTCATTGTGGTGCTGCGGAAATTGTTCCAATTCGTGATCCCCGTATAATCGATTCCATCAATCATCATGAGTGATCCAAGTAATCAACGCGCAGACGGTTGCAGCGTCTTTTTCACACTGATCGTGCTCGTGGTGTTGCTTTCACTGTTTTATGCTGCACAAAGGTTTTTCGAGCCAGAAGCTCCTGCACCCGTAACGGAGTTAACCGAGTCTGTTCGTCGCTCAAAAGTTGAAAATTATCATCAGATTAACGACAATTTTACTACATTGGTGGACCAATACCACAAAGAGAACAACAGTTCCTTGGAATCCTCAATGAACAAAATTCTTTCACAATACAGGGCAACACCTCCTGCTCCTGAAAAGCAATCCAATTAGCATCATATGTCTACCGACTCTCCAGAAAAGATAATTGATCGATCCGCCAAGTTGGTTTTTTCCTTCTTTATTTCTTCCGCAGGTCTTTGGTTGCTGATCGCAGCACTTTTTGCCTATTTAGCTGCCGCCAAACTTACCGATCCATTTTTTCTATCCACCTGTGAGTATTTGACTTACGGAAAAATAAAAGTCTCTCAAGCCAATGCATTTGTTTACGGGTGGGGAGGGAATTCCATTTTTGCTGTTTCTATCTGGATTCTTGCCCGCTTATCCCAGGCGGAAGTGCGTGGGTCAATCTTCCTTGTTTTCGCGGGATTTATTTGGAATATCGCTATCACATTTGGTGTACTTGGAATTTTGGACGGGCACATGAGTGGTCATGAGATGCTAGAGATGCCTACTGAAGTATGGCCCGCCATGCTTATTTCTTATCTTATCATTACTTTTCTTATCCTGGTTGTGCATCGATCCCGCCAAATTCGTGAAACCATTGCCCCACAGTGGTTTATCCTAGCAGCTTTACTTTGGTTTCCGGCCCTTTTTTTGATTGCCTGGAACGGAATGGAATTGAATCCAGCAAGGGGAACCCTACAAACGGTTTTATCGATGTGGTACGGGCAAAGCCTCATTTGGTTATGGCTCACACCGATCGCATTAGGAGCTGCTTATTATTTAATTCCTGCAATCCTTGGCCGTACGATAGATAAGTATTATTTGGCGATTTTTGGCTTTTGGTGCATAGCTGCATTGGCTCCCTGGTCTGTGGTACATCACTTGGAGGGAGGTCCTGTACCGATGTGGATTCCTGCGATCGGTACAGTCATGAGCATTGCAATGGTCTTTCCAATTGCGGTTGCATCCACTAATTTTCATGCAACTGCCTTTATGGATATTGGCAAAGTGTGGAGTAGTTTGCCTCTTCGGTTTGTTATTTTCGGAACCCTTTCTTACACGGTATCTAGTTACATCGGTGTAGTGTTTTCTCTGCCAGCGGTCGCAAAAATAACTCAATTCACAATCATTAATGAGTTTCATTTCAACCAACGAGTTTATGGGTTTTTCAGTATGATCATTTTTGGGGCCGTGTATTACGCACTCCCACAGATCACGAACAGAGAAATCCCTAAATCTGCGAAGTCCTTTCACTTTTGGACATCCACATTTGGTGTATTATTATTACTGCTCGCTTACCTGATAGGTGGATTGACCCATGGGGTCCTCGCTGGGCAACCCTCTTTGCCTTGGGCTTCCTCGGTGATTCAATCCATACAGCCATATTTTATCATAACCAAGGTTGCCTTTGTGATCTTAGCGTTTTCTCAGCTTGTTTTTGTAGTTAATGTTTGGAGGGTAATTTTTCCTAACCCTGTCGAATGCCTCA
>Ga0181582_10001204_pt1 | contig 20025 bp, 15 predicted proteins | sample 071ome_32_FD_132438 | JGI IMG/M metagenome (GOLD analysis project Ga0181582, IMG submission 132438) | Coastal salt marsh microbial communities from the Groves Creek Marsh, Skidaway Island, Georgia - 071405AT metaG (megahit assembly) | ecosystem: Environmental > Aquatic > Marine > Intertidal...
AAAACCCCAAAGGGAGCAACCAGCAGGGCCATGATCAGCGTCATGGCGACGGTGCCCCAGATGGCCGGAAAGACACCACCGGCGCTGTTTGCTTCACGAGGATCATCGGAGAGAAACTCCCACCAACGTGATCCATAGACCTGCAATTTCCCGACAACACCCAGCCTGTTCGGCTGCCAGGCCTGCACGATATCGGCAACCGGCAGGACGACCGTGCGATCATCGGCAGTCTTGAACTCAAAGCCCCAGGCCTGATTTTCGTTCCGAAGTCGATCAGTGATCAGGTCAAGTTTCTGCGCAGCCTCGGCCACCTGGGCAGCAACTTTTTCCTCTGTCGCCTTCGCCTCGGCGACAGAGGCTGAGTCAGGGCCACTTTGAAGTTCGGCCGACACAACCGCCAGCCGCGCAGTCCGCAGACGCCGCTGGAGTTCGCCACGATCGTCTCGATCGATCCGGCGAGCATCGACAAAGCGTCGACGGACGTCGGGGCGGATTTTCTGATACTCCCGCCACGCCGCCTCAGCCCCTTCTGCCACGGGCTGACCGTCATGCAGCAGACGGGCTGGGAACCCGTGAAACCGCCCCCCCTCTAACCGCTCTACTGCCGTTGCCCAGATGGGCTGCCGACTGGTGGCAATTGCGTTGTCATCAAACCACTCGTAGTGCTGTCCTGTGAACTCAAAATTGGCGGTGCGGAGCAGCTGTCGTTGGGCCGGCTGGCTCGCTGGCTGGGACGACTCGGCAGGAACAGACTCACGGGAAGTGATCTCACCGAGGACCCGCCTGCCATCCTGAAGCGTCAACTCAACGAGCGGCTGAGGCCAAAACGTGGCGGCACCACGCACAGCAATAAAGCCAAGCAGCCCCACAATCATCACAATGGCAATCGCCAACGATCCTGCTGTGAGCCAGACCCATGGCTCACCATGGGCAACAAGGCTTGAGAATGGCGAGCGGGCACCGCGACGACGAGGGCGACTAAAGCTCATGTGCCCTCCTCCGAAATCGCTGCCGGACAATCTCGGCCAGCGTATTGACGACAAAGGTCATGGCAAACAGGAGCACGGCAGCCAGAAACAGCACCCGATAGTGAGACGACCCACGGGCAGCTTCGGGGAGTTCGGTCGCAATTGCAGCCGACAACGTTTGGAAGCCATTGAACACATTCCAGCCCATCAAGGGCGTATTCCCGGCAGCCATGAGCACAATCATCGTCTCCCCAACAGCACGGCCCAGGCCGATCATAACAGCCGAGAACATCCCGCTGGCTGCCGCAGGAACAATTACCCGAACTGCCGTCTGCCACGGGGTTGCCCCCGCGCCCAACGATCCGCTGCGGAGATGATCAGGCACGCTCGAAAGGGCATCGTCGGCGATCGTGAAAATCAGTGGAATGATGGCGAAACTCATGCCGATCGCAACAACCACCGCATTCCGCTGAACATAGGTGCCAAGCAGGCCCCCACGTGTCTCAAGACGCAAGGCATCAAAGAACAGGGCCCCAGCCCCCGCTAAAAGCCCAGCGACAACCATGCCCAACAGGCAGGTTCCCAGCGCCACCGTCGCTGTGCGGCGATGGCTCCAGCCGGTGCTGCGGAGGCGGATCCATGGGCCGACAAACCGCCCCGTGAGAAAGACGGCAAAAATGCCTGAAAGCGGAAGCAGCGCCAGCATCCACCCGCCCCAGCCGCTTCCTCCACGACCGTCGAGCCAGGCAAAAAGGTCGCCACCAAAACAGAGCTGCTCTATCGAGGCAGCCACCATCCACCCGGTGGCCAAGCCGGCCGGCAAAGCGACCAGCAGAACCACAAGAAACCGCCAGCCAGCCATCCGGCTTCGCCAGCCGGGTGGCCAGAGCTGCCAGAGATAGGCTCCAACCAGCAAGGCTAATGGCACCGTGATCAGACACGACAGGAATGTCATGACATGCTGCTCAATCACTGGTGCAAAGATCAGCCCAGCCATGAAACCCAATACCACGCTCGGCAGACTGGCCATCATTTCGATGGTTGGCTTGATTCTGGCTTTCCAGCGAGGATGCATGAATTGGCTGGTGTAAATCGCCGCCATTAATGCCAGCGGTGTTGCAAACAGCATCGAGTAGAGCGTTGCCTTGATCGTGCCAAAAATCAGCGGCACCAGGCTGAGCTTTGGCTCAAATGACTCATGGCCCGTCGTCTCCCAGGCAAAAACAGGCTGCGGATAATTCTCGTACCAGAGTTTGCCAAAGAGTGCCTTCAGCGACACTTCGGGATAGCCCGGGTCAAACGTCCAGTCCGTCAACCGACCACCCCCAGCTGCCACAAGACGATTCTCTCGTGGGCTGAGCAGTAAAAGCGAAACCGACTCTTTTGTTCCTTCACTGCTTGGGGCATCGACAGTGAGCAGGCCAGCTTCGTTGGTAGCCTGAAAGAGTCTGATCGCCCCGTCGGCAGAGGCCAGGCCAAAAAGACGGGATCGAGGTGAGGCCGCCACGCTGGTAATGGCCGCCGCCTTATCAGGAAAGGGTGCCGGAAACGTTTTGGCGACAACCGTCGCGCGACCATCGGCAGCTACCGACGCTCCACCTCGGGTGGTAAAGATCAACCTCCCCACACCGGCACTATCCCCGATCACAATCGCAGCACCACCGAAGAGTCGCGTCAATGCGGTGATTTCTGCGTCTGTTTCAATCAGATCCCGCCGTTCGAGTGGTTCTGGCTGCGTGACCTTCCGAATGAGATAGCGTTCAAAATCACCACGCACACCGAACACAAACAGCTGATCGCCCAGCCCCGAAACACGCAAGAATCGCCGCGCCGGCAGACCATCCTGAGGCGGAATGGTCGTGCCTGTTGCCGAGGTGACAACTTCGTCAGTCAAAAGATTGCGGCGTGACGAAAGCTTTTCCACGCGGATCCGCCCCGTCGCATCCAACGCAACCAGGCAAGGACCACCCGTCAGCATCGCTAAGTCAATATCGACCACTGGTTGATCGAGCACCGTCGAGGTGTGGCCTGAGAACTCAGCGATCAGATCCACGCGTGTGGTCGTTCCATTGGCATTCCGCAAATAGACTGACTCGCCGACGGCCACTGCCTCGCCAGGAGAAAGCTTCCGAGCCTCCTTCGGAACCTCTGCAACGGGCACAAAAGATGACTTCAGGCCTAACCGTCCAGCGCGGAATGAACCATCACGATATCCGGCTGCGGCATCGAGTCCGATAGGCATGTTGCGAACGGCAGTCACGCCCTCTAGACCGGCATCAGCAGATGTTCTTGTCAGAAGCGTTTTGCCCGTACGGAGATCGAGCACGTCAACCTGATCAGGCCCACAGAACCAGAGGAGCCCCCCAGATTCATCGAGGCCGGCAGCCAACACACCTGCCGGCGGCAGGCCGACTGCGGTCGAGCGACCGAGCTGAATCAGTGGCGACCGGAAAAGCGGCACGGCAACCGCCAGCAGGAATACTCCCACGAGCAGCACCGCCACGATCGTACCGAGACCGCCCAGCGTGATGACGAGCCGCGCCAGCCAGTCTCCCAGCAGCACACCTGAGCGGGTTCGCTTGCGACGACTTCTGCCAGTGAATGTTGTCTGCTCTTCCATAACTGGCATTCAGCCGCAGTCAGTCACTGGCACTCGGGCGTGGCAAGGCCGGCCGCTGCCGGGCTCGGATTCTGGGTTGCTGGATCCGGGCTCTGAGTCCCGGGATCGTAGATGCTCTGTTGTACCGGTAGAACAGACGCCACTCCACTGAGGCCCCTCGCAGCCGAGTGATCCTCGCCTCCAGGACTACTCCAGCCCGACACTCGCCAAGCTCCGCGTGGCGATCGTCGCAGTGATTGGCAGGTATCCGTCTTTGAGCACACCGGCCTGACCGTTGCTGCTGAGCACATAGCGAAGAAACTCTCGCCGCAGCGGATCAAGCTGACTTCCCGGCTTGTAGTTGACGCTCAGATAGAGAAACCGTGACAGGGGATATTCACCAGAATAGGCGTTTGCCGCTTCAGGAGCGATCAGCGGTCCATCGGGAGAAAGGCCCAAAGGAATGGCCCTCACATCGGCTGTTTTGTAACCAATTCCGCTGTAGCCAATGCCGAACTTGTCGCTGGCGACTGACTGCACAACAGAGGAACTACCAGGCTGCTCCTTCACGGATGACTGAAAGTCTCCTTTGAACAGGGCTTGTTCCTTGAAATAGCCATAGGTTCCGCTGGCTGAGTTCCGGCCGTAGAGGCTGATTGGCTTGTCCCGCCACTCGCCTTTGAGGCCAAGATCACCCCACGTTGTAATTGCTTCCTTCGCTCCACCATTGCGGTTTTTCGAGAAAATTGCATCGACCTGTTGCAGCGACAGCCCTTCAATCGGGTTGTCCTTGTGAACATAGACTGCCAGCATGTCGATGGCGGTCGGGATCACTGTCGGGGCATACCCAAACTTGTCTTTGAACGCATCGATCTCAGTCGGCTTCCAGTCACGACTCATCGGGCCAAAGGTGCTCGTTCCCTCCATCAGCGATGGCGGTGCTGATGAGGAACCCTTCCCTTCAATCCCCTCACGCACACTCGGATAGTGCTCCTTGAAGCCCTCCGTCCAAAGGGCCACAAGATTGTTCATCGTGTCAGAACCTACGGACTTCAGAGACCCGGTAACCTCACCACCAACCGGTTCATAGCCCTTCAAGGCAGGATCGAGATCAGCCCCTTGTAGAAAAACTGGCGCCATCACAGAGACTGCCAGTACGAGCAGGCTCCAGCAAACCGGATGAAGAGTCCCGTGACGCATTCTTCGTTTCTCCTGTAAATGTAGGTTTGATTTACCGCGACCGGCCGGCTTCTATTCTGGGGTGATTCATAGCCAAAGAATGTGAGGGTTTGATGAGCAACGGGGCTCCAGCCCCATTTTCTTCCTGAAAAACCGACCAGAAGCCGAGCGAGAACGGGTATTCCCCGGTCCCGCTCCAGAGCTGCCTCCCCCGATCTCATGGGCCTCACTGCTATACTCTGCAGGCAATTTTCCTTACCCTGCATCCCTCGCGACCCCACTCTTGTCCGGTTGGGGCTACGACTCCATGAGCACTCCTGCTGAATCACGATCGGCGACCTCAATCGAAACCATTTTGGCCGATGGGCCGGTTATTCTGCCAGCGCTGCTGCTTTGCGACTTTGGCCATTTGGCCGACGAAGTTGCTCACCTTGAGGCCGCCGGCGCCCGTGGCATCCATCTCGATGTGATGGATGGACGCTTTGTCCCCCAGTTGACTTACGGCATGGTCGTGGTTGAGGCGGTCCGGCGTGCGGCCAGCGTGCCGGTCGAAGTCCACATGATGGTTGATGAGCCAGAACAAACAGCTGTCGCCTACGCACAGGCTGGTGCTGACATTGTCACCGTTCACATCGAGGGCCTGCCAGACCCGACAGCCACACTGAAGGCCATTGCGGCTGAGGGGTGCCGGGCCCATCTCGCAATCAGTCCCAACACACCAGTTGAGCGGGTTGAACCCTTTCTCGATGACTGTGATGGGATCTTGATCATGAGTGTTGAGCCTGGCTTCGGAGGGCAGTCATTTCAGCCCTCCGCCCTGACCAAGCTCAGTCACCTGCGGGACCTTCGTCACCGTCGCAGCCTCCCCCTACACCTCGGGGTGGATGGGGGAATTGCCAGCTCAACCATCGGCTCGGTGGCCCATGCCGGTGCTGAGTTGATTGTGGCCGGGAGTGCCGTGATTCGGAGTGGCGACTATGCGGCAGCCATCCGGGATCTTGAGAGCCTTGCCCGAGAACATGCCTAAGAGCCGCTTCCGCACGAATCGTGCTGGCACAACGGCCGGATTGATTGGTAGGCTGATGACTTCTGATGGGGCCGGCGGCGGCGGTTCGCGGGCCAAGCCAAAGGACCGGCTTGCACCATCGGCGAAAAGGCATGACGCAGAGGCAGTCGACAATGACCAGCCGGACAACTGACAGGGCAGCAGTGACCACAAACGCCGGGGAATCTTCCCCGGCCGAATCGACCCAAAGCCAACGACGGCCGGGGCCTCGGCCCAAGCGTGGGGTTCCTGAAGGGCTCTGGCTGAAATGCAACGGCTGCGGTGCGACAATTTACCGCAAGGAAGCGGAAAAGATGCTCAATGTCTGCCCCCAGTGCGGCTTTCATTGGTACGTCTCAGCTCGTCAGCGAATTGATCAACTCTTCGACCCAGGCACATTTGAAGAATGGGATGGGCAGCTCTTGCCGACGGATCCGCTTGGGTTCTCCGATAAGAAGCCTTACGCCAAGCGGATTATCTCCGAACAGAAGCGAACTGGGCTATCGGATGCGGCCCTCACTGGGACCGGCATGATTCGTGCACGGCGGGTTGCCTGCGGGGTCACCGACTCGTCTTTCATTATGGGCAGCATGGGAAGCGTGGTCGGGGAGCGTCTAGCACGCCTTGTCGAGCGAGCAACCTCCGAGTCACTGCCCCTGATTATCATCAGTGCCTCAGGCGGTGGCGCCCGCATGCACGAGGGAATTCTCTCACTGATGCAAATGGCCAAGGTCTCGGCAGCACTGGCTCGCTATTCGGAAGCTGGTGGCCTGTTCATCTCGGTTCTGACCAACCCAACAATGGGGGGCGTTGCCGCGAGCTTTGCTTCATTAGGTGATCTTGTCTTCGCTGAGCCACGGGCTTTAATTGGCTTTGCTGGGCCCCGAACCATTAAGGCAACCATTCGCGTGGAACTGCCTCCCGGCTTCCAGACGAGTGAGTTTTTGCTCGAGCATGGATTCGTCGACCGCATCATTGACCGCAAGGATCTCAAGAGCGAGATCGCCAGGGCGATTGATTACTGCGGCGGCTGAGCGTCATTCATCACGCCAATCTGAAGCGACAGGGTTGCGCCCCTTCCTCGAAAGCCAATGCTGCTCGGCACCAGAAGATGCCGACACGCGACCTTTGGCTTCGGGCAACGCTCAGCGATCCCGCACAGCTTCATGCTTCCCCAGGAACGGAACCCCATCTCAATATTCCGGTCGGGGTGCCCGTGCCCTGAGAGCCGGCGTAGCTGGCCAGCGGAGCCATGGATGGCGGAGCGCAGGCAGCGTCGAACGAGCGAAGGCCAGGATGGCCGCAGCGAGTGTCCGGCGAAAGGGCCTGGGCACACCGACCCACGCTGGACGTCGGCGAATCCCGCTCAAAACCGAGTCCGAAATACCAACCAACTCGAACGGCACGTTTCGCTCCCAACAGCATTACGAGCATTACCAGTGATGGCCGAGCAACCAGCATCCCAAGTGAGCCCTCGACGCCAGCGATCGCTCGCCTTACCAATGCCCGCAGGAGGCGGGCTCGCCGAGTGGCCGACGGTCACGCCGGTCCGAGGCCTCAGGGTTGCTCGGGCCAGGATGGCCGAGCAACCTACGTCCTAGGTAAGCCCGCAACACCAGTGATCGCTCGCCTTGCCAATGCCCGCAGGATGCGGGCCCGCCGAGTGGCCGGCGATCACGCCGGTCCGAGGCCACAAGGGTTGCGAGGGCCAGGATGGCCGAGCAACCCTGAAACTAGTACCGGCTCTCAAACCCTGCAAAGCCACCGTGGATGATCGATTCGGATCCTGCAGCAACGCCACTCAGACTCGCAGCTGAGGCGGGTATCGTGCCTGGCCACTGACCGTCGGCCTGGGCAATATTCCCAACGCCAACAACACGGTATCCAATCGAGAGGCTCCAGCGTTCTGTGATATCCCAGGCCACTGAGGTATCAACCGAACCGAGCCAGGAAAATACCCCCAAGGTCGACCGCACATCAGCTGTTGAAACCCCGCCGCTCGAACTGACGGCGAGATTGCTGATGGAGTTTCCAGCAAGCAAAAACTTGGGAACAATGACAAACCGCATCCTGGGAGCAAACGCCCAGTCGAATCTGCCTCCCATTTGACCCCCAAACAGGTTGTTGTTTGTGGTGACATCAAAATCGATGGTGCCCGGATCGGCCACGAGGCTTAACTCATCCTGCAGTTGAAAGAAACGAAAGCCTGCCAGCCACATCCAGTTGAACCGACGGGCGCTCTGATGGAACTCAGGACGATCACCGAGCGAATAGAGCCAGTTGACCTCCACGTCATTCACCAGATCGGAACGGGTCAGCGCCCCACTGGCAGCGCCAGTCTGCTGGGGGGCTGTCGAGCCAATGTTGTAAACACCCCAGTAGATCAGTTCGACTGCGTGCTGTTGCTCGTCACCAAACCAACGTCCCAGCCGCAGATCAACGCCACCTGGCCAACTCGCCGATGCTGAACGGGTCGATACATTCAGTCCCCCGGGGCCGGTTGAAGTGGCACCATCGGGAAGCGTGCGGGTCATCACCAATCCAGTCGCACTGGCAAACCAGCGTGGCCAGCAGGGAAGTCGGGCCGGGGCAATGCACGAGGAACAGCCGCCATAACGCTGGCACCACGGGTCAAGAGCCGGATCAATGCCGCTCTCGGCTACGTCAACAATAATTGCGGGCTCTTCATCAGGCTGGGGGATGTAGAGCGGCGACAGCATTGGCAGACGATCCGCATCTCCACCAAACTCACTGGCAAATCCGGCAGGACCAGCCAGAGCCATGAGCACCCCCATGACACCGGTAACCAGCCGCCTCCAGAGGGGCGAAATCGATGCGACTGGGATACGAGAAATCATTGGCTGACGGTTCTTCTCGGGGACCATAGACTTTTCGACGGCGGAGCGTCAGAAAATCAGGACCGAAAATCAATTGCGGTTTGTTGGCTTGAACCATCCTTGCCCTGCAAAAGCAGCCAGTCTGCCTGCCTTGCCGAGACCCACACGTGACCACCTCTCAACCTCATCAGCCCCGCCGCCTGAATCGGCTTCGAGCCCTGCAATGGCTGGAAAAGCGGGCAAACTTTGAGCGGCAGACGCCCCGCGCTGGTTCATTTGGCCTCACTCGGATGCGGAGCCTCCTGAGGGAACTGGATCAGCCGCAACGGAGTTTTCCGGCAGCCCACCTCGCGGGCACCAAGGGAAAGGGGTCCACTGCCGCCATGCTGGCAGGCATTGTGCGGTCAGCTGGCTATCGTGTGGGCTGCTACCTCTCCCCCCACGTCGATCGCATAGAAGAACGTATCACGGTAGGTGGTCGAGCGATCTCCACAGCAGATCTGCTGGAGGCCTTTCAGCGAGTCATTCCTGCCGTTGAAGCCATTGATCGCCGGGCGGCTCGACAAGGACACGCCGGACCGACCTGGTTCGAAGTCATGACTGCCCTGGCCTTCACTCACTTTGCTCGTAGCCAGGTCGACTTGGCAGTTATTGAAACCGGTCTTGGTGGTCGGCTTGATGCGACCAATCTCTGCGTACCAATTGTCTCCATGATTACCAGTGTCAGTTACGATCACATGGAAATGCTGGGCGATACGATCACGGCGATCGCCACCGAAAAGGCGGGGATCATTCGCCGTCATTGCCCCGTGATTTCAGCGGCAACACACCCAGAGGCGATCGCTGCTGTGACCCAGCAGGCAGCCAGGCGTAGGGCACGGCTTCTCCTCCTCGACCGTGACTTCACCGTCACGCCGGAAAAGCTTGCGTCGCGGACAGCACAGAAGTTGATAGCGAATCGCTTCGCACTTAACTCCCCACCTGGCACCAACATCAGCAGCTACACCACAGCCATGACCGGCCACCATCAGGCCGTGAATGCAGCGGTGGCAGTAATGGCCACCCGAGTTCTGAATGAATGCGGCCTGACGATTTCAGACCAGGCAATCCGGCGGGGATTACGACAGACAAGACTCCCGGCTCGTATTGAGTGGCTGGCGACGCGCCCCCCGGTCATCCTCGATGCAGCTCACAACGTTGCCTCGATGCAATCACTGGTGCGGACCCTGAAGCAATCGGCAAAACTGCCCCGCCGCAAGATCCTGATCTTTGCAGCCAGCCGCGACAAGCAACTGGTCGAGATGCTGGCAGAATCCCGATCATTCTTTACGGACGTCATCCTGACCCGGTATGCAACCAACCCACGGGCAGCGACCGTGGCCACGTTACGTCGGGCGGCCGAACAGGCTGGCTGGCCAGAACCACATCTCGCCTCAACACCGGGCGAGGCCGTCTCGATCGCTCGGCGTCTGGCGGCTGGTCGCGGCCTCGTCTGTGTGGCAGGCAGTTTTTTTCTGGCTGCTGAAGCACGTGCTGCGCTCGCTGCAGAACAGCCTGGCTGATCTCCCACTGCCTCAGGGCAGTCAGCGATTTTGACCAGCCGGCATTGATTCGGAGAAGACCGTAAGTGCTCTGGCTAGTACCGGATCGGCATGGCGAGGCAAGGTTATGGCTGGGTCAGCCACAGGATCGGCCTTCGTGGCATCAGCGTCGGCGAGTTGAGGCCAATCTCGCTGCCGCCTCCAACGGAACCAGCGTTCGAGTTGCTGGCCTGTCGGCGTGAAGGCAAACCCGGAATCAGGAGACACGCCCCAGGGCTTTTCATTCTTCGCTCCCACTGCTCGCTCGATGGCGGCACCGGATGGCCGCCGGTATTCAGCGGTTGTCAGCCTGATGGCGCCGCGACCGAACAGAAGGGGCATCAGTGTCTGCACCGTCCCCTTTCCATAGGATTGGCTGCCGACCACAATCGCCCGCTTGTTGTCTTGAAAACAGGCAGCGACGATCTCAGCAGCACTGGCGGTGAAAGAGTCGATCAGAACGACCAGAGGAACGCCCGCCAGCCTCGCACCACGACTTGCATTCCGCTGCACAGCAGATGCTGCCCGTCGGTGGTCGAGCGTGGTAACGATGACGCCATCGTCAAGGAATAAGTCACAGACCGAAACCGCCGCCTCGAGAAGACCGCCTGAATTACCACGAAGGTCGAGGATGACGCCGCGAGGTGAGCGGGCTTCAGCCAACTCATCCAAGACCGCTTCGACTTCCGTTTCTGTCTGTTCACCGAACTGGGTGATCCGCAGGTACGCAAGCCCAGGCTCTCCCTCCAGCCACCAGTCCCAGCGACCATCAGCGAGGCGGCGATCTCCACGGACACTCTCCAGCGTGATCAGTCGACGTGTCAGTTCCACGTCTCTCGTCCCAAGCCCCGATACTCCAGCAGCATCTGACGATGCAACCAACAGTCGCAGGCGACTCCCCTCTTCACCACGAAGCCGCGCAGCCACATCGGCCACCGTTTCACCCACAACGTTCTGACCATTGATGGCCAGAATCCGATCACCTGGCACCATCCCGGCCTCCCAGGCAGGTCCTCCGTAGACCGGGCTCAGCACAACAACTTCACCAGAGTGATCAGAAACGCTCAGCTCGACACCGATCCCAGCAAATCGTTGGTCAAGACGTCCGGCAAGGTCTTGGTGTGCCTGAGAAGGGATGTAGCGGGAGTTCTCGTCAAGGGTTGCAAAGAGGCCGGTCATGGCGGCCTCAAAAAGCTGCTCCTGCTCCACCGGTTCGACGTACCGTTGGCTGACCATGCGAGCAACCTCAGCAAATCGCTGGCCTTGTCCAGACCGGTCTCGGGCTGCCCACGCAAGCAGGCAGGACGGAATGATGAGTGCGAGAAGGAGAAGGTTGCGTCGATACATTACCCTCATTTCAACAGGTTTGAGGTGTTTCAGGCAAGCGTCCCCTTAGCTCATTTGGCTTCGGGCTAGCCCTCCTTACCCATCCTGCCAATCAAGTTGGCTTCGCAGGATGGGCATCCCCTCGGTCACGGAAGCGGTCTGGAACCGGCCTCGCTGGTTCATTACCGTCCCGACCGAATTCTTGGAGAACCTTGCGAAAAGCCCATTTATCAGGAGTCCGTGACGATGGGACGTCGACCAAAATCAAAGCAGCGTCGAGAGCAGCAGAACGACCCTCTCGAAGCCCTGCGGCCACTGGTCGTACTCGGACTCTTGGGCATGATCCTCTACGGCGCCTATTCGATCATCCAGAAAGGCCCGCGAGAGGTCGCTCAATCCTGGCAGCAGAATGGGGCTTCGGGGCAGGCCACCAGTGACGCGCCGCCATTCGCCACGCCTCCAACCACCCCTCCGACTGTCGAACTAGCAGGCCCCGCAGTGCCCCCCGCCGCCATCCCTGCCCAAGAACGACCTTCGCAGCCAGATCAGAACCCTGCCATCGCCGCAGCCGCTGCGGCAAGCCAGGCGGCCGCTCTCGCAGCGTCTGCCCCGACTGCCTCACCGGGCAGCCTGGCTGATGCTCCCCTGCCGAATACAAGCCAGCCTTCATCTACCACACCAGCTTCATCTGCCGCACCCGTTGGAGATCAGCTTCCCCCGACCTACATCGATGCCGTGGCTGCCATTCCGCCTAAGCCAGCAGCGCCTGCCACTGTTCCAATGGCCCCTCAGGCCTCCCCGCATGACTCAGTCGCCTTCACGGCAGCGTGGGATGATGCCCATAACAAACTGGAAGCGGGACGCTATGCGGAAGCATTGGCCATTCTCTCGGTCTGGTACGACGATGCCTCACTCAGTCCAGAAGAAAACCGACAGCTTGAGACCCTCCTCGGCCAGCTGGCTGGTACGGTCATCTATTCGACACAGGACATGCTGTTACCACCCCACATTGTTGCCCCGGGCGAGACACTGGAGAACATTGCCAGACCACTCGACATTCCCTGGAAACTGTTGTCCAAAATCAACGGCGTCGGCCCTGAGGGCCCCACACCCGGCCAGGCCATCAAGGTCCTCCGTGGGCCATTTGACGCCGTCGTGAGCGTCTCCCGCCGCCGGCTAAGCCTCCAGGTTGGAGGCAGGTACGCCGGCACTTTTGCCGTCGCAATTGGCAACGGATTTTCCGCTCGCACTGGTTCCTCTGTGCAGTTCCTTGAGGTGCAACCTGCCAGCACCATGCCGGCACATGGCACTGTTCCCGTTGCCTATCAACCGGCACAGCGGTCGGCAATCATGCTTAGCGACGGCCTTCGTATCGAAGCGGCAGCCGACCCGGGGTTTGTTGCCAGCACCCCTGCCGATCAGGTGCTGCTCGTCTCGTTGGCAGACTTCGCTGATCTTGCCGACATTCTTGGCCCAGGCTCCCAGCTCCTCGTCCGCCAATAATGCTCCGGCGCAAGGCCGAAGAAACCCCAACTCACATTTTTGTGAAGGTTCCGGCTGTGCCGGTCCGATAAATAAAACGGGTTCTTTGGGGATTGCGGGAACAGCCGCTGATCTCGGTTCGTGCTGCCGGCAGAATCGGCCGGAGAGGAGAGTTGCGTGCGACAAGACAGTCTGACAAGCGGTCGGGGAACCGCCTGGATGACTCCCCTGCTCTTTGCCCTCCCTCTCGTTTGCGGGATTGGCTGCACCATGTGTCCAGCACCGTTTGACTACTCTGGCACCGTGCCTGGGGCGGCAGATCAGAATGACTTTCGCGTCAGGAACAATGGCATTCTGCCAATCTGGAGACGACCTCGGCCCTGGCCGCCTGTCGTCTCCAACGAGGCTGACGATCATCCTGAGACACACACGCCGACAGCCGAGCCAACACCGAAGGCCAGTCGCCTGATTGTCGCTGCCGGCAAAAAGCCTCCTCGTGAGGAAGCCGGTTCGATTCTCACCGCGCCCCCTGCTGATTCAGACGTGACGCCTGTCAGCCATGCGGATCCACAGGAAGCCACCAGTTCTGGTGTTGCTGTTGCCGGCTTCTTCAAGGATTCCATGTCGTCCCAGGACGCCACGTCGAAAGAGTGACTGCTGCTGCGGGACCTTTCTGCAGGTTCTTCAGTCAGCAGCGTCCTCAGCCCGCTGCCCCTGCTGCCTGCACGAGTTCCGGCTCTGGCTGCCAGTTGTCAGGGATGACAGCATTTTTCGGCACCACTACCACCCCATCCCGAATGGTGAATCGGTCGCTCTCGGGCAGTTCTTCGAGGCCTTGATCATTGACGATGCGGGCACGACTGCCGATATGAACGTTTTTGTCGACGATTGCCCCCTCGATGATCGTGCCGTCACCAATTCCAAGTGGCGGCAGATTCGCTGCACGCTCGACATCTTCATGGTTGGGGGTCTCGTAGTAGTCGTTTCCGAGGATGACTGAGTTGCGGATGACCACATTACGGCCAATTTGACAACGAAGCCCAATGACACTGTTTTCAATGACGGCCCCAGCACCGATCGTGCAGCCATCTGAAATCAGACTGGCACGAATGCTTGCTCCATCCACCCGCGACGGTGGCAGAAACCGAGCCCTGGAATAGATCGGTGCCGCAGGCGCTGCCAATTCAAACGGCGGTGCGGATGAGGCGAGATCAATATTGCACTGGTAGTACGACCGGATCGTACCGATGTCTTCCCAGTAGCCATCAAACGGATGGAGTTGAACTCGCTTGGCCCTGATCGCCGCCGGAAAGACTTCTTTCCCAAAGTCTTGATAGTCGGTCTTCAGCAGAAGATCGAGCAGGCAATCGCGATCGAAGAGATAGATGCCCATGCTGGCCATCAGACTGCGGCCCGCAGCAGGAATACCGGCACGCTCGATCCAGGCTGGGTCGGTTCGCACCAGTTCGAGTTCTTCCCGCGTTTTCGGCTTCTCTAAAAAGCCCTCGACTCGGCCAGTGTCATCAAATCGCATGATGCCAAAGGCAGAGGATGCCTCATCTGTGACTGGGATGCCCGCGATGGTGACATCGGCATTGTTGGCCTCGTGAGTGGCCAGCAGATCGGCATAGTTCATTCGATACAGCTGATCACCTGAAAGGACGAGTACCTGCTTGATGTCTGAATCTTGGAGCAATCGAATGTGCTGCCGAACCGCATCGGCAGTCCCCTGATACCAGGCGGTTGCCTCATTCGTCTGCTGGGCAGCCAGTATTTCAACGTAGCCGCCACTGAAGGGATCGAAGGTGTACGTGCGTCGGATGTGCCGATGGAGGCTGACCGAGTTGAACTGGGTCATCACATAGATCCGCTGTACCCCGCTGTTGATGCAGTTTGAGAGAGGCACGTCGATAATCCGGTATTTCCCGGCAAGAGGAACGGCCGGCTTGGACCGATCACGAGTCAGCGGATAGAGCCGTGTTCCCCGACCACCACCAAGCACCAAAGCCAGCACATTTTTCACACTCATTCCAGCCACTCTCCTCCTGTCGATGCTGGTTGCCTGCAGCATCTCACATCGGTATGCCTCTGTTCCACGACCGCCACACCCTCATGCTACGTCGCTCCAGCCACTCCTCCAAATCGACTTCTGTCAAAACTTCATGAGCGCGGGCCCAAGCAAGGCCAACCGCGACGGTTGTGCCGGACACTTCGGCTCTTCCGCCTCGACCTGGTGACTGTCGCAGCCCAATCCGTGAAAAGCTGAAAAGAATTAGCCTTTGACGACAAAATTGACCATCCGCCCCGGCACGGCGATCACTTTGATGACCTGCTTTCCGGCAAGCAAGGCGGCAATCTTAGGTTCAGCCGCTGCGGCTGCTTCGATGGTGGCCGCGTCGGCATCAGCCGGCACCACCACCCGGGCGCGGAGTTTGCCCTGAATCTGCACCGGAATTTCGACCGTCTGATCGTAGAGCCAGCATGCTTCCACCTCAGGCCAGGCCGCCAAGGAAACTGGCGACGCAAATCCCAGCAAAGACCAGAGTTCTTCGGCGAGGTGAGGGGCGAATGCCGCCAGGACCGTAACAAATCCTCCGAGCATCTTGCGGGGACGCTGTTGCTGAGGCGTGGCGAAATTGACGAACTCCATCATTTTGGCAATCGCCGTATTGAAGGACAGGGACTCAATATCAGCCGTTACCTTGGCCAGCATGCGATGGAAGGCCCGCTGCTGCTCATCAGTCGGCTCAGCATCGGTAACCTGCGCCGCCAGGGTGAGGCTGTCTTCGTTTTCATCAACCACGAGCCGCCAGCAGCGGTCGAGAAAAGTTCTTACCCCGCCCACGCCAGCGGTGCTCCAAGGCTTGGTTGCCTCCAGAGGCCCCATGAACATCTCATAGAGCCGCAACGCATCGGCACCGAACTCACGGACAATCTGATCGGGATTGACCACGTTGCCGCGACTTTTCGACATCTTATAGGCCCGACTTTCAACTCGAACCTGCGGCGCGTCACGGAGCACAAAGTGTTCGCCCTGCTTTTCAACCTGATCAGGGGCGATCTTCATGGCGGCGTCCGCCGCTCCCTGTTCTCCAGCCGACACCCACCCACCGGTGGCTGCTCGGTACCCGGTAAACTCCATTTCCCCAAGGATCATGCCCTGATTGACCAAGCGACCAAACGGCTCGGGGCAGGAAACATGGCCTCGGTCGTAAAGGACCTTGTGCCAAAACCGGCTGTAGAGCAGATGCAGGACAGCATGCTCTGCCCCACCCACATAGAGATCAACAGGCATCCAGGCCTGCTCGATTGCTGGATCAATGAACCGTTCGTCGTTGGTCGGGTCGAGAAACCGCAGGTAATACCAGCACGACCCGGCCCACTGGGGCATGGTGTTAGTCTCACGGCGGTACCGTTTGCCATCACGTTCAACAAACAGCCAGTCATCACCAGCCCGAGAAAGAGGCGGGTCGGGGGTTTGGCCCGGCCGAAAATCGGTAAGTTCGGGTAATGGAACTGGCAGATCGGCAGGCTCAAGAGGCCGAATGACACCAGTCGGTTCTCCTGCGTCATCGAGTTCATGAAGGATGGGGAAGGGCTCTCCCCAAAACCGCTGCCGACTGAACAGCCAGTCTCGAAGTTTGTAGTTCACCGCCGGACGACCAAGGCCTGCTGCCTCCAGATCGGCACCAACTTGTGGAATGAATTCCTCAGTGGTCAGCCCTGTGTAGGGCCCTGAGGCAACAGCCCGTCCCCGACCAGAGAAGAGGGCAGTCGACTCACCGACAAGTGGCTCAACGACTGTGATGATCTCCAGACCGAACGTGTTGGCAAATTCGTAGTCACGATCATCGTGAGCCGGCACGGACATGATCGCCCCGGTGCCGTAGGAGGCGAGCACATAGTCCGCCACCCAGATTGGCACTGGCTGGCCGGTCAGGGGATGGATGCAGTGTGATCCGGTGAAAACACCTGTTTTTTCATGGGCCAAATCGGTCCGGTCGAGGTCGCTCTTGTGGCTGGCTGCCTCACAGTACGCCTCCACAGCCGCAGCCGAATCGGCAGTCGTCAATCGGACTCGTAGCGGATGCTCTGGAGCAATCACCATGCAGGTGACCCCATAGAGCGTATCGGGCCGAGTTGTGTAGATCCTCAGCACATCCCCCGGCGGTTCTTCGGGATAGCCTCCTGCAGCCCGGTTCTGCTTCCATTGACCGTAGGCCTCGGCAACGGCCGCTTCTGTTGCTCCCGCTGCAGGCAGGAAGAAGTCAACTTCAGCTCCCGTGCTCCGACCGATCCAGTCTCGCTGCAACTTCTTGATGCTGTCAGGCCAGTCGAGGCTATCAAGTTCCTGTTCCAGACGATCGGCGTAGGATGTGATTCGTAGCATCCATTGCCGCAACGGAAGGCGGACAACCGGGTGCCCCCCCCGCTCGCTGACGCCACCGATCACCTCTTCGTTGGCCAGCACTGTCCCCAAGGCAGGACACCAGTTCACAGGAGCTTCAGACTGATAGGCGAGCCGACGACTATCCCGGTATGCGGCAACGGCGGCTTCGCCAGCGTCTTTCACCACGTCTGGAATCGGCAGTTCGGCAATTGGCCTCCCCCGCTGCTGCTCACGATCAAACCAGGTGTCGTAGAGCACCAGAAAAATCCACTGGGTCCAGCGGACGTAGCTGGGGTCGGTGGTGGCGATCTCACGGCTCCAGTCGTAACTAAAGCCCAACATCTGCAACTGCCGCCGGAAGGTGGCGATGTTTCGCTCCGTGCTTTCCCGCGGTGGCGTCCCTGTCCGAATCGCATGCTCTTCTGCCGGCAGCCCAAAGGCATCAAAGCCCATCGGATGGATCACGCTGGTTCCCCGCATCCGCTCAAACCGGCTCACAATATCGGTGGCGGTGTAGCCTTCCGGATGGCCGACATGCAGCCCGTCACCACTCGGATAGGGAAACATGTCGAGAATGTAGGCCTTCCGGCCAGCAGGCAAACGCGGCGAACGGAACGTGTCATGCTCCGCCCACCAGGCTTGCCACTTCGGTTCAATCAGTGCGGGATCGTATTTTGGCATTGGTTCGATCAGAGGGCCCGGAGACAGTTCTGGCTGGTCAGTCAGCAAACCGCTGATTCTAATGGGGGCTGAGGCTCCGACAACGCACAGCAGCATGCTGCGGGAGAGGCGGGCATTCGCCCCATTGGCCTCTGACAGTCCCCAAGGAAAGTTTTGACCGTGGAATCCACTCTGTCACATTCTCCCACCGCTTTGGCCTCTGATGAGCCTGCTATCCTGCATCGGCGGCTACTCCGTGGACTGCGGGACGCCGGCGGGCGGCTCAAAATGGCCGATTCCCTCGGCACGCGGCTGTCGGGGCGGCAATTGCTGACGCGAATCCTCGCGGCTCGGCTGGTGCTTCAGCGGGTTCTTCGTCCTGACGAACGCCGAGTCGGTGTCCTGCTGCCACCAACGGCGGGCGGCGCCATCGTCAACGCTGCCCTGGCCCTCATGGGCCGAGTGGCAGTGAACCTGAACTACACCGCATCCCAGTCGATTCTCGATATCTGCATGGAGCGAGCGGGGCTCGACCATGTCATCTCAAGCCCCGCCTTCCTGTCGCGGGTCAGCCTCGACGTCGGCAGCCGCATGCTTGACGCTGCCAGTCTGCGGCAGCAACTCAGCCTGGGACAGAAAATTCGGGCCTGGACTGAGGCCAACCTTTTGCCGCTTTCACAACTGGAACGGCAACTGGGGCTCAATCAGATCAGTCGAGATGACGTTCTCACAATCATTTTCACCTCTGGCTCAACGGGCGACCCCAAAGGCGTTGTGCTGTCGGTGGACAATGTCGGCAGCAACGTGCGGGCGATTACCGACCTGCTCCACCTCTCGCCTGCCGACACCGCCTTGGGGGTCCTGCCTTTTTTTCATTCTTACGGCTACACAACCGCACTCTGGGTGCCGCTTACGCTTGAACCGGCTGTCGTCTATCACACCAATCCACTCGATGCAAAAGTCGTTGGTCGTCTGGCCCGGGAGTTTCACGCGACCGTCTTGATGGCCACGCCGACATTCCTGCGAACCTACATCCGCCGGACCGACCCGGACGACTTTTCCAGCCTCGAGGTTGTCTTTGGGGCGGCTGAAAAACTGACTGCTGAAGTGACTGACGCCTTTGAGAAAAAATTTGGCGTCCGCCCCCGGGAGGCCTACGGCGCCACCGAACTCTCACCACTGGTAGCAGCCAATGTCCCACCATCACGACATGTTCCCGGTCGACCAGCCGATGCCCGCGAGGGAACTGTGGGCAAGCCGATTCTTGGCTGTCGGGCCCGGGTAACCGACCGGGAAGGGAACGAGGAACTCCCCCTTGGCAAGGAAGGCCTGCTCTGGATCCGCGGCCCCAATGTGATGCAGGGCTACCTCGATCGCCCAGATCTTACTGCCGAGGTCATAAAAGATGGCTGGTACTGCACCGGTGACATTGCTCGCCTCGACAGCGACGGGTTTATCACCATCACCGGACGACAGAGCCGGTTTTCCAAGATCGGCGGGGAAATGGTGCCTCACATGCTGGTCGAGGCAGCGGTCAATGATGCGCTGGGGGCAGCCGATGGTGAATTAGTGGCAGTCGTGACCGCCGTGCCGCATCCGACAAAGGGTGAACGACTGGTGGTTTTGCATGTGCAGGAGATCCCCGATATTTCGTTCGTCTGTCGCCAGCTGGCCGACCGCGGGCTTCCCAACTTGTGGATTCCTGCAGTGGATAGTTTTTCAATGATTGATCAGCTCCCCCTGCTGGGATCAGGAAAACTCGACCTTCGTCAGCTGAACGAAATCGCCAGGGAGCGTTTCGGTGCCAGCTGATCAGCCTCCCAACAGCCTCCTCTCGACCACCCTGCCCGAAGCCGACGTGAACCTGCAACTGGGCCGGGCTGATGACCTGCGGGCCGAGGTTTTTTTAACGATCGTCCCGCCGATGGCCATCCCTGCGGGGACGAGGCTCTCATTGGC
>Ga0181582_10001205_pt1 | contig 20021 bp, 14 predicted proteins | sample 071ome_32_FD_132438 | JGI IMG/M metagenome (GOLD analysis project Ga0181582, IMG submission 132438) | Coastal salt marsh microbial communities from the Groves Creek Marsh, Skidaway Island, Georgia - 071405AT metaG (megahit assembly) | ecosystem: Environmental > Aquatic > Marine > Intertidal...
CGTCGTGATCGTCGTGATCGTCGCGATCGTCGCAGTGCATCGCCGAAGTCGGCGCGCTATGCGCCGAAACCCGTTCCCATTCGCCGCGAGCGCGCGAGGGTCGATCCACCGCCGAGGGCCAGGCCGATGGAGCGCGAGCGGCAGTCTGACCGACCTGAGCGATCTGACAGGCACGTCTGTGACGACCGCGATCGCGGTCGGGATGTGGACAGTCACCACGATCGGGAGAGGGAAAGGGAGAGGGGTCGCGTGAGGCGCTCACCGTGTTTGGACCACGCTGACCCGGTCGCGCGTCCCGACCGCAGGAGGGAATCGGCGAGGTACGATGACCAACATCGGGATCAACGAGATCGCTCCGATCGCTATGATCGCTCCGATCGCTATGATCGCTATGATCGCTATGATCGCTATGATCGCATGGATCGCTATGATCGCATGGATCGTTACGATCGCCCGGCGCACAGCGATCGCGATGGACGCGACGATTGCCCGACGCGTGCAGTGCCCGAGAGGCCCCGGGATCGTGCAGAGCACGTGGATCGCGCAGACCGCGACAGGTATGCGCCGCCTAGCGCCATACAGGATCCCAGGTTGATGTCCGGCGACAGGACTACGCGTTTCGACATGGAGCCCGATTACAGGAGCCCGGAACGTGCAGCGCCGGTGCCCATGCAGAGAGAGAGACCTGCGCCCGATCACGTCGTCATGCGTACCACGGGCACTCCGAATGCGTCGGCGGTTCCGATGGTGGCCCAACCTCGTGTCATCACGATCAGAAACGTTTTTAGGGACTCGACTGAGTCGTCGGACGGTCCGCCACCCGAGGACGCCGAGGAGATTGTGCTGACGACGAAGAAGAAGCCCAAGCTCAAGGTGAGGCCGATGAAAAAGGTCAAAAGAAAGCAGTTCCACTTCCAATGGAACTAAACAGGGGTAAATCTATACTAGGAACTTTGTGTCTTGTCGCCCTCGCCGTCTCTCACTCTTGTTGGTCCGCTCGCACTCGAGCCGCCGTCCCCGCCCCCGCCGACGTCTTCTGCCTCGATCTCGTACTCGTCCTGTAGCCGCTCGTGTGCCCTATATATCTTTGACTGAAGGTAGAACGAACCGCTCTTCTCGTTCGCCTCGAATGCCTTCCGAAACCTCGCCTCGATCTCTTCCCACGTCGCCGACTCCCCGATGCCCAAAATCTCTCTTGCTTCCTCCAGCGACACCTGGTTCTTCTTCACCTTGGACGCCTGTTTCAAGCCTTCTGCTGTCATTCCACCCTTAGAAGCGTCTACACGGGGACGGAACAACGAAACGAGTGAGAACATGTGAGAACAAGGCGACCAGCGCGGGGAGTCGTCGTGCCCGGGAGGAGGGCGACGGGCGACGGGGGACGGGGGACGGGGGACGGGGGACGGGGGACGGGGGACGGGGGGCGGGCCGCCGGCAGCGCAACGCGAAGACAGAGGCGTTGCCTGTATTTCTGTTGAGAGGAGGGGGGCTCAGGACACGTACTGACGATCGCCTGTTTGTATGCCGTGGTCGCCGCTTTGAAGAGCATCGCTCCACCGGAGACCAACAGGTTGGCGAGGATTCTGCTCGCCATGTTGCGTTTGACGGACGTGCTCCCCGCGTACAATGTGAACCGACGGTTCAAGTGCTGTGCTCGTGCCACGAGGCCTAGAATCAGAAAACGACGCTCCGGAGACGCGAGGGAGTTTGTTGTTCGGAATCGATTTAAACTCAACCTCCTGTTGTTCGAACTGAAGCACGTTCGAGAGTCCCTGCTCGCGCACACGATGCAGATCCGGTCGGTGTGTCCAACCTGCACGTGCATTGGGCTCGCGGGGAAGGGACGGAGCGCCCGAGACGGACGACGACGACGACCGTCCCTGTTCGTGGTCCACCCAACAACGACACGAAACGTGGCGGTGTTGAACAACAACGACGACAACGACGTCGAACTTGCCGTGTTCAGATTCACGCTGGGGATTCCCGGGTTTGACGATGCGCTGATTCCAAGGGTCGTGGGCGTCGTCGGGATCACTTTGCTGCTGCTGAACCACGCGCTCTCTGGCGAGGCCGGGAGTTCCCAGGCCGTGACTGAGACCATCGGAATTGTCCTGTCCGGCGTCGGCATCGCGGCACCAACCCTCCAGAAGAGAATAGAAGACTTGGCCCCTGGAAAGGGGCGGCGGCCGGCCTTGGAGAATCTGGAGGGGGCGGCCAACGCGTTTGCCATCTCGGAGGCGCTATCGGAGGACCAGAAGCAGGAGGCCGCGTGGGCCTCGTTTGCCGTGATCAAGAACGCCAACGTGTGTGGCATGTTTCTGACCGTGAATGGATCACCTGTGATGTGCCGGGGAGCGCTCGGGGCGGGAATAGGCGGCGACGACTGCCTGGAAAAGGCTCGGGTGGCGTGGGCACAGACGGGGATGGGCGCGAACGAGTCCTGCTACTACGAGACGAGGGACCGGATAGATGCCTCTCCGCTGAAACAGTGTGCAATCGTGCCGTCGGGCACAGGAAGCGTGGCCGTGCTGCCCGTCAAGCCCCTCGACGACGGTGCTTCGGGCGGGGGCGGGACGAGCGTGGGAACGATGGTTCTTATGTGCGATCGGGAACGGGCCATGTCGCCCAAAGAGATGGCGTGGTGCCAGGCCGTGTGTAGCAAGCTGCATTGCATTTTGAATGCGTAAATGGTACTGAACGGGTATTATTTCCCCTCATTGCCGGCTGAAAACGGCATCCAGGGTGGTTGTCGCCTGGTCCGTCGCCCGCTCGATGAGCCGCTTGTCGTTCAGTTTCTGCATCACCTCTCCGCCGAACGAGTAGACGAGCATCTTCCTGGCCGACGCTGGATCTATGCCTCGTGTTTGGAGGTAGAAGAGCTGGTCGGCTTCCAGATCCGACACGGCGCACCCATGCGTGCACTTGACGTCGTCCGCGACAATCTGGAGGTTGGGCTTGACGTTGACGGTGGCCCGCGGGGCCAGGAGCAGGTTCCTGCTCAGCTGCCCGGCGTCCGTGCGCTGTGCCAACCTGTTGACCTTGACGTTGCCGTCAAAGACGCCCTTGGACGAGTCGGACACCGCGATGCACTTGTGGACCTGGTTTGCCGTGCCCTCGGGGTGGTCGAGTTTCAGTTTTGTGTGCAGATCGTGCGTTTGTCCCTCCCCGGCCAACAAGAAGTGCTTCATTTCCGTGTTTGTTCGTTCTCCCAGCTGGACAATGCCCACGTCGTGCCGGGTGAGCTGGCCGCCGAGTCGCACCTCGGTCAAGCTGTAGGTGCTCTCCTTGCCCTGCGACACCAGCGTCGACTTGATGTTGATGGCGTTGTTGCCGTCCAGTTCGACAAACTTGTGCGTCAGCGACGCCGTGTCGTCCAACTCGATTTCGGCCACGGAGAAGCTCGCGTGTGACCCATTCGACCGGGCCATCGAAACAAACTCCTCGACGATTGCCGCCGACGACCCGGCCTCGAGGAACGCCAGCAGCCGCGGTGCCGAGAAGGCCAGGTTGCCCTCGATCGAGCCCGACGACGAGGAGACGTTGATGACGTGAATGGGAGCCATGAACGTACAGTTCTCAGGCACGTAGATCACCGTACAGTCCCTCGCGGCAGCCCCATTGAGCGTCGCAAAGGGCCCGCCCCGGCTCTTCGACTGCGACCCGAGCGAAAACTGCAGGATATCCTTCGGCGCGCCCTCCACGCCGCCCACGTATGCGCCTTCCGGAATTACACCCGCCACACTCCGCACCACGCCGTCCACCACAACCACGCGAACGGTCTCCTGGTCCAGGACCCGCCCGTCGACCACCTCGGCGACCTGGGCGTCCGACGGCCCCTCGGGCAGGAAAACGGACGCTTGCGTCAGCGGCGCGAGCTCAGTGAACCTATATTCCTCATTCCGAAGCGTGGGCATACGCAGCGTCGCCATGGCTTCCCGGCAGACGTCGTTCAACTGCGGCAACCCACTCGACGACGGGGCAGTGGCAGCCGAAAACGTCTCGATCCATGGGTCCTCGATCGCTTGTGCTGATGCCAGAGCACTGCTGCTGCATCGGGTATTCGACAATGGTGTGCGGGCCAGACAGAAATGCGTGGGACGACGACACAAACTGCTGCCATTTGTACATGTGGGGATGCGGGCCTGCATTCGTCCCGACGCGCACGAACACGAGGACGGCTGCATGCTGCTGCTGCTGATACGTTGATGATAAGAGCACGCACGGTGTCGATCGATCGATATGAGAATGAGACTGGCGCCCTCGCTGGTGGGTTGTCACGCAATCTTGATGGGCTCTCGGTCAAAAACGAGATCGGGGGACTGGCAGCGGCCAGTTTAATCGCAAATATATAGCTATGATGGCAATGACATCGATGACAGCCCGGGGAGCCGGGCCTCGGCCCGTGCTGGCCACCAGGTACGAAGACAACAGTCGGTGACCGAGCGATCCCACCTCTCACTCACAGTCTTCGCTCCCTCCGGCAGGCACAGCAGGACCCTGAGGGCCAAGATGGTGGCGCCAGTCGGGGCCGTCTCGGAGAGAAAGGTGAGCCAGGAGGCGCTGGTGACCTCGCTGCCGCTGTCGATGGCCACGATGCTCCTGTCGTGTGCGCCGTCGTGCGCCGAGGAGGCTGTCGCCGAGGCGACCAAGGAGGCTGCCGATATTATGTCTGAGAACTCTGGAGTTCTCGGATACACGAACGGTGGCCTTGTCGTGGCGTTCTCGCCGCTTGTCATCTACGGTGGTGAGTATCGAAGAGTATCGAAGAACAAGGTCGCGCCCAGACTCGACGCTCACCCGCTCACCCGCTCACCCGCTCGCTCTCGCACTTGTTCGCCAGTGTTCTATCTGTACCGCGCGACCATCAATCCCAAGGCAAAAGTTCAGGATCTACTGTTCGTGGCGGCGTTCTGCGTGGTGGCGGCCAACATCCTGTCGATCGCCGTGTTCCATCGTCGTATCTATTGATCAACATTGCAATGTTAAATTAAATTCGTCCATTATTCTGCCCCGATCTTGTCGATCGAGTCTGGCGCGCCCTTGTAGCCCAGCGCACGCACGGCGAGGGCCAGCTCGTCGGGCCACGAGTTCTTGAGGATGGCCTCGTCGATGCCCCACAGCTCTTCCATTTGCTGAATCCCGTACCGCAAACTCTCGGGGTCCTCGAAGAGGATGGTCGGGTCTTCCTCGAAGATGGCGTCGACGTCTGCACCCTTGAGTCCGTCCCGGAGGACCGAGGAGGCCTCTGTTGGCGAGCGAACGAGCGAGTAAGCGGGTGATCGAGAAAGCGGGTGGTCGAGTGAGTGATCGAGTGGTCTATATTCAATACGCAGTACGGAGTACGCAGCACGCAGTACACACCCTCTAGCCGCGCCTTGGTGACGGCCCAGTCCTGAGACAAAAAGCCCCCCGGCACCAGCTCGATCATTCTCGCGACGTTGTTCTCCGGAAAGAGCAGCTTGAGATCCATCATCCTGATCATAAGGTCGCCGCCGCTCAGCCTCTCAAGCGCCGGACACCGACGTACCAGTTTCAGCACCGACTGGCGAGGGAGCAGCAGAATCACTTCGAGCTGCGAGATGTCGGCGCCGCTGGCCTCCAGCCGCTCGGCCACGGCGTCGAGCGCCGCCAACTCTTCCTCGGGCGTTTCGCCGCTCTTCGACCAAGACAGCGGCTGGTCCAACCCGAGGACCCAGCTGTACGCGCTGAATAACAGGCTGCGAGAGCCGCCCGCGTTGATCGAGTCGCCGATCCACTGGATCGCCTTGGTCAGGGAGAACGGCGCCATGCCGCGGCTGATCTCCAGTTCTCGTCGTATGTCCTCGATGCTCGAGTACGAGGAAGGGTCCTTCGGTTGTCGCCGAGAGGAGCTGTCGGAGGAGGAGCTGGGGGCGATCAAACCCCTTGGTCGTCTCGTGAAGGGGCCGCCTCTCCGCCCCCAGCGGCCAACACCGCCTCGGGTGCCTTGGCTAGCCAACGTCGCCGTGAAGGGCATGGCCGGCCTGTCCCCACGGGGTGACTGTCGCGGAAATTAAAGTTTTTAATTAAACTCGCGCACATCGTCTTCTCTCAAACGCACAGCACGCCGCCCGCGTTGCTTTCGAAGCACACGTATCTGTAGAGTCGAAGAAGGGTAGCAGGACCGTCGTGCCCGTGCGCTTTTGTCGCTCTGGGTGCGTCGAACCCAAATCGAATCTCTTCTCTCCTTCGCGCGCCCCGCCCGCCCCGCACGTCGAAACGTCGCCATGATGCCTTGTTTGTACATCTCTTGAAGGTGACCGCGCGGGACCATCAACGGAAGACGCGCGGGCGAACGGCGAGATTCTGCCCGTCCGAGGACACGCGCTCGTCCCAGAAACCGAGTCAAGCGCGGGCGTTTTGACCTATGGCGCGCATCAAGCCAAAGCTCCGGACCGACCGGGAAGCACGAGGTACGAATAGAACATGTCGCATCATGCCGTCCAGCGTCCCGGCGCCTCAGCCTGCGTGCGTGGCCCGTGACGTGCGAAAGCTCGTTGGGCCAAGGTCCTTGGTCTCGCCGGCCGTTGGCCATCAGGTCAGCTCGAGGTCCCTGGGCGCCACGTCGCGTACGCCAACCCCCCGCGAACGCATCGCACGTCGCACGTTGCTCATTGTCAGAGAAATCGACCCCACACGCGCAGGTGCAGAACCCAAGGACGGAGAGGACTCTGGGGACGGATCCATCGAGGTGTCCAATCCGTACAGCAGGGACGAGGACGGCCCGAGCAGGGCGTCCCCCCTCGACGAAGCCTGCGCCAGAAACGAGTCCGACAGCCAACATCATCACCTTAAACAACACGAGCAACCTAAACCGCTCGAACGGGACGACCGAGACGAACGGCAGGAGCACCAGCGCGGCCACGAGCCGCCGAGCGCGTCGGAACCACCCCCGTTTCAGAGCGAGCTGGATCGGTTCTTGGCCGGGGACCGCGGTCTGACAAAGGTCGATACCGCTTTCATGACACTGTGCGACGAGGCAAACACCTGGGACAGGCGGAGCACCCTTCTGAGGGCCCTCGCGGCAACCTCAGAGGTCGTCCTTGCTTCATTTGTAGCCCAAGACGGCCTACGTCTCGTCCTCGAGGGGTGGCTCCGCGCGGCCCTTGAGTCTGACGAGACACAATTTGTGCCAAATATGCTGAAGACGATGTCGCTAATCCCCGCGACGCTCAAGGCGCTGAAGAGTCCCTGCAAGCTCGGGCAGCTCGTCAACAGCATCGTGAAGAACAAGGAGGGGGCGCACGATCAGGGGACCGTCGCCGAGGCCAGGATGATCATCGCAAGGTGGAGGAAGTTGGCGCCGGCCTCGAGTGCGGCAAAGACGGGGACGAGCGCAGGTGCTGTCAAAGCGCCACCGGCGCCCTCCCGGGTCGCCCCGTCAGAGGGGCCCGACCCGAACGGCAGGTCGTCTGCCGGGCAGGAGAAGCCTGCCGTTAAAAGTGAGCGTATATCGGCGGCCTCGGCCGCGCCGACGGCGCCGATCGCTCGGAAGGCCACGGTGGGGGCGGAACCGGTGGAAAAGGCCCAGAAAAGGCTGGCGTCGAAAATAGCGGAAAACCCAGCAGCCACCAAGAGAAGGGCGGTCTGCGCCGACGGGCTGGAGGACGTCGATCTCTTTGCCGCCCAAAAAAGGCCCCTCAAGCGACAGGACGTCCCCAAACCCGCACGCTCCGCACGTCCTGTATCTACTGAGCCGGCTTCCAAGACGACGCGCGTGCGCGTCGTGGCATCGAACGCTGCGCAGCTGCAGTCTGCGACGCGGGCGCAGCGGTCCACGCAGGTTGCCAGAGTGAGCGCAAACCCGCTGGACATGCTGGGCATCAACCGGGGCACAGATAAACCCCAATCCAAAGACTATGTGCCGCCAAAGCAGCAGCGTCGCGTCGTGTTGGCCCCCGGGCCCAGTTCTTCCCTGCCGTTGTCGGCGACCGCGTCCGAGCGGGCAATGGCCGCTGCCGCTAACGTCCCGGACGAACCCCCGCGCGAGAGGAGGCAAGCACCTTCTGTCCGACGCAAGGTGGTTTGGGCAGACGGATGGAGCAGTCCAAACACGCCACCGAAGCACCCGGAAAAGCTGGTCGCCGAGCGAACATTCCTCAGAAACGATCCGCCGATCATGGCGCGAGAGGACGCCGTGTACGACGAAGAAGCCGCCCTGGCCGCTCAGGCCGCCCAGACAGAGATGACGGAATATGTGGAGTTCGGGGAGAAGGCCATGGGGGGAAAGAAACGCGAGGCGCAGGCCCTCCTGGACTTCAAGGCGAAGGAGGACCAGGAGCGCAGGGAAGTGGAGGAGCGCCTCAGGGCGCTCGTGCCCACCGTTCCGTGGAGAATCGCACCGGATATTCCCCAGTCGATCCTGGCCGGCCTCGCCTTCCAGCCGGGGCGTGGCGAGGCCTCCAGGGAGGTGAGCGAGAGGAGGTGGGCCCGCGGCAACCTCCCGCCGGCGCCCCACGGCTTGGACTCCCCAGAGGAGCCGACCCCTGGGTCTAACAGACCCATGCGCCTGCTCCACCTCATCCCCAACATCCCGCTCTCCGTCGAAGAGGCCAACGCCGCCCCAGTCGGCGCAACCCAGGCGGCCCAAGCTGCGTCGGCCCACCCCCGTCGCATGCAGGGACTCCACGGCGACCGGGGCGTTCAGGGGGTTCAGGGAGGCCCGAGCGGGAATGTACCGATGCAGATGCAGATGCAGAACGGCGTGCCTGCGCAGACGGCCAACGGGCGCCGGCAGTGGGGCCCGGGCGCGGGCACCAACGTCATTTGCAAATTTCACAACACGCCGGGGGGCTGCCAGTACGGAGGCAAGTGCCGCTTCCGGCACGTGGACCAAGTCAGCAATCCGATGGTCAGGCCGGGGCAGGGCGGTGGGGGAAAAGGCGGAGCCCGTCCCATGATGCGGAGGTGACCGGTCGCGTGTGTGGGGAGCTGAGGATTGTGCGTCCACGTTTCGTTTCTCTCTCGGTTCTGCGTATCCCCCGCAACAACACTTATTTAGACTCCTTCAACGAAGACGAGTTCATCCGTTGGAGTCGCGCAAAGACACGAGTAGGGACGACATAGAGCGAAACGAGCCTAGTTTCTTCGCTCTGTGTCATCTGAAAACTGAGAATCCCAAGAGGCACCCGCATACGCGCCACACGTTGGCCTCTGTCTGTACCAAGTAGAAGATAGTGCCACACGTGATTCGTGTTCGGTTGGGCATACACGGGAGCAGCAGGCTGGCCATCTTGGGGTCCTCTCACGTCCATTCCACGCTCGGACTCGGAGTAAGAAGCGCTCAGTGCTCGCAGTCGCGCTCGCAGCAGTCGTTGCTGCCGTCGCTGCCGCCGTTGTCGCCGGCTCGCATCAAGCCAAAGGTCTCCTACGGCAGACAGCCCGTGCGCGCGATGTCGAGGCTGTATCCCAAGGCCACCCGTTCCGAGGACGGGATGGCCAGCATCGCCCGGACCTATGCTGACATCAACGAGCACAAGCCTCAGGAGTATTGGGACTATGAGAACTACTCGATCGAGTGGAACACTCAGGATAAGTACGAGGTCATCCGGAAGGTCGGGCGGGGCAAGTATAGCGAGGTGTTTGAAGGCATGGACACGGAGACGAACCAGCGCTGCGTCATCAAAATACTCAAGCCGGTCAAGAAGAAGAAGATCAAGAGGGAGATTAAAATCCTCGGCAACCTGAGGGGCGGGCCCAACATCATCGAGCTGCTGGATGTCGTGAGGGATCCGAACTCGAAGACGCCGTCGCTCGTCTTTGAGCACGTCAACGCGGCCGACTTCAAGGTGCTCTATCCGACCCTGACCGACCTGGACATTAGGTACTACATCTTCGAGCTTCTCAAGGCCCTCGACTACTGTCACTCGATGGGTATCATGCATCGCGACGTGAAGCCTCACAACGTTATGATCGACCACAACAAGAGGCAGCTGCGCCTGATCGACTGGGGGCTCGCCGAGCTCTACCACCCGGGCAAGGAGTACAACGTTCGGGTCGCCTCCAGGTACTTCAAGGGACCGGAGCTTTTGGTCGACCTGCAGGACTACGACTACTCATTGGACATGTGGAGCCTGGGATGCATGCTCGCCGGGATGGTCTACCGCAGGGAGCCGTTCTTCTACGGTCACGACAACTACGACCAGCTGGCCAAGATCTGCCGAGTGCTGGGCACGGATGAGCTTTATTCGTACCTGAATAAGTACGGTATTGAGCTGGATCGTCAGCTGGAAGACCTCGTCGGCACGCACTCGAGGAAGCCGTGGAGCAAGTTTGTCACGCCGGAGAACCAGCACCTCGTCACCCCCGAGGGCATGGACTTTATCGACAAGCTCCTCAGATACGACCATCAGGAGAGGCTGACGGCCAAGGAGGCCATGCAGCATCCGTATTTTGACAAGGTGCGCGGGGATGCCAACAACGAGTGAACCTGCGGGGATGAGGGACGGAGGGAGAACAAGAGGAGGGAGAACAAGCTATAGCTAGTGTGTTACAAAACAGTCAACAACAGTAAACCGTCCTTATGACGAGCGTAATGGCGACGCAAAGTGTGCCCCGCGGGGCTATGTACGTGGATGCATGATGTGTCAACGGGCTTTTTGGGTTCGATGGGCTCGATGGGCTCGATGGGCTCGATGGGCTCGATGGGCTCGATGGGCTCGATGGGCTCGATGGGCTCGATGGGCTCGACTGCTCTTCGGTGGGCTCGATGGGTTCGACTGATTGAGCAGAGCCATTCTCCTCCGTTCTTCGCCGCTCTCCGTTCTCCTCCGTCCTCCCGATCTCTCTAGCCTCCTCGGCTCTCGAGCTCGGCGATGCGCTCCTTCAGCGCTTCGTTCTCGGCCGTGAGCCGCGCGACCTGGTTCTCGAGGTCAAGCATAAGCTCCTGCTTCCTGCGCCTGGATCGCCTCGCCGACTCCCTGTTGCTGAGCATTCGGCGCTCTTTCTTGACCGCCTTTTCGTTCGTCTCGTCGGCCAAGTGGTGGGTATCAGTGTACGACGAGTCTCTGGAGTGGACGGTCTTGGCACATCCGCGCTTCCTAGTGGACCTGGTGGTAATTTTTTTGGCAACCGAGTCGCTTGCGGCGTAGTTGGCGGCTGGAACGGGGACGTTCCTGGCGTTGTCCGCGTTCTCGGTGGCATTTTGCCCTTTCGAGCGCAACGACAGTGCCCTGTTGATCGAGTGGAGCCTGCGGAACTGGTCCAAGGAGAGGCTGCGTCCGGCGGCGACAATCTCGGCGTCCTGTGGGCATCGGGGTGTGTCGGTGAATGGACGTGAGAACGGGGTAGGATAGGAGTAGGAGAGGACTGCAAAAAGTGGGGAGAACGGTAGGCAAGTGCATACCAGTAGGGCGTCGAGGTCGCCAGTTCCCTGGGGAATCGCCTTCAGCATCGCGTCAAAGGCGTCCTCAGAGATGACGGACGCCTCGTCCTTGCGGTTGATGGCGAACGCCGACGGGAGCTGGATGTCATCGGTGGCGTTCGCGTGTTGCATCTTGGTCGTGTACACCATTTGGTTTGGTTTGGTGACCGAACGTGTTCAACACGGTTGGGGTCGCCCCGCGGCCTCTGGATTTCGAGAAGAAGAAGAAGGTTCGTTCTCGTTCGCACGACCCCGTTTGCACCTCGGAAAACCGGACACTGCTGCTTTCTCCTGGATGGTCGATACGGACGCGTGAGGGCGGCATTTCAGGTCGACCATGAAGAAGAATTTCCGAGAGTCAGAATGCCTTGGGGGGGTCGGTGCACACAGCCACGTACCGAACAGTTATCAGATAACCAGGTGATTGAATTGGTGATAGTATCGATAGTTTGGTCTAAATTTGGAGTGCAAAAAGGACCGGTTTCGCATCGATGCGACCGATATCGGTCAAAATCGGCAGGCACGGGTGAACGGCGGGTGGTCACCCGGCGACAAAAGCATGAACGTCGTCTCTGACGGCAAATAAATAAAATTTTAGCTGACCTGCAATCACAAGAAGAAGCGAGCAATCTCACGCCCCGCCCTCTTCCTGCATCTCCACCCACTCGTTGAAGCCCTTGAACCGATGGCTAAACCGGTGCAGGTGCACCGTCAAGATGTCCACGAACGACGGCAGTGTCCCCCGCTCGGCGGCTCCAGTCTCCACGAGGTAGGACATGCGCTCGTAGCGCTTCGGGTGCGACCACAGCGCCGACCCGATGGTCGTCGCACCCCACTCGCCCCGGTCCCAGTCCAACTCCTCCTCCTCCTCAGCCTCGCCCTCGCCGGCTCCCTCCTGGCCCGTCACCGTCTCTGGGGTGCCCGGCGCGCCCTGAACGCGCTCTCCGGCACCAACAGCGCCGATAGAGTCGGCGGCGCCGGCGTCCACAACGTCCTGGATCGCCTCGTCCAGCTCGGCCTGCCACTCGGGCACCTGCTCGGCCAGTGATTTGAGAATGCCCCATCGGGAGTCGATGTGCGCCGCGGGTATCAAGATCAGCTGGGGCTTGGCCCGCACCAGCAGCTTTGGGTCGGCTCCGGCCGGCAGAATCATCTTGAGGGCCTCGAGGCTGGACTCTGTGTTCTTCTTGACCATGTCCGGGTGCATGCTCAAGACGTTCGGCCTGTACTCGATCAGGCTGGCGAAATGCTCGAGCGTCCACGAGTAGTCCCTGAGGTGCCGGATGTTCGTCATGATGGCGTCCAAGTTCCGGTAGAACAGCTGCGGGTTCTTCGGCAGGATGCGCGACAGGTCCATGCCGCACGCCATCTGCAGCGCCAGCACCCGGTGCTGAAGCTTGACCGGACTCTGCACCAGAACGCGGGGGAACAGGGCGATCGTCTCGTTCAGGGCGTCCTCGTCCGGGATGGCGGCGCGCAGCACGGCCACCGTGCCAGGGAGGCAGTCTGGCGTCTTGCACAGCAACGACGGCCACCGCCGCACGATATCCATCGGCGAATGCGGCAGCCCCTCGGCCTCGAAGGCCGCCGCCCACACGTCGAGCGCCTTTTCCCAGGGGAACGACGCCGGGGGAGACGACGAGGGAGACGACAGGGCTCTCCGGTCGTCGCCGCCCTCCGAGTGTCCGATCATCAATTTCTTGCCCCAGTATCCATTCTTGTACAGCTCCGCGATGGCCCACGACGAATCCATCTCGTGCAGCGCAAAGAACTCCCGCAGCGGCTCGAGCGCGACGTCGTTCTTCTCTATCCACGCCTCGTACGATTCTCCCGACGACAGCGGCACCCGCTTCCGCCGCTTCTGCAGCGCGTCCATCTTGTTGCGGTACTTGCTAACGATCTCGCGCGAGACGGGGGGCGCGTCGCCGTCGTCCGTGGCGGGGGCAGTGTCTGCATGGGCCGTTTCGGCCTGTTGTGCGGCCGCGAACGAGGTAAAGCCCTGCGCATGTCCTCGGGTCTGCGTTATCGTCGCCTTTGTGGTCTTGGATACGTCTTGTGTCGACGGCACGGCCTGCAAGACCCCCTCATGGACGCTCCGAGTGTTCGTTCGGCGGGTGGCAATGAGCCAATTCTCAGGCTGCCAGGCACACAAGCAGCGGCTTGCCACGCGAGCCGCGCGTTTTGAGATGGTCTGTAGGAGCATCCGATGGCGATTGATGGATGCGTCTTTAAAAATCGTCTATGATGTGTGGTTTTCTCGGGGTCGAAAACCACTACAAAAAACAAATGGCGCTCAACGCCACCCGGGAGGCGCGCACCAACACGAGGATGACCGAGGCGGAAGCAAAGGAAACATTAGAGCCCAGGCAGGGCGGGGGAGGGGGGGATTTCCGTACGTTTCGGTTCGGTTTTGTACTCGCTCACGCTCACGACGACCGCCCCAAACGCTGCAGGGGAACAGCTGCTTGTCTCGCCGCCTCGGAAACCGGACATCGGTCCCGTGGCAGGAAACACTGGGCTGTTGAGTCGGCTGGACGCGTTTCTCCAGGAGGCCGGCAAGGCGAGCGACGCGCCCGGGGGCGCGCCGGCGGAAAAGCTCGAGCTGGAGGACGACTGCGAGGGCGAGCACATCGAACTCGACATGTCATGCGGGGTGTTTGACTTGATGAACGATGAGGCGGTACGAGCGGCCGAGGCGGCCGTCCGGGGCGGGGGCGGGGGCGAGGACCTGCGACAAGAACGGGAACGGGAACGGGGAGCGCCACGGCCGCTCGTCGAGGTGCTGGACGAGGAGAACGATGAGGAAGACGATTAGGATTGATTGTTGTTTTTTCATATCGTTTCACACACACGACTACGTTGATGACGACAACGACGTCGACTGAAACTTGGCGACCACGACGGTAATGTCGTCGGCCACTCCGGCGACGTCGTCGTTCCAGCGCGCCGCGGCCTCCTGGACCAGGACTCGACACGCGCCCTCGGCCGTCCCGCAACGGCCCACGATGCTGGCGACGTCGTGGTTTGACAAAAACTCAAACACGCCGTCCGAGGCCACGACCAGAAAGCAGTCCCGCTCGTCGAGCTCGTGGGTGCTCACCTCGGGCTCGGCGACCACGCCGACGCTGTGCGCGACGGTGTCGCCGATGACCCTCGACATGGCGAGTCCGGGCACCCACGAGGTCCGCAGCCACACGCGGGCCGGTCCGACTTCCCGGCCAGAGGGGTCGACCATTCGCTGGACCCTGCCCCCGTTGTTCACGATTCGCATGCGCTCGGTGCCCACCGGCTTATGGTCTTTGGTCAACGGGATGGCTCTGTGGCAGTTTGGCGATAGCTCGCGGACCACGAGCGCCCTGCTGTCGCCCACCCACGCCGTGGTGATCTTCTGCCCCTGCAGCAGCGCCACGACCGCCGTGGACCCGCTCAGTCGCGCGTTGATGGGCTCCAGCGTCGTGCGCAGCGACTCGTGCGTCGCCAGAAATGCGGTCCGCATCGCCGACTGGACGGCGACTTCGCCCCTGGCCGCCAGCTCCCTGGCGATGAGGCCCGGCAGCGTCCGCCGAACGAACCTCGACACGGCCGCGCCGTTGGGACCGTGGCCGTCCATGACGCCCGCGATCGCCTGGTGGTCCTGAACAAACTGCCTGAAGGCGAACGACGAGTCCTGATTGGATTTCTTCTTCTGGCCCTGCGTCCTGCCCGTCCTCGATAGGCTCGCCATGCTGTGCAGCACCGTCTGCATGGATATCTTGTGCGACGGGCTGGCCTCCTTGAGAAACTCGGACAGCGGATGCGGCGCCGGCTTCGAGATGGACTGGAGCCGCAGGTAGGCCCCCGGAGACTTGACCATCTGCGTCGTGCTGGCGCGACTCACGACCCACGTCGACCTGGACGTCGTGCTCGTCGCGTCGTCGTCGTCGTCTTCGTCGACGCCAAAGTCCGGGATGCGCACGATCTTTCCACCGTCGGTCGACCGGTCGCACGGGTCGTGGTGGCTCGGTGGCCGGTCCTGTTGCGCTCGTCCTGCGGCTGTGGCGTCCCCTCGGTGGCCGCTCCTCTCGGTGGCCCACCCTGCGGTCAGAGACCAGGTCGGGCTCGCGGCATCGTCGTTCCGATCGTACAACAGGGCGCTCTTGTTGAGCTTACTGTGATGAAGAACGAGACGCGGAAGCGCCTCGAGGTTCGGGTCGGCCATTGGAAAAGGTGTATTGAGGTTGCACCTGAATTCGGTTGACACCTGAATCGGCTGAATTTCCGGGACTGCCAGCGTTTGGAGCGGTTGCCGACCTCCTATATATATATATATCGACCACCTGTTATGTCTGTAGTCTGTCGGTAGTCGGAGAGAGCGCGTGCTCGTCTGTTCTCGAAATACCTGACCGACAGTCGGAAAGAAGAAGAAAACTGTCGTGAGACGATGGTTCGGGCGAGCGAACCGATGCCGCTCCTTCAGTCGGCGCTGCCCACGTCGAACAATCTCAATGTTCGATTCCTGGCCCGGGATCCGTTCGAGGAGGATACGCGCCACTCGCGCGTGCGATTCGAGGAGGCATTCGAGGAGGCGTCAGAGACGCAGAGCCAGACGCTTCCCCTGAACACAGACTCGGCCAGCAAGCGGGAGCAGCGCGTTCGGGGCGGGTCTCGGACGCACTCGACGCCGCACGCGCCGGGTGGCGAGGCCTGGACCCGGGTCGAGCGGGCGCCCGAGGAGCTGGCGGTGCTGGCGGAGGCCGCGTCGACCAAGTGGCTCGACGAGTACCTGAGCGATTGCCCGCCGGATCTGGAGATTCCCGGGTTTGTCGAGTACATGGTGTTGATGCACGCGGATGCTGAGAGGGAGCCAGCCGTCGGAGCGGGGGGAGGGGAAGGGGCTGCAGGGGAGGCGACAGCGGCCGCCGGGAGGGAGGAGAAGAGGGCAAAGTTGAGCATCGACAACCTATTTGATGGCATTCTGCCCTTGGAAGATGACTCGGAGGATGACACTGCGGTCGTCGTCGAGGACGAACGGCGCGGTGCGGGCAGTGGGGGCAGTGGGGGCAGTGGAGGCACGTGGCAGGGACACGGCAACGGCGGCAGGGAACCAACAACGAGCGCGAGCGCGTCGGCGTCGGCGTCGGCGTCTCCGCTCGCTCTGATCGAACAGGTGCTCGAGGGCACGCTCGACCTCGGCGCGGCGCTGAACCGCGAGCCGGCGGCTGACGGGGCGGACAGGGCGGGCGGGTCAGCACCGTCTGGCGCCGACGTCTGGGCCGTGCGCGAGACAATCGTCGATCTCGAGCAACAGTGGGACGCGCTCAAGCATCACTTGGCAAAGACGTATCCGTTCGAGCTCGACACCTTCCAGAAGGAGGCCATCGTCCACATGGAGAAGGACAACTCGGTGTTTGTCGCTGCGCACACGTCTGCCGGCAAGACGGTCGCCGCCGAGTATGCGTTTGCGCTGGCTGAGAAGCACTGCACGAGAGCCGTGTACACGTCGCCCATCAAGACCATCAGCAACCAGAAGTTCAGGGACTTCAGCGGGACCTTTGAGGTGGGCCTGCTCACCGGCGACGTCAGCATCAAGCCCGACAGCACGTGCCTGATCATGACGACGGAGATCCTGCGTTCCATGCTCTATAAAGGAGCCGACATTATCCGAGACATCGAGTGGGTCGTCTTCGACGAGGTCCACTACGTGAACGACGCCGAGCGCGGGGTCGTTTGGGAGGAGGTGATCATCATGCTCCCGGACCACATCAAGCTCCTCCTGCTGTCGGCAACGGTGCCCAACGTGCTTGAATTCGCCAATTGGGTCGGGAAGACCAAGCAGAAACGGGTGTACGTCACGGGGACCAACAAGCGGCCCGTGCCGCTCGAGCACTCGCTCTACTACGGCGGCAGCTTCTATCGGGTGTGCTCGCAGGAGAAGTACGATCCGATCGGGTGGAAACAGGCGAAGGAGGAGTACGACAAGCGGAACGCGGCGCCCAAGACCAAGTCAGAGGCCAAGCAGCAGCTTCCGACCGGGCGCGGCGGGCCGCCCAAGCAGAACGCCTCGGTCCACAGGGTGGTGGCCCAGACGAGGTTCAAGACGCCGGAGATGAAGCTTAAGTCGGAACGTAGCCAGTGGGGCAACCTGATTGAGAAGTTCAAGAAGAAGGAGCTGCTGCCGATGGTCGCCTTCTGCTTCAGCAAGAAGCGGTGCGACGCGCTGGTCGACTCGCTCCAGTCGCAGGACCTGACGTCCAACAGGGAGAAGAGCGAGATCCACGTGTTTTGTGAGAGGGCATTTTCGAGGCTTGGACAGGGAGATCGAAACCTTCCGCAGCTGATGCGGATCAAGGAGATGCTCAAGCGGGGCCTCGGCGTGCACCACGCGGGGCTCCTGCCGATCGTCAAGGAGGTCGTCGAGATGCTCTTCTGTCGGGGAGTCATCAAGGTCCTGTTCGCCACCGAGACCTTTGCCATGGGCGTCAACGCCCCGGCCAGGGCCGTCGTGTTCCAGTCCACGAGGAAGCATGGTACGGTTCGAGGGTGGATGGACGGAATGATTGATTGATTGATTGCCGGTCGTCGTCGGGCCGCACCACGCGCTCGATCGCTCATGCTCGCTCACGCTCGATCGCTCGATCGCTCGATCCACTGTCTCTTCTTCAGACGGAAAGGACTTTCGGAACCTCCTGCCGGGCGAGTACACGCAGATGGCCGGGCGCGCCGGGCGCCGTGGTCTCGACACGGTCGGGACGGTGATCATCGCGTGCTGGGACTCGGTGCTCCCCGAGTTGGACCTGAAGCGCATGCTCACGGGGTCGGCGACCAAGCTCGAGAGCCAGTTCCGCCTGACGTACAGCATGATCTTGAACCTGCTGCGCGTGGAGGATTTGAAGGTGGAGGACATGCTGCGCCGGAGCTTTGCCGAGTTCCACGCGCAGCGGTCGGCGCCGGAGGACAAGGCCGCCGTCGCCCTCGGACACCGCGCGCTGGAGAAGCTCCGCGACAAGCCGTGGCCGGAGACGCCAACGTCGCTGAGCCGGCAGGAGGTCGAGGAGTACGTGGACTTGTCCATGAACGTCGAGCGCATCTCGTCGGTGATCCAGGAGGACGTCATGCCGTCCCGAGGGGCGGCCGCGGCCCTAGTCAACGGCAGGATCGTCCTGGTTGGCAGAAAGGAGGCGAGCATGACGGACATCGGCGTCGTGGTGAAGGCGAAGGACGCCAAGGCAGGCGAGTGCGTGGTACTCAAGGTGGCGCGCGCGTCGCCCCTCGACGGGTTGGTGGCCGGCGACGACGGGTCGCTCGCTGCGAGGGGTCGTGGTGGCGCGGCGGTACGAGGCGTCGTGGGAGGAGAAGCCCAAAGCTCGAAGCAAGGGGAGCCAGATGCGGATCCGTTTGCCGGTATGAAGCCCATGGGCAAGAAGTCGGACGACTCGGACGACATGTTTGGCGGCATGAAGCTCAAGGCCGTCTCGAAGAAGTTGGACGACCTCGACGACATGTTTGGCGGCATGAAGCTCTCCAAGAAACACAGCAAGCAGCCTCTGGTCGCGCTGCCGCTCCGCGGCGAGATGGGCGTCGTGTCGTACGTGATGGCTGACGTGGACGTCCGCGACATCGTCGCCGTCTCTAAGGCCAAGATTGACGTCAACGCCGACGAGGTCCTTCGCGGCAACGAAGGCAAGATCTTTATGGCCGTCCAGGGCGTCCAGCAGGTCGACCCGGCGTCGCTCAAGCTGATGGACCCCATCTCGGACCTCAAGGTCAACCAGATTGACATCGTGTCGCTGATCCGCGAGCGTCAGGTGTACCTGGAGCGGATGGTTAAGTTCAGGGGCTGGGAGGACCCGATGATGGGCGAGGTGGTGGCCAGGGTGAAGAGCGAAAAGGTGCTCAAGGGGCGGGTCAAGGAGATCCTGGCGAGGAGCGGCGACGAGGGCCTGAGCCGGATGCCAGAGTTCGTGCAAAGCTTGCGCGTCCTGGAGAAGCTGGGCTACGTGCGTAACGACAAGAGCCTGACGTTGAAAGGCGCGGCGCTGTGCGAGCTGGGCACGCCGAGCTCGGTGGGTATTGAACGAGCGGACAACCATCAACTGACGAACTCGACCGACGTGCGGCCGCGCCCTGACTCTCTCACTCGCGCTACGCGCTGCGCGCTTCGCCCGTTCTCCTGCCAGGAACTGATCGCCGTCGAGCTCGTCTTCGCCAACGTCATGTCGGGCCTTGACGCGCCGATGGCGGCCGCGCTGCTGTCGGCGCTCGTGTTCCAAGACAAGACGGAGTGCAACTTCCTCGAGGACGTTCCGGAAAAGCTTGTGGATGCCTACGAGAAGGTGACGGAGATCGCTTTGGCCGCCGGCGAAGCGCAGCAGGCCGAGGGCCTCGACGTCGACCCCGCCGATTTCGTTCGCGAGAACCTCAACTTTGGGCTCCTCAGCGTCGTGTACCAGTGGGGATGCGGCCTCAGTTTCGCCGAAATCTGCACGGACACGGACGTGATGGAGGGCTCGATCGTCCGGTGTATCGTCCGCCTCGACGAGCTGACGAGGGAGCTCCGGGACGTCGCCCGCGTCTGCGGAAACTCGGAACTGTGGCAGCTGATGTCGGATGCATCCGAAGCGATCAAGCGTGACATTGTTTTCAGCGCGTCGCTCTATCTGAC
>Ga0181582_10001206_pt1 | contig 20016 bp, 14 predicted proteins | sample 071ome_32_FD_132438 | JGI IMG/M metagenome (GOLD analysis project Ga0181582, IMG submission 132438) | Coastal salt marsh microbial communities from the Groves Creek Marsh, Skidaway Island, Georgia - 071405AT metaG (megahit assembly) | ecosystem: Environmental > Aquatic > Marine > Intertidal...
ACTGTACAGACGAAAACAAACACCGGCGGCAATACGCCCGCAACGACCTTTGCGCTGATTGGCGCTGGCCTGAGAAATTTTTTCGATGGGAAGGCGCTGCAAGCGTGAGCGATAGTTGTAACGACTGATTCTTGCGGTTCCGCTGTCTATGACATAGCGAATGCCGGGTACGGTTAAGGAGGTCTCCGCCACGTTGGTAGCGAGAATTATGCGCAAGCCAGAGCCCGACGGATTGAATACTCGATTCTGCTCGGCGGCACTCAATCGAGCGTACAAAGGCAGCACTTGCCTCTGGTCACTGCCTCTCAGCTTGCGCGACAGCTCCCGAATTTCTCGCTCCCCGGGCAAAAAAACAAGGACATCCCCCCGGGGACCAAATACCTCCTGTTCGATATCGTCGAGCAACCGCGCTATCTGTTCCGAGTCAGCCTCCTCCTGTTCGTCATCGCCACCCAGATAATGGACTTCAACGGGATAAGTACGCCCCGACACCTCAATGATTGGAGCATCTGAGAAATGGCTTGAAAAGCGTTCAACATCGATGGTGGCTGAGGTCACAATCACCTTCAGGTCGGGTCGCCTCGGTAACAGGCGGCTCAAATAGCCCAAAATGAAGTCGATATTCAGGCTGCGCTCATGCGCCTCATCGATGATGAGGGTGTCGTACTGGCGCAAATCCTTATCGCGCTGAAGCTCGTTCAACAAAATACCGTCAGTCATTAGCTTGATCGCCGTTTGCTCCGAGACCGAGTCGGTAAATCGGACCTGATACCCCACCAATTCTCCCAGTGGGCTATGGAGCTCATCGGCAATGCGCTGCGCGACATTTCTGGCGGCGAGACGCCTGGGTTGGGTGTGCCCTATTCGGGCTTCGAGTCCACGACCCAGTTCTAGACATATTTTCGGCAGCTGGGTGGTTTTACCTGAGCCTGTCTCACCGGCAACAATGACGACCTGATGGTTCGCAATTGCGCTGGCAATGTCCTGCCGGCGCTCGGCAATAGGCAGCTCCGCAGGGAAGTGGATCCTCTCAGGCAGACGACGAGGTGCAGGTGATCGATGAGCTGCTGGCGGAGCCTCTCCCTTAGACACGTAAGAAATCCTTTACCGGGATAACTAAGTCAGGACGCGTCGCGTAACTCTCTACGCAGAATCTTGCCAACATTGGTTTTGGGAAGGTCCTCACGAAATTCAACAAGTCGCGGCACCTTGTAGGCAGTCAGGTGCTCGCGGCAATAGTCTTTCACCGCTTGCTCAGTGAGAGACGCATCACGAGGCACCACAAACATCTTCACGATTTCACCACTGGTTTCGTCGCGAACGCCTACGGCTGCGCACTCAAGCACGGCCGGATGTTTGCTCAACACATCCTCAAGTTCGTTGGGGTATACGTTAAAGCCGGAGACAACGATCATGTCCTTCTTGCGATCCACGATACGCAGGTAGCCGTCGGGTTGAATTACCGCAACATCCCCTGTGGCAAACCAACCCTCGGGGGAGATGACCTCCGCAGTAGCCTCTGGTCGCCGCCAGTAACCCTGCATTACCTGCGGCCCTTTTATGCAGAGTTCGCCCGCTTCATCAAGTCCAAGTGGTTCTCCCTGATCGTTGATAACCCGCACCTCGGTGCAGGGAACTGGCAAGCCTATTGTTCCTATTTGCTGCGCGCCTCCCGGATTACTCGTGGCCACGGGGGATGTCTCGGTGAGTCCGTAGCCCTCCGACACCACACAACCGGTAATGTCTTGCCACTCGGCTGCTGCTGCCTCGGTTAAGGCCATACCCCCCGAGAGAGTGACTTTAAGGGTGGAAAAGTCCAGTTGTTTGAATGCAGCGTCGTTGCAGAGTGCAACAAAAAGCGTGTTGAGCCCGCAAAACAGTCGAGGCTTGTATTGCTCGAACGCCTTTACCAGGGATGGAAGATCCCTTGGGTTCGGGATAAATACCGTTTGAGCGCCAACATACAAGCTATACATGGAGGCCGTAAAAGCATAGATGTGATAGACCGGCAGTGGCTGCATGAAAATATCACCGGCGCCAGCTAGCTTGTGGGACGCAAAAAAAGCGTCGCACTGCATAACGTTCGCAACCAGATTGCCGTGAGAAAGCATGGCTCCTTTCGCCACGCCGGTCGTCCCGCCGGTGTACTGCAACATGGCAAGCTCATCCGCACCTGCTGGCACAGGTTGGAACTCAAGGGCTCGTCCAGCCTTCAACACGTTTCGTAATTTCATTGCGCCCGGGATATCAAACGGAGGTACGAGCTTTTTAACGTATTTTGCAACCAGATTAATGATGTGACGCTTGGGTGCGGGGTGAAGATCAGCGAGCTCGGTGACTATTACCTGCTCCACCGAGGTTTTTGGCAGCACCAGCGACGCATTTCGGGCAACGTTCGCCTGCACTACCAGAAGCTTCACATCCGCATCATTGAACTGGTGCTCGACCTCGCGCTCGGTGTAGAGGGGGTTGGTATTAACCACAACCATTCCTGCACGCAAAACGCCCAAAACCACCACGAGGTACTGAATAAGATTGGGCATCTGAACCGCGACTCGGTCACCTCGTTGCAAGCCTGACCCCTGTTGAAGCCAGGCAGCAAAGTCACGGGTAAGGCGATCAAGATCCTGATAGCTAAGGTCATGTCCAAGGCTAGTGCCGGCAGTAAGCTGCCCATGTCTGGCAAAAGCATCTTCGAAAAGGGCCACGATATTGGGAAAGCGTTCGGTATCGATGTTCATCTCTATACCAACGTTGCTCAGTGCCTGAGCAATCGCCTGATTGAGTTCAGCTTGAAGCATAAGAATTCCCCACATGATAAGTCGGGGCTACGCTATCCCCCGCCGCCCGTCTTGATTGCGCCATAAGTGGATGCAGTGGCACCCAAGAGCCTGCTATTCTAAGGGATGACGTACAGTTTTTCCCTATTCCAAGACACATCAGCCTCAGAACGCCCATAAAAGAAGGTGCAGTCCATGCAAGCAGCCACACAAATCACCAATCTCACTATCGACGAAATTAATTTCGGTGATACCGCAACCTATAGCCGTCTCGTCACCGAAAGAGAGGTCGAGCTGTTCGCCGCGGTATCGGGCGATCACAACCCTGTGCACTTAGATCCCGAATACGCGGCAACCACCCAGTTTGGGGAGTGTATTGCTCACGGTATGCTGACGGGTGCATTTGTCTCGGCGGCCATAGCATTAGAACTTCCCGGCCCTGGCACTATTTATCTCGGGCAGAATCTTCAATTTAGGGCGCCTGTGTTGCTGGGGGATACCGTCACTGTTTTTCTGGAAGTCGTTGAAAAGCATGAAAGCAAACCCTGGCTAAAGCTATCGACCACGGTGAAAAATCAGGATGGCAAGGAGATTGCCAGAGGCGAGGCTTCGGTCATGGCACCTGCAAAAAAGGAAACCGTCACCGTCGTGCCCCCGCCCGCAGTTCAGCTACTTGAGGATTCCGACGCGAACTGAGTTGGATCGACGTAAACCAACCGAAGGGTGACGATCGGCTTCGCGGGATCAGGTCTGATACCCAGCATAAGAGTGTTGACGGTTCCATCGTGGGTGGTGGCGCCGACACAGCCAATCAGATTGAGGCCCGCCTCTTCAGTCGACAGCGCATCAGCACTTTCGATCGGTTTGAAAACGGGTAAGCTCTTCTCGGCCCTCAGATCGTCGGCAAGCTGAGCGACCAGCGCCATGACGCCATCACGCCATGCCGAGAAGTTGAGTGTGCCGTTGAAGGCAGCGGCGTCCAACGAAAGATCCATCCTCACCGTACCGCCATCCTCCATTTTCAGCGTGGTAAGGCTGACTCGGCGCTTTGCCTCCAGTTCACGGAAAATTCGCTTTGCATTTGTCCTCTCCGCTTCCAGTATGCCCTGATTGAGCAAATTGGCCGCAACAGTGGCCAACTGGTTGCTATCCAGCACCTTTTCTTTATTCATAAGTCAGACCAAATCGAAAAACCGGATTGTACCTGTTATCGCACCCTGGGTGCGCGGGAGACAGCCAATATTCTGGTAAGCTCGTCCCCGCAGGCCATAGAGTGACCCCAGGTGATTTCGAGACACAACCAACCATGGCAACCCACTGAACGTCCGATTGTGGATTGGTCGGACACGGGAGTTCCAAGGAGTGTTGAATACGACGACGTTTATTACTCGAGCGCCAATGGTGTGGCTGAGAGTCGATATGTCTTTCTACAGGGCAGCCAGCTGGATCAACATGCTCGGCATCCACCAGAGGAGGATGCCTGCGTCGTTGAGACGGGATTTGGCACCGGTCTTAATTTTCTGGTGACCGCAGATCACTGGCTCTCAGAGAAGCAAGCCACTAGCTCATTCAAACGCACCTCAAGATTGCATTACGTAGGAATAGACGCGAAGCCGTTGTCCGCGTCAGACGTAACAAGAGCATCAGCACACTGGCCTGACTTCAAATTTCCTGCCAAAACGCTCATTAGTGTGTGGCCCGGACCGGTGCGAGGCTGTCACCGGCTGCAGTGGCATCATCTTGGCATCACACTAGATCTCTGGTGGGAAGATGCCCTCGCCGTCCTCGGGGACCTGTCTTCCCGCGGACGCCAGTGGGTGAACTATTGGTACCTGGACGGATTTGCGCCTGCAAAAAATGCTGACCTGTGGTGTCAAACAGTTTTCCGGCACATGGCCGAACTGAGCAAACCCGGAGCCCGTTTCACCACCTTCACCGCAGCTGGCCATGTGCGAAGGGGTCTTTCCGAGGCAGGCTTTGAAGTAAAAAAACGAGAGGGGTTCGGTCAAAAACGAGAGTGCCTGGAAGGCTTTTTCAAGACACCCCGCGCCAGCTCTAACTCTCGACTCGAACCGTCGGACCAAAAGTCGCCGACGACCAGGGTGAAACCATCACCGATATGCCCTTGGGACGTCGCTGATCCCTCTCCAAACCCTGGTAAAGCGATTGTCATAGGGGCGGGTCTGGCCGGTGCCTTTGCCGCCCGGGCTCTCGCCGATCGCGGACTTCATGTTGTCGTCCTTGATGGCAAGCAGGTTGCCTCAGGAGGTTCATCCAATCTGCAAGGCATCACCTATACCCGTCCCTCTCGCCGCTTCTCTCCGCTGACGGACTTCGCTATTGCGAGCTACCTGAACGCCACGTCGTTGTATAAACGCCTGCTCGACTCCGGCGAGGGAATGGTAGGGCTTCAAGAGGGGATAGATGGATCTCAGTGTGGCTACATACAGCTTTCCAGTGATCATGAAACCCTCGATTATCTGTCGCAGTTTGCAGATCCAGCGTTACCATTTCGTATCCTGAGTCCAGAATCAGCCAGTGAGCTACTGGGCGTTGCCTGTGATCAGAGGGCCGTCTGGTTCCCAGATGCCTGCTGGCTCAATCCGGCAGCAGTGTGCCTCGAGCGGCTTCAGCATCCCAATATTGAGCTGCTTGTGGAACACCCTGTTATCTCCACAACCCGGCGTGAGTCTGGATGGCAGGTAAAGTGTAAAAACCGAGAAATGAAAGCAGATACCGTGATACTCGCCAGTGCCTATGATATTGCTGCTCATACGTTTACAGATTGGCTACCCCTTCAAGCGATAAGAGGGCAGACCACTCACCTGCCCACCTCTGTGCTGTCGCACACGCCGAAGGTTGCCGTATGTCACGAAGGCTATTTACCCCCTCCCCGCGACGGTGTTCACTGCATCGGAGCGAGCTACGGACCTAACGATGCCAGTTGCGACGAACGCCGAGCTGAACACGAGGAGAATCTCGAACGATTGAAGGACGCGCTGCCGGCGTTATCGATAAGCTGTGACGCGCAGACACTTCGGGGCCACGTTGCCCTGCGTTGCACGACAGCTGACTACCTGCCTGTTGTTGGCCCCGTCCCCGACAAAGACGCATTTAATCTGCATTACGATCAATTGCGACATCGAAAAACTGCTGTTATAGAGGGTCGCGCGCCACTGATTCCTGATTTGTGGATGATTGGCGGTCTTGGTTCCCGTGGTCTGACAGCAGCACCCCTAGCCGGCGAAATACTGGCCAGCGATATTTGCGGTGAATCGCCACCAATTAGCCGGCAATTACATAGGGCCCTTTCCCCCGCACGTTTTCTGGCTCGTGGCTTAATCAGGGGCGCTCCCCTGTGAGTTCGGGCGCTAAGAAGTTGTCACCCGATATTATTACTGCTCCGCTCACCGCACTGATCCTGAGGCTGATGAAACCTGCTCCCCCGCTTCTTCGCTTCCTGCTGCTGGGAGTGAGTCTCTCTATCGTATGCCTTCAATCATCTCGGGGCGATGAGATTCCGCCGGAATCAGTACCCCGTTACCGCGCCATTGTCACAGACGTTAAACCTTTCCCGCGGGAGAACTTTACTCAGGGCCTGGAAATCAGTGCGGGAGAGCTCTACGTTAGCTCGGGCCTCTACGGGAAATCCGCTGTGAGAGTCTATAATTGGGACAGTATGACGCGCGCGCGTGAAGCGGCACTGGCACCCCAGTTTTTCGCCGAGGGTTTGACCCGCATTGACGACAAACTGTACCTGCTCACCTGGCGCGAGGGGCGCTTACTCGTTCTTGATCCACTGTCACTCGAAATACAAGCGGCGATGGGCTATCAAGGCGAAGGTTGGGGGCTCGCCCACCACGACCAGAGCCTGTGGCTATCCGATGGATCCCAGCGATTGATACGGCTTGATCTTTCTAAGAGCCTGTCACAGGACCATTCTCAAGACGCCCTTCAACAAAGTAAGGCTGCCCGGAATACGCCAACTGTCACCATCATTGACGTCACTCTAGAGGGCAAACCGCTCAAGCGGCTCAATGAACTGGAGTGGGTCGAGGGCGAGCTCTGGGCCAACATCTGGCAGACAGATACTATCGCCCGCATCGATCCCGACTCCGGGCAAGTAGTTGGTCTGATCGACGCGTCCAATCTCCTTAGTCCAGAGGATCGACTAAGGGATACCGATGTACTCAACGGTATAGCCAGAGATCCCGAGACAGGGAAAATCTGGGTTACCGGCAAACGGTGGCCAAAAATCTTTCAAATTATCCTTGAACCCACAGACTAGGGTCTCCAAATCGTTACAATACGCCTCCGACTACACTCTCATACCGGGCCACACCAATTTATGTCATCAGTCACTAACACCCAAGCACTAGAAAAACATTTCGAGCTCAAACGCAGCACACCCATCGCCGCGCTCAATTTGACGGTTGAAGAATACGAGCATACCGCGACAGGCGCTGTGCATTTACATCTCAGTAGCGACAACTCAGAGAATGTTTTCATGGTGGCATTGAGAACAGTGCCCGAGGACTCCACCGGTGTCGCACACATTTTGGAGCATACGGTGCTGTGTGGCAGTGAGCGCTATCCAGTTAGGGATCCCTTCTTCATGATGCTGCGGAGATCCCTGAACACCTTTATGAATGCTTTTACCAGCTCAGACTGGACCGCGTACCCGTTTGCAACTCAAAACCAGAAGGACTTCTCCAACCTTCTCTCGGTCTACCTCGACGCTGTGTTCTTCTCCCGGATCGATCCCCTTGATTTTGCGCAAGAGGGACACCGGGTCGAGTTTGAAAAAAAACAAGATGGTGAGGGGGAGGCATTAGTCTTTAAAGGGGTCGTTTTTAACGAGATGAAAGGTGCGATGTCTTCCACCACCTCTATCTTGTGGGACCGGCTATGTTTTGAGTTGTTTCCGACAAACACCTATCACTTCAATAGCGGAGGTGATCCAGAAAATATCCCGGATTTGTCATATCAAGAGCTGCGAGACTTTTACGCCCGGCACTATCACCCAAGCAATGCTATTTTTCTCACCTTTGGCAACATACCTGCTGAATCTCACCAACAGGATTTCCAGAATCTGGTCTTGCATCGGTTCTCAAAATCCGACGAAAAGATAGAAGTCGGACTGGAGGCGCCCTTTGTCAGCCCCAAAAGAGCCACCCATCCGTACGCGGTCGATTCTTCAGAGGGTCTGGAAAGAAAGACGCATCACATCATGGGCTGGAAACTGGGCGAGAGCGCTGATCTTACAGCCATGCTTGAGGCACAGGTATTGTCTGCGGTGCTTTTGGAAAATAGTGCATCACCCTTGATGCAGTTTCTGGAGACCACGGATCTGGGCTCTTCCCCCTCGCCCCTCTGTGGTGTCGAGGAGTCGATGCGTGAGATGATTTTTTGTTGCGGGGTTGAAGGGAGCGCACCCGAGCATGTCGAGCCGTTCGAACAAGCCGTTCTCAGCGTCCTTGAGGACGTTGCCGATAAGGGTGTGACGACGGAACGACTGGAAGCCATTCTTCATCAGATTGAATTAAGCCAACGGGAGTTGACGGGTGATGGGATGCCCTATGGGCTCAATCTGATGCTGCGGAGCCTCGGCGCCGCCGTTCATGGTGGAGATCCCGTTTCCGCATTGGATCTGGATGCGGTGCTCGACACTATTCGAAAACGAATCCAAGACCCTAGCTATATCCCGGAGCTCATTAGATCGCTACTTTTGGAGAACACTCATCGAGTGACGCTAACGGTTAAACCGGATGGGGAACTATCAGCGCAAGCTCAACAGCGTGAGATTGACCGGCTCGAAAAAATGACTGCCGAAATGACCGCGGAAGATCGCACAAACGTGATAAATCTCGCTGACAAGCTGAAACAGCGTCAGGCGCAGGAAGACGATCCTGATATTTTGCCGCGGGTATCCCTTGAGGACATACCCAAGGAGCTGCCGGAGCCAGAATGCTTCAAGTCAGGCAATGCTCAAGTCCCCGTGTGGCGCTACCCAACGGGCACCAATGGCATCGTGTACCAGCAGTGGGTCAAGCCCCTCCCTGCCCTGTCGGAAGATGAGGCTAATCGACTGCCCCTTCTGACAGGACTGTTAACAGAGGTGGGCATTGCAAAGGACACCTATCTCGCGGTTCAGGATCGACAATCCGCCACCGTGGGCTCGATCAGTGCGGCAACCCTTACGCGCAGTGATCGGCTGGATGAGCAAAATTGCTCAGCATTCTTCTTACTCTCATCGAAAGCGCTTGCAAACCGAGCCGAGAAACAAGTGGCACTTATGCAGGACACACTCCTGCAGGCCCGCTTCGATGAGGGCAAGCGAGTGAGGGAATTAATCAATCAGATCAGAGCCCGCCGAGATCAGTCGATCACAGGTAGCGGACACAGCTTGGCGATGACCGCTGCAACCGCCGGCATGAGTCCGCTGGCGCTTCGCAGTCATCAGCAAGGAGGGCTTGAGGGTATACGGCGCTGTCGTTTGCTCGACGACCGGGTAAAGAGTGACGTGGAACTCGAATCCGTGCTCGAGGAGTTAAAAACGCTGCACGCGAAGCTCATTGGCGGTGGGGAGTTTCAGGCAGCTGCTATCGCTGATCCAGACAACCTGGGGTCTGCCCACGACTTGACCCTTAAAGCACTTGGGTCGATAGCACAGACAACCCCTTCGAGTAGCTTCACCACAAAAACAATTCGAGAGTCACGACGAGAGTACTGGGTTGCCAATACGCAGGTAAATTTCTGTGCGAAGGCCTTCCCAACCGTACCCAGCGGCCACCCCGACGCGCCCGCGCTTACCGTACTCGCTGCCTTCCTGAGAAATGGTTTCTTGCATCGAGCAATCAGGGAACAGGGGGGCGCCTATGGTGGAGGCGCGAGTCATGACGGCAATATTGGAGCCTTCCGGTTCTTTTCATATCGAGACCCCCGAATTCAGGGCACGCTGGAGGATTTCGATCAATCGATTCACTGGATGCTGAACAGTGCGCACGACTCCCTTGCTCTTGAAGAGGCTATTCTCGGCATCATCGGCAGCATGGACAAACCAGGGTCTCCCGCGGGCGAGGCGAAGAAACATTTTCACGAAACGCTGTTTGGCCGCACTCGAGAGCATCGCGCACAGTTCAGAGCAGGCGTTGTAGGCACAACGCTGGATGATCTTCATCGCGTTGCGTCTACTTATCTAACCGACAATGAGGCGAGCAGTATTGCTGTTGTCACCAATGCGCAACATGCCGCGGATAACCATTCTTTGCTGGAGGAACTTGGGCTTCATCGCAAGGAGCTACTGTAGCGCAAGCATTTGAGCGGTACATTAACCGGCGGGATGTTTTTGACTCAGCGATAGCGCGACGACACTACTGGATGAATCCCGTAACAGAGTCTCAAGAGACATTTCTCGATACCCCGCTGCTGGGTCAAACACCGAGCGGCGGTCAATCACGACCAAATAGTGGGGTCGCTTCTGCCCCGCCAAAAGGACAATGAACGGAAACTCCAAGCTGGCACTGGACGGTTGGGTCAACCATCGGGCCGATCCTTCGAAACCGAGGGTTTTGGCTGCGTGCACGAGATCGGCCAAACTGTAACCCTGCTCAACTATTCTTGCAGGAGTGATCTGATGGCGGTCGTTCACACGCCGCTCAAGCTCCGCTTCCGATATCGCCCGCCCATGCATCGCCAGCCAAAAACGTAACGCTGCCAAACCACAACTCTGGGGCTTTTGCTGCAGAAAATTTGATACTTCTGGGTCGCTGTCCCCTAGGTCGTTAATGCCCCAAGCTTTCTCCCCGTAAGAAGCAACGGTCAGGACCGCGATCAGCGATAAACAAACAGTCACTCCCGCAAGCCAACCGAGATATGGACCTCGATATGGGTGGTGTGAGCGATGTAAAGGGTGCTCTTCACAGAGCACCCCCTCGTTCATCATGATACTAGGGCAGGTCATAAGCGGGTTCTTGCGGGGCATAATAAGGCACGTAAACACCCCAGTAGAAACCCATCAAAGCAAGATCAAGACCCGCTATACCCAGTGCTATACCCAGAGGCGCTAATCCCCCTCTCAATGTCTCCATTTGCACCACATCCAGTGGCTGACGATGATTATCCAACATCCGGGCCTGATCAAACCCGAACTTCTCCTCGGTACCTGGTGAGGCACCCACTGCCGACAGTGACGCCACCAAAAGAGGCATCGCAATAGCATTTACAACACATGATTTCATGGACTTCTCCTTGTCTCGTTTTGATCTCTGTCGCTTAAAGAGTGGAGGCTTGATGGGGAGTCAATCTGCAAGCACCCCTCCCTAGCGACACAGGAGCTAGACTAGCGCCCCCTGATGACGCGAAGGAAGGTAGCGGAAAACCAAAATCAAGCGGCGCCCAATGAAGATGTGACTTGATTACCTAATCACAGTTCGAAGTAACTGGAAGTGGCTCGTGCAGTGGGGGGTATTGATAAAAAAACCACAATCCTCGAGCAGTTTTCCGAAGAATGGCAGGTTATCGCAGGGCACAAAATAGTCGCGCGAACCGATCTCGAAAAAAGACCGCTCGAACGGGTCTCGCTGTACTGAACCTTCCTTTTCGATGTAATCCGGTGAATTACACTTGAATAAACCGCTATTTAGCCCCATCTTTGCCGCTTCACAAGTCTTGAGGTTTTGTCATGCATTCATTCAACCGGCTAACTGCCCTCGCGGTGCTCACCGCAATTGTTACCGCTGGCTGTGCTTCAGGTGCCAAGAAAAATGAGGAAGCGCTGGCCGAGGCTATGCCGAACAAAAGCTCTGGCTTTCGTAACATGGCCACTTATCCCGGTAATGTTACCTGTGGCGAGTACCTAGATCGGGATTTTCAAGGATTTCCGGAGTACAAGGCGTTTGTGGTCGTAGACACGGTCGCCAACATGCGACCGTCAAAACTCGATGTTCAAATCTTCTGCAGCGATGACCCGAAAAGCGCCCTCAACGAGGCATTATCCATTGATTTTGACGAACAGCTCGACTCTATCCTGTCGGTGATGACTGATTTTGAAGTGCTCGAACAACCCTTACTCGCCTATGAAAAGGAAAATCGATACTTCCCCTGGACCGAGCAGGGTCTCGCCGCGTTGGTATCCCCGGCAACGGTTGGCAATCCACCCCGGAATTTCCCCGAGGGCGGCTATCTGTCAAAGATACCCAGTGATCCCTGGGGCCAGCCATATGACTACATCTGCGAACCCTTCGCGGGAGTGCGCATCATGTACAAACTCCAGTCCTTGGGTGCCGACGGTAAAACGGGAGGAACAGGGCAAGACGCCGACTTGAAGTACAGCCACGTGAAATATTTTAGACACGTGGTCAACCTTTAGAGGCCTTCGACCGCCCCCGGTGGGGGTAAACGTGATTTAACCAAACGGAAACACCTTGGGTAGCACAACCAATACCGTGACAGAGTAGGCGATCGACACGGGTACCCCAAAGCGCAAATAGTCCTCTTTCTGATAACCACCGATGTTTTGCACGATTAAATTGGTCGTGTATCCGTGGGCGGTCAGGAAAGACGCGCTGGCTCCAAAAGCCACCGCCATGACGAATGGAATGGGATCGAGGCCAGCTGCAGCTCCTGCTCCCCAAGCCAGGGGGAACATCAGTGCTGCGGCGGCGTTATTGGTCATTAGCTCGGTCATGGCCAAGGTCATCAAATAAATAACCACCAGCAAAGCTAGAGGAGGCATCTGGGTTAAACCCGGAGCCACTGAAGTCATGAGCGCATCGATGGCGCCGGTATCTGATACAGCCTGAGCCAGGCAGAGCGCCGAGGTAATAATCAGCCACAGCTCCCACGGGAATCTCCGGCGCAACTCAGTTGTGTTAACAACCCCGGTGAGGAGCAATAGCGCAAGCGTCAAGCAAAGTCCCTTGATTAAATCGAGCAGGCCTGTTGCCGCGAGGGCAAACACGACTCCTATAAGCAGAGTGAACCCGCCAGACTTCAAATTCGAGATCGATCGACCGGTGACTTCTGTGTTTACCAGCAGAAAATTTCGAGTCAGGTTCTGTCTTTGGGAGAAGTCCGGCCCTGTGGCCAACATCAAGAAATCCCCCGGCTGAATGACGATATTACCCAGCTTTCCCGACAGTCTCTCACCGTCGCGTTTAATTCCCACCACCGCTGCGTCAAACCGTGAGCGAAAGGAGGCCTCTTTGAGCGTGGTGCCGGTAATCGCTGCGTTTGGCCGCACCACCACCTCGGTCATATTAGAGCGTAGCAAGCCCTCTTCCAGCGCAAAAATCTTTAACCCTTGAAACCTCTCAAGCAGCGCCACCCGCGAGACGTCCCCTGAAAAAATCAGCTTATCCCCCGCCACAATGCGCTGCGTTGGTGATATCGGCGTGATCAAATGCTGCTGGCGAACAATTTCAACCAGGAAGAGATCACCCAGATCACGCAGGCCGTTTTCCTCGACCGTGGCACCAATCATGGGCGAGTTTTCTTGGACTTCAGCCTCCACCAAGTAGTCATTCACCACGTCGTCGGCATCGGAGCGAGTTGGCAAACGCCAACTGAACAACAACATCGTCAAGACGCCGACCAGCAGTGCTGGCAAGGCCACTGGGAAGAATGCGAGAAAAGGGATTGGGGCACCGGTTTTGTCCTGCACAAAGCTACTGACAATAAGGTTCGTTGAGGTCCCTATAAGAGTCAACGTGCCGCCAAGGATCGCAGCGTAGGAAAGAGGCAGCAGCAAACGACTGGGTGACAGAACTTTATTTTTTCGAATCGACGACGCAAGCGTGGCGACGACAGCCGTGTTGTTGATGAACGCTGAAAACATAGCGGTTGTTAAAGAAAGTCCCAGCAAAGATCTTGTAACGGAGGGGCTTAACATTCGCTCCGAAAGGGTCACGAGCCAAGGCAAGCGTTCAAGTCCGACCGACACGAGGAGCAACAATACGAGGGTGATGACTCCCTCATTAGCTCCTTTGGCCAGCACCGTCTCCGTGTGGACAAACCCAAGGAGATAGCAAGCAACCAGTGAGCCTGCGAAAGCCCTCACGGGGGAGATGCGTGTAAAGATCAGCACACACACCAGCGCAAGGACTATCGTTAATATGATGGCTTGATCTACCACAAGGCGGGGTCTCGTTTTATCTGGTTAAACTCTCAGGGCTAGCATATGCATTTAGCGACAACAGCGGCAAGGGGTAGCACAGGTACTGGTGCATAAATACACGACATCATAAGCTCCCCGCACGCTACTTTTTCTTATAACTTGCTCCCAACAGTGTATCGTTTAAAGACACTCAGGAACTAGCTATCCACTTAAAACGGGTCCACCCCATGATGCGATCAGTTTTTTTACTTCTCTTGACCATTGGCACCTTTGTTCAAGCCCACGAACAAAGTGACGTCATTACCATGTACAACGGCGACCAAATTACCGGTGAGGTGCGAGGCCTGGGTTTTGGCGACCTTCGCATTAAAACAGGCTACGCACCAGAGTTCTCGGTGGAGTGGTGGCACGTCGCCAAAATTGAATCCCAATACAATTTTGAAATATCCACAGCTGACGGTCGCCGTCTTTATGGCAACCTGTCAAGCAATGACAAGAACGGACAACTTGTGTTCACCAGCGTCGAAGACTCGTTCGTCATCAATATGCTTGAAGTGACGGAAATAAGACCAATAGAAGACACCCTGGCTGATGCCTTCTCATACACGCTAGGGGCCAGCCTGAATCTAGAGCCCGAGATAGCAACCGCACAGCTAAAAGCGACCATTGCTTTGGCAACAGAGCTGACCCAAAGCACCGGGAGGCTCATTCTTCAAGAATCGACAACAAGACTTGAGAAGGACGGTGGCGACGGTTATCGGCGTTCAAGTAACGCGAGCCGAATGATGTCTCTCAACCTGGAGCACCAGCGATGGACTAATCGGCAGGCACTTTACAGAACCTTCACTGCTGGATTCGATTACAACGAATCGCTGAATAACTATGGTCGAGTTTCGTTAGGTGCGGGTCTCGGTAAATATTTCATCGATCGAGCTGGATTGCGTTTCAATGGCGCTCTCGGCGTGCAGGGAGTGGCCGAGAAAAACAGGTACGTAGAGGCAGTACCCGTCCCACCGGATGCGACCGAAACGGCTAATCGCTGTGTTTTTAATCCGTCCAACCAACTCATTTATGAGCCAACCTTCGAGCTAGACGTTGATCCCAACGACCTTCCTGACCTTGAGGAGATAACAGAGATACTGGGTCAGCTTGAGGTCAGGGAATGCAAGTCGAACTATGCGACCTCTAAATCTGTTGAAGCTTTCGCCGCCGGCGAGATAGCACTGTACAACCTGACTGATAAGGATTTTGATGTAAGGGTAATGACCAACCTCTATCCGTCGATCACCGAATCAGGAAGGGTTAGGGCGGATATCGGCGCTGAAATCGCATGGGAAATGGTCGCCAATCTATTCCTAACGCTTTCAAGCACTACCCAATATGATTCGGGCAAACCGGATGATGATATTACCCGCAACGACAAACTCGATTACAACATCGTGATGGGGGTCAGCTGGCGCCCCTGAGGCCTTGGCGGTTTTGGCTGCTCTTAACGAGCCTCACGGTTTTCACGAGACGTCACCTTTGCCTGAGAGGCTGTTATCGCCCTGAAAATGGTGCACGTCACGTTGCGGGAAAGGAATGGTGATGCCAGCCTCGTCGAAAGCCAGCTTCACCGCCCGTTGCATCGCCCAATAAGTCGGCCAGTAATCCTCTGTCTTAACCCAGGGCCGAACAATGAAATCGATCGAACTCTCGCCATGCCTTATCACCTGAATGTTTGGCGCAGGCTCCGGCAACACCGCAGGCATCGTGGCAAGGACTTTTCTGAAGACCTCTTCGGCATGTTCGATGCTGTCGGAATAGCTGATGCCAAACTCAAGGTCGACCCGTCTGACACGCTGGCCGGTTTTGTTACGGATCACGTCACCCCAAATTTTGGAGTTGGGAATAATCAATGCCTGATTGTCGGGAGTTGTAATGGTGGTAGAGACGAGATTCATTTTTTTCACCGTGCCGTCGACACCTGCAACCTCGATATAATCATCGACATCAAATGGCCGATAAATGAGAATCATACCGCCTGCGGCAAAATTGCCGAGTGTGTCCTGAAGCGCAAAACCGATAATAAAACCTGCTACACCCAAACCAGCCAGCATCGGTGCCAGTGAAATTCCGATCTGGGACAGGGCAATCAAAAAGCCGATAACGAACACGCCCCCCCCAACCAGAGAGATCGTCATATCGCGAAGAAGCTGCGAGGTATTGCCTGGATTTCTACTAAAACCACGCTGTACCAAGTTGCGAGCCAGACGCCCGAGCAGGCGCGCGCCAAGCAGGATCGCAGCGAATACTAACGCCTGAAACAGGAAGTCCGCTGCGCTGAATTGGAGCCACACAGAAAGACTATCCCGCAAGTCTTCCCACAGAATGTTCAGCACATCGGCGTCAACCATCGACACCGATATAGCCTTGGACTGCTCGATCATCACTCGCCGTAAAGATGCAGTCTCCATATCGAGCCGATCAAGCTGGGTGATGGTTCGATCCAGCCGGGTTGTAGCGCGAGCGATATAGTGCTCCTGAAGACTAAGCGCAGCCAACAAATCAGGATCCTTACCTGACATCTTCAGCTTTTCTGAAATTGATTTTCGCATCTGAGAGGAGAGCTGTATAAAACCCACCCTCTCATTGGCATAGGTTTCAAGTGATCGTCCCGCTATTACTTCCAATGCTCCCCGCGGAAAATTTAGTGCTTCCCGGATTTTGACAATATCGACAATCGTCTCCAAAAACCGCAGACGAAGTTCCGACAAGCTGTCAATCTCGGCATCCAAAATTGCTCGGTCAGCGCCACTGACATTAGCAGCCTGAAGGGTCTTCTGATTGATACGGCCGAGCAACTTGTCAAAGCGATCAGTAAAGGCCGCCTCCAACTTGCTATCTTTGATAGCCAGCCTGGCGGCTAACTCACCTCGCTCCGCCGCGTCGGCGGGCATAGCCAGTACTCTTCTGGCAACCCGGACTAGTGACTTCAGCAACTGTAGAGTTAAATCCTCCCGTCGATAAAGCAACGCATCCTGCCGGATTCCTTCAGCGCTCTCCCAATCAATTGGGTTTTCCTGCATGGCGGCGAACTCTGTCTCAAGGGCCGTTAATTCCTCGGCAACGCTAAAGTGTTCGCTGCTACCGGAAGATTCATCCGCGCTGGACGCCAAGGCGAAGAAAAGAAAAACGAGGAAGCAAAAGGGTCGTGCATAGCTGAAGTCTTTAACCTTCATAATGCCTCTCTCGCCTCACGGCGTTTTTCGACTGACTCAGCCAGAGCACCAAGCACCTGCTCCGTGTCATCCCAGGCGATACAGGGATCGGTAATGCTCTGTCCATAAACGAGGGAGTCCAAGCGATCGGTGCCCTGACGTCCCGCCTCGATAAAACTTTCGATCATGAGACCGATAATTTCCTTGCGACCGCGCGAGACCTGAGCGGCTATATCGGCGATCACAGCAATCTGTTTGTCGGGCTTTTTCCGACTATTGGCGTGGCTGGCGTCAATCATGACCTGAGGGCGTAACCCCGCCGCTCCAAGGAGTTCACAGGCATCATCGACCGCAAACATATCATAGTTGGGCTGCTTGCCACCGCGCAAAATAACGTGGCAATCGTCATTGCCCCGGGTCTCGAAGATGGCTGAGCGCCCCTCTTTGGTCACCGACAAAAAATGATGGGACCCGTTTGCTGCGCCGATCGCGTCGACTGCAATCTGAACATCGCCATCGGTGGCATTCTTAAAACCAACAGGACAGGACAAGCCTGAGGCGAGTTCTCGGTGCGTCTGGCTCTCAGTAGTGCGCGCCCCAATTGCACCCCAACTGACCAGGTCAGCGAGATACTGAGGAGAAATTAAATCGAGATATTCGGTGCCCGTTGGCAATCCCATTCGATTTAAATCAACGAGAAGCTGCCGCGCCATGCGCAGCCCTCTGTTGATATCAAAGGAGCCATCTAAACCCGGATCGTTGATGAGGCCCTTCCAACCCACGGTCGTACGCGGCTTTTCAAAATAGACGCGCATGACAATCATGAGGGTGTCGGCGTATTTTTCGGCACACCCTGCGAGCCGCTTGCCGTAGTCAATCGCTGCCGCCGGGTCGTGAATACTGCATGGCCCGACAACCACAACCAGTCGATCGTCCAGTCCGTGAAGAATGTTATGTATCCCCAGCCTCGCCTGTGAGACATGGGCTGCCAGCGTCTCGTCGATGGCGATCTCCTCAAGCAGTGCCTCCGGAGAGATCAACTCCTTCAGCGCCTGAATCCGGGTATCGTCTGTATTTACCCTCATGCCAATCCTATTCCTAATCTTGAAGGTCTTTTTGTGCCTTGCTTCCAACAAGCGCATCAACGAGCTCGCCGATGCTATTCGGGCATACCCAATGTGCGGCGTACCATGTATGCAGACATCGCACTCGATCAGGATCTACAATCCCGCCCACGCCTCTATCCGTAAATGCCGACATCATACCCTTTGCTGTCAGAAACTGCTTATCCTCCGCCGTCATAAATGCGTCTCTGGTCCGTCGATACCGAGCATGATCTTCTCGCATTCGTAGGCGGAGCACGGATGATTGATCCACTTGCTGCTGAATAGTTGCAATATGCCCAGATGCCTCCAGCCGATCCAGGGTTAGGTTCCACGCCGGATCGATCAGCCAATAGAGCGTTGGGAATGGCTTTCCATCAACGACGGGGGCTACACGAATCACCGCCGGCATGCCGTCAGCGGTCCATGCCGAAATTTCACGTAATCCACGAGGCGCTCGACCGAGCGCATGAGTAATGTAATCAGACCATTGATCGAGCTGCTCCACTGCAAGCCCTCCTCTCCCTCTAGCCCCCCGGGCCGGTCCGTTCGAACCTGAAAAGCATCACGCTCACGATTAACCGCACTTACTGCCGATCAACAATTACATTGACCCCCAGTGACGCGAGGAGTAGAGTCTCCGCGTCCGGTGCCTGGCGGTCACGATGATCTGGTCAGGTTAAAAGGGAAGTCTGACACAAAGCCATCGATGCTTGTAGCCAGCGCTGCCCCCGCAACGGTAGAGATTTTCTCGAGCCCGATACCTGCCTGACACTGATCAACCGTCGAGCGGTGGGCTCGGTCAGGTGGTAACGGATCGCCTCCCTGGCGGCTACCCCTGTGCGTCCCATCTCTTTGAGTTACCGTTATTGAGAAGGCGTTGCATAGTGAAAAAGAAAAATACCCTTAAACACCGCGGTGTCTGCAGCCACACAGCAGCCACTAACGTTGTCCGCGCCGCAACACTTGCCAGCTTTCTGACGCCAATGCTCGCGTCTGGCCAAACCGACCTTGAAGAGACGGTCGTCATCGCGTCACGAGTGCCCACTCCCCTCTCGGAAGTCGGTATTTCAGTCGATGTGTTGGATCGAGAACTGATCGCTCTCCTCGCTTACAGGGATCTGAGTTCGCTTCTTGATATCCAGACCGGTATCTCGGTAACCCGCGACGGAGGCTATGGTAAAGCTGCAGCTATTCGGATGCGCGGCGAGGAGGGATACCGCACTCGAGTATTGCTCGATGGGATCGATCTCAGCGATCCATCGTCGCCGCAAATAAGTCCTCGCATTGAGCACCTGTTAACCGAGGGAATCGAGCGCATTGAAATTCTACGCGGGCCACAAGGGCTGATGTATGGCGCGGATGCAGGCGGTGTCATTTCGCTCACATCCCGGCAGACCTCGGAGGGCGTCGACGCTGATCTCTTCGTGGAAGTAGGCGAGGAAGACTTCACCCAACTTGGCATCAACCTGAGTGCCGGTAACGACTGGATCCAGGGGTCTGTTGCCTGGGCCGATATGTCTACCGATGGCTTTAACGCCCGCCCCTCAGACGTGGACCCCGCCGACAAAGATGGGTATGAAAACCAGACCGTGCACGGCAATCTGAAGCTGCTCCTCAATGACCATTGGGATTTGCAGTTAACCAGTCACATTATTGACGCAGACAACGACTACGATAGCTGCTTTAGCGCCGTCGATTTCAGCCAAAGCAACCTCTGTACCGACGTCTTCGAGCAACGTAGCCATCGTATTGCGGTCAACTGGCGAACTGAGACCTTGACCTCAAGTCTGAGCTTTGAGGATTTGAGCAGTGAG